>Ga0326727_10019775_pt1 | contig 13466 bp, 12 predicted proteins | sample MB2enrmetagenome_FD_207643 | JGI IMG/M metagenome (GOLD analysis project Ga0326727, IMG submission 207643) | Lab enriched peat soil microbial communities from McLean, Ithaca, NY, United States - MB29MY | ecosystem: Environmental > Terrestrial > Soil > Wetlands > Peat | place: USA: New York... | reverse complement strand
CAACAGCGCCGCCTTGTTCATCAGCCACAGCCCATCCGAGATCGTCACCTCGAACACCGGCACCTGCTTCAACCCCGCCAGCCCGTGCCGCCCTTCGTCCACCAGTTCGATCCGCCCGCTCTCGCCGGTCCGCCGGAAGATCCGGAAGTTTTCGCGATCGTAGTACATCCATCGCGTCTCCCTCTCCGCCCTGCCATCCTCGACCTTGGCCTGCCGCAGCCACGATGTCCGTATCACCGCCCAGTCCAGCCCGCCCCGCGGATCGTAATCCCAGTTGATGACTTCATCCGCGCCGTAATCCACCAGGTAAGCCCGCGAGCGCCCCATGGCGTCCTCTTCCGCCCGTGTTTGCGCCGCCCGGTCCGCCAGCGGGAAATCCACCACCACATAGCTCGCGCCGCACACCAGTGCGTCGATGAACCGTTGCCGGAAGAACTCGCTCAGTCGCGTGCCGCGCAGGTTGGCGTTCTCCGCCAGCAAGCCATAGAACGCCTTTGCCCCCGCATCGCGACCCTCGATTGCCAACCCTGGCTCCCGCCGCATCAGCGTAGCGGCGTACCAGTCGATAATCGAGCCGACGTAGTTCTGATAGAACACCCGCCCGAGTCTCTCGTGATAAACCTCGCTCGGCTCCTTATGTCTCCTGATCAAATATTCGGCGGCATTCGCCCGCAGCCGTTCGCCCCCCTGATACAGATCCCGATACTGCTGCCACATCCTCTTCCGCGCCGCATACTCCGGATGTTCCCGCTCGATATTCTCCATAATTCCCCCAGCGGCGCAGCCGCAGCCGCAAACCGCGGCGCAGCCGCGCAATTTTGCCCCCATACCCCCCGGCCGCCAAGCGACAGCCGCACGGACCTCCGCCGCCTCCGTGCTCTCAGGTTTTGACCTTGTTCTTCCTCCGCGAATCTCCGCGCCTCCGCGTCTCCGCGGTGCGCTGATTTTCCGCGGCGTCCACCCTCACACCAACCTTCGCCCGCGCTCGCCGATGCTCACCCACGGCCGGCACTCCTGCCACAGCAGGTACCCCAGCGCGTCCGACAGGTGCGTCCTCATGCGGTCCCTCTCTTTATCGATCTGCCCGCTGTCCGCCTTGTACATCACCTGTTCGAAATCCTTAATCAGCTCCCGGCACTTCCGGTCCACCACCAGCCCGATCTCTCCCGATGCCGACCGCAGCTTGGCGTTCACCAGGTTCACTCTCTCCCGCACCCCCGGATTCGCCTTCGGTACCCGGTACTGTACCGCCGTGCTCCCATGCAGCTCGAAATATTCGCAAATCATCTGGTAGTCCGATCCCCCGGTCGTCTGCGCGGCATATCCCGAGGCGTCCCCATACACCGCCACGCCCCCCGCGTGCCTTTCGTACCGTTCCAGGAACTCCGCGCAGGCCTCTTGCGTGGTCCCGTTCCGCAGCACGATCTCGTCCAGCACCCGCGCGCGCTTTCCTTCCATCTGCGCGATCAAGGAACACATCGGGTCCACGTTGAAATCGAGCGTCCACAACAGCGGCCGCAGAGGGTCCACCTCCACGTCCGCCACGTGTTTCTCGCGCGAGAACGCCTGGTAGACCGTCCCGCCGGTCAGGTTCAGATACTCGCCCAGCACTTCCTGCTGGTAGAACCGCTCGTCGTAGCTTTCCTTCAGCCGCTCGTAAAAATCCGGGATCTCCGCTAGCAGATACCGGTTCTCGAACGGCTGCGCCACCACCGTCTCGTACCCGCTCACCCGCTCCGCCAAAAACTTCCGGTAGACCCAGTCGTAGCCTTTGGGCGTCCACACCGCGAACCCGCCGAGCCTCTTCGCGCGCGGATCCCGCAGCCGCCCTTCCAGCCTCAGCCACGCCGCCTCCTGCGTGTAGGTCAGTTCGTCCAGTCCGAACCAGGCCAGGTTCGTGCCACGCAGACGCTCGAACTCGTCCACCGGCCGGAACAGTACCCGCGATCCCGTGTCCTTCAGCGTCAGCGTATTCTCGGCCTTGTTCTGCTCGAACGGGATCGCGTTCATTCCCAGAATCTCCAGCAATGTCGCCTGCGTGGCATCCCGCAGCATCGGATACGTCGGCGCTCCCAGCAGCCCCGTGCGCCCCGGATTCAGGTAGCTCAGCCGGATCGCCTCCTGGCACAGCGCCTGGCTCTTGCCGCATCCGATCGGTCCCGAAAATCCCTTGAACCGCGCTGTCGAGGCGTGAAACGCCTTCTGCGACGGCAATGGGTCGTACGCTATTTCTCGGGTTCGGATGGCGCCGGCTCGACCCATGTCACCTTGATCTCCTTTGGCGATTCCTCTTCGATCTCGTGCTCCATTTGCAGCAGCTTGAGGTAATCCCCCAGGGTCGGTTTGAAGTCCTGCGTCCCCAGTTTTTCCTCGATCGCCTTCATCACCTTCGCCAGCGCCTTCGAGATTCGTAGCCGTCGCTTCATCTCCTCCCACCGGCTGCACTCCCGGCAGGATCTCGGAACCCTGACTTTCCCCGTAGTCTGCATCCCGTGCCCCTTAAAGTGAAACGGCCCCAAATAAAAAACGGCCTCGCGCAATCGCGAAGCCGTGGAAACCTCTTCCCGTTTTCGAGCCTATCATCCGGGTATCCCATCCCCGCTGGCGGGATCCCTCAACTGTCTGAAAACAGAACCGTCAAAGATTTCTATAGATTGGTGAAAAGGAATTTGCCGCCGCTCTCCCGGACCACCCGCAGCGCCTCTTTGCCCACCAGTTTCTCGAGGCGCGCGCGTTGCGGCCCTTCCGCCACCAGGTAGTAGCGCCTCCCCTCGCGCCACCGCCGCGCCAGTTCGCCATCGTCGAGAAACACGCCTTGGGGCGCATCCGGCGCATTGGACCCGTACACCAGGTTGTTCACACGCCCGTTCAGCAGCAGCGCGCGCCGGTTGGTGTAGAAGAAAACCGACGAGAACGTGTAATACTGATCGTCCACGATCAGCTCCCCCGGCGGCGCTGCGTTGAGCGCCTCCGCCAGCGGCCGCGACGACATGTAGGGATCGAACGTCACCATCGCCAGCCGTGCCGCGTGGAAAAACAGCGCCATCATCGCGGTCAACGCCAACACCGGAACGGGACTGCGCCCTCGCCGATGCCACCACGCCCCCGCCGCGCCCGCCGCGAAGGCCACCCCGGCCACCGCCAGCGGCAGCCGCAGGTAGGCGAACGACGCCAGCGTCAAATCCGCCATGTGCCCCAGCGACAGCGTATACGCTGCATAGATATCCGGATTCGTGTTCAGCGCCGACGCGATATCTCCCGGCGACCCCAGCCCCCGCACCATCCACAGGATCGCCCCGATCGCCGCCACCGCCGCCGTCGCCACCACCGCCAGCGTTCGCGTTCCCCAGCGCAGCCAGGCGTGCCCGCTCGCGATCGCCGATCCCGCCAGCAGCGCCAGCGCCGGATAGCACGGCATCGAGTAATATTCCTGCGTGGTCGAAAATGTGAAGAACCCCAGGATGAACCCGGCCCAGCACACTGCCGCGAGTCTCGTCCGCGAAGCCCGGTCCGGCCGCCGGTAGTCGAGCTTTACGGCCGCCGGCAGATACACGCTCCACGGAAACAGCCACAGCAGGTGGAACAGCCAGAACCACAGCCGCGGCACCGTGTTGTAATCGCGCGGATAGCGCAGGTTCAGAAATCGCAGCACGTGCTCGTTGATGAAGTAGAACCAAAAGAAGCCGTGATACGAGCCGCGCTCGCTGTGCATCGTGAAATCGAAGTACGGTGGATTGCGCAGCGTGGCCCGCACGTGCCACGGCGCTGCGATCAGCAGCAGCAGCGCAATTCCCGCCGCCGGCCGCAGCCGCCGCCACGTCCTTCGCGAGAAAAGCTGGTGCGTGAGACCCAGGTAGAGCGTCCCCGCTCCGATCGGAAATACCGCCGCCACGAGGCCCTTCAGCAACAGCCCCGTTCCAATCGCCGCCCACATTCCCAGCGCCCACAGCCCCGCGTGCGCTTCGCCGTCATCCAACGCGCGCAGCAGGCCCCACATCGCCACCGTCACCGACAGCGTCAGAATCGCGTCCGGAATCAGCACGCGCGTAAACAGGAACAGCCCCACCGAGGTCGCCAGCCCCAGACCCGCGTACAGCCCCCCGCGCTCTCCGAAAGCCCACGCCGCAAACCGCGCCGTCACCCAGCACAGCAGCACCGTCGCCAGCGCCAGCGGAATCCTCGCCGCCCAGTCGTGCACGCCGAAAACCCGGAACGCCGTCGCGATCATCCAATACTGCAGCGGGGATTTCTCCAGGTACGCGATGCCGTCCAGGCGCGCCGTCACCCAGTCGCCCGATTGCAGCATGTTGCGCGCAATCTGCGCCTGCACCGCGTCCACGTCGTCCATCAGCGAAGGCGGGCTGACGATGCACCCCAGGAAAATGAGCGCGGCCACCGCCGCGACGATCAGTTGGCAGCGAGTACCCTGGCGGGAACCGGAACGGCGATCTCCTCCGCCGGCAACGTCTCCACTCTCCATCGCTTGATCCAGAGAAAAAGCGTTAACAGGCCCCATAGGTGATATCCGGCATTAATCCGCCTTTCCATATGATCGCGGATCACGGACTGAATCGCGCTATTGTCGAAAATCCCCGTGGCCTCCACCGCCTCCGGCGTCAGCGTGTCCAGCAGCAGCCCGCGCAGGACTCCGCGGAACCAGTCGTGCGTCGGAATGTCGAACCCCGATTTCTTCCGCCGCAGCACGCATTCCGGCAGCTTCCCGCGCATCAGCTCCTTCAGAATGTACTTCTGCTTGGTGCCGCGAATTTTCAGTCCGGCCGGCAGCCCCGCCGCGAATTCCACGATGCGATGGTCCAAAAACGGCGGCCGCACCTCCAGCGAGTGCGCCATGCTCATCCGGTCGGTCTTGTAAAGGATGTCGTCCGGCAGGTAATAGTTCTGGTCTACCCGCAGGTAGCGCTCCACGCCCCTGACTTCCAGGCCCAGCCGCTCCACCAGCGCGCGCACTCCCTCACCGTTCCATCCCGGCCGGATCCGCCGGTGCTGCGCCGGCGAAAACGTCCCGTTCCAGAAAAAGTGCGCTTCGTCGGGATCGAGCCAGCTCCCCTCGATCCAGCGCTTCAGCTTGTATTCCACGCTGATCTTCTCGTCCGAGACGGGAACGAACCGGTCCAGCGCCCCTCGCATGAATCGCCGCAAACTGCCCGGCGCCAGCCGGAACGGCCGCGCCAGCCGGTCCGCCTGATAGGTCAGGTATCCGCCAAACAGTTCATCCGCGCCTTCGCCCGAAAGCGCCACGGTCACGTGCCGGCGGCTCATGCGCGCCAGGTACCACACCGGCAGCGCGCCCGCGTCCGCGCTCGGCTCGTCCGAATAATAGGCGAACTCCTCGATCGCGCTCTGCAGCTCCCCGTCCGGGTTCAGCTCGAACTCGTGGTGGTCCGTGCCATATATCTTCGCGACCTCGCGAAAGTACCGGCTCTCATCGAAGCTGCGTCCCGGAAACCCCACCGAAAAGCTCTTCAGCCTCCCAATCGAGGCCTCCGCCGCGTAGTGCAGAATTGTCGAGGAATCGATTCCCCCGGAAGCCCACATGCCCAGCGGCACGTCCGCCACCAGGTGTTCGCGAACCGCGTCCGTCAGCAGCCCGTCCAGTTCTTCTTTCGCCTCTTCGAGGCCCCGCCGGCGCGGCTCGGCCTCCAGCTTCCACCAGGGCTCCAGCCACATCCGCCCGTCCCGCCATTCCAGCAGGTGCCCCGGCGGAACCTTGCGCAGGCCCTCGATCAGCGTCTCGGGACCTGGAACGTAGTTCAATTCCAGGTAACGGTCTAGTGCCGCCACATCCAGCCTCCGCGGCACCTGCGGATGTTCCAGGATGGCCTTCAGCTCCGAGCCGAAGTACACATCCGCGCCGTGCTGGTAATAGTACAGCGGCTTGATGCCCATGCGGTCCCGCGCCAGCACCAGGCGATGGCGCGATTCGCTCCACAGCGCCACCCCGAACATGCCGCGCATGCGCCGGAAACAGGCCGTATCCCATTGCCGGAAGGCGTGCAGCACGGTCTCCGTGTCGCACTGCGAGTGGAACCGGTGGCCCAGTCGCTCGAGTTCAGCGCGGATCTCCCCGTGATTATATATCTCGCCGTTGAACGCGATCGCCGCATCGCCATCGTCGCTCACGATGGGCTGGTTGCCGCCGTCCAGGTCGATGATCTTCAGCCGAACCGCGCACAGCGTCGCAAGATTGCCTTCGAATACTCCGCTCTGATCGGGACCCCGATGGTACAGAGCTTCGATGATGTGCCGGGCTACGCCGTTGTCACCCCGTCCCCAAGGACGTGTAAATCCCGCGATACCACACATTTAGAACCAATCCCCGAACCCCGTTCGACATATTTGCTGCTTCCACTTTTTACGTGGATTGTGTAGAATATATCACAAAACAGGAAAACGGATCTAGAGTTCCATTTTAATTTTTGGGGCGGTTCCGGTTGAATTCCTGCCCGGCTTCAGGCCGCCGGGTAGGCTTCGCTTTTCACGGGGCGCGTGGTCACCTTCGGTTCCGGACGAATGATATCGATGCTGCCCTTGAAATAGGCCCCATCGTCGATGCTGATGCCCGCGGCTTTGATATCGCCCACCAGGCTGCCCTGTTCCCGGATGGCGATCTTCTCCAATACCTCCACATTGCCGTGCACGGCTCCGAATATCACCACTTCCCGCGCTTTGATATTCGCGCGCACCTTGCCGTTGGACCCGACCGTGAGCAGGCTGTAAGATTCCAGCGACCCCTCCACTTCTCCGTCCACCAGCAATTCCTCGCGCGTGCTGATCTCGCCTTTGATGTTCATCGAAGAGCCGATTATGGCTGCCTGGCGCACCTGCGGCGCAGGGGCCGGGGGAGCGGGCGCGGCCACCGGCGGCGGGGCTGCCGCGGGAGCTGCATTCGGCCTCGCCTCCGTTTGCGGTCTGGGGGCGATGTTCTCGTCTTTGCTTTTATTCCACACGTGGATTCTCCGATCGCTGGTCTTTCGAGCGTAAAAGAGCCGAACAAAATTGCACTCCGAGGGCCACACCCCGCGGAGGCCGGACCTGGAACATTTCTGCAAGTAAATGTATCGTTCGGCTCGGTTTCGCGTAACTTTTACGTGTCCGTTTTTCCACGATTGGCCGTAACATGGAAGAAAGAACCCGCAGAGGAATTTTCAGATCCGGGCCACGGGATTCGTCTATGACTCATCCACTCGATCGCTTCACCGGCGTGTCTCTGGCGGGCAAATACCGCCTGGAAGAGTGCGTGGCGGCCGATGGAGCGGCCGCCTTTTTTCCTACCTCCTACGGTCCGCGGCGGCAACGGGCCTTGCTGAAACTGCTCCCCGAAGATTGCCCCGCCGCCGGACGGCAGCTCGAACGCTGGCGCCGCGCGGCGCTGCTATCCCATCCCAACCTGCTGGCGCTCGTCGATTGCGGCCGCGTGGGCGCGCCCTCCCAGCCCAACGACGGGAGTTTTCTTTACGCCCTCTTCGAGTACCCCGATGAAACCCTCGCCGGCGCCCTGGAACACCGCCCGCTCACCGAAGAGGAAGCCCGCGGCGTTTTTCAATCCGTCTCCGCCGCCCTGCGCTATATCCACTCGCAGTCTCTGGTGCACGGCGCCGTCGATGCCGGGCACATCGTGGCGGTGGGTGACCTCATCAAGTTAACCAGCGACACGATCCGCGAGCCCGGGCGGGACGCCTCTCCAGCCGGCGATCTGCGGGCTCTCGAGGGCTTGTTGCCGCGGCCCGAGCCTGCGCCGCCCGCGGCCGATCCCCCGCCCGTTCCCCAGTCCGGCGCCCCGCCATCCTACCGCACTCCCCGATGGACCTATGCCGGCCTGGCGGCGCCCGTGGTGGCCCTCGTGGCCGTGTTGCTGGCGCGCACACCGGTCCCACGCGATCCCGATCCCATTCCCCTTGAAAAGCCCGCCCCTCCGCCGGCAGCCCCGCCGCATCCGGCCGCGGCTCCCGCCGTTGCGCCGGATGCCCACCGCGTGTGGCGCGTCGTCGCCTACACCTACGGCACGCTTCGCGACGCCGATCGCCAGGCCCGCCGCATTAACGAGAAGTGGCCGGCATTCCGCGCCGCGGTCTTCGCGCCTAAAGGCCGCGGCCAGGGACCTTTCTACGTGGCGCTGGGCGGACGCATGACGCGGCCCGAAGCCCAGCGCCTCGAGCGCACCGCCCGCGCCAGCGGCTTGCCGCGCGATACCTTCGTCCGCAATTACGCGGAATAATCAGGTTTCCCCGGCGCGCGTTTGTCTTCGTACATGGCGGCATCGGCGCGCTCCACCACGGTGGCGAGTGTGTCGCCCGGCTGGCAGGCCGCCACGCCGATAGCCCCCTTCACGCGCGCCCGGCGCCCGCCCTTTTTCGCGTCCAGCGCATAGATGCCGAAAGCCCATTTGCGGATCCGTTCGAGATACGACTCGGCTTCCGCGGCCGTCCCGTCCAGCACCACGATGAATTCGTCGCCGCCCCACCGGCCCACCACATCTACCACCCGGAACACCGCCTTCAACTCCTCGGCGAACTGCTTGAGAACCCGGTCGCCGGCCAGGTGGCCATGGCAATCGTTGATCTGCTTGAACCCATTCAGGTCGATCAGGATCACCGAGAAACCCTGGCCGCTCTCGATGCGGCGCTCGATCGAGCGTTCCACCTTGCGCCGGTTCTCGAGGCCGGTGAGCGGATCGCTGGCGGCCTGGCGCTCGGCGGCATCCAGGCGCACCTGGTACTTGTTGACTTCGTGGCTCAAACGCGCTACGGTCTCCCGGTTTTCCGCGGCCATCTTCTCCACGCAGCCCTTGAGCGCCACGGCGCTCTCCAGTAGCGAGGCGCGCATGCGGTTCATGTCCTCGAGGCTGGCAATCGTCCGCAGCCGTTCGGTAAATTCTTGAAACTGGGAGCTGTACTCGTGGTCGCGCCGGCCCAATGCTTCGGCCGTCCGCGCCAGCACGAGCATGATCTCCTTCACCTCGCCGGTTTGCTGGCTGAAGCGCTCGGCGGCGCTGTCGCCCCACCGTCCGATCTCCTCTTCGACCTCCGCGCCGGTGCTCTCGACCAGGGTGGGAGTCAACTCGCCCGCCAGGCGTTGTTGCAGGTTATCCAGGCCCTCTCGCAGAGCGGCGCCGGCGGGCGGACACGTTCGCGCGCCTACCTCGCCGATGGCGCCCAGAGCTTCACGGTAGGCGCGTACGAGCGCTTGTAAGTTCTCTTCTGCCTTGGACTCGATCAATCGCTTGATGGAGATCACACGTATTGCTCATCGGCCCAATCGGGAAAATGTTCAGGGTCCGCGCCCCCGCGCCCCCCAACGAAAGCGCGCCGGAGCCGCCTGTTATGATGGGGCAAACGGATGAGCTTCCTGCGGTCGCTGTGCTTCTCGACTCCCCTGATCGCGCTCTCGACCATCGTCATGGGCACGCTCTCCCTGATCGCTTCCTTTTTCGATCCCAGCGGCAATTCGCAACACCGCATCGCGCGCCTGTGGGCCCACAGCCTGCTGGCGGTCAGCTTTATCCGGGTGCGCGTCGAGGGCCTCGAAAAGCTGGATCCCCGGGGAAGCTACGTGCTGGTCTCCAACCACACCAGCTTCATGGATATCCCGGCGCTGCTCGCGAATCTGCCGCCGCAGTTTCGCTTCTTCGCCAAGCAGGGGCTGTTCCAGATCCCCTTTTTGGGGACGCATCTGAAACGGGCGGGCCATCTTCCGGTGGATCGCTCCAGCGTGCGCGCCTCGCTGAGGAGCATGAGCGAGGGCGCGCGCGTGATCGCGGAGCGCCACGTTTCAGTCCTGTTGTTCCCCGAAGGCGGCCGCGCGCCCGAGGGCCTGCGCGAGTTCAAGGAAGGCGCGGCCTATATCGCCATCAAAGCGGGCGTGCCGGCCGTGCCCATCGCCATCCTGGGGATGCGCCCGCTGCTGCCCATGGGTTCGATCCACATCCGCCGGGGGACGGCGCGGGTGCGGGTGGGCGATCCCATCCCCACGGCGAGCCTTAAGCTGGCCGACCGCGAGCGGCTCACCGCCCGCTTGCGCCGCGAGGTGGCGGCCCTGCTGGCGGACGAGGCGCCGTCGCCGTTGCCAGAGCGAACGCTACGATAGTCTGGCCGCGCGCCCCCGTGGCGGCCTCGAGTTCCTCGATCAGCGCGTCCTCGAGGCGGTTTGGGTCCATTTCCACCGCGCAGGCGGCGATCTCCTCGTCGGTGGCCCCTCGATAGCATAGCTCGCATACGCCCAGATCCTGCGAATCGTGACGCAGGGCCGGGCCGAAAGAGCGGCAAGTGATAGGGCGCGCCGCGTAGAGGTCGCAAGCGCCCGTCTCGGGATCGAGGGCTGGACAGGGTTCATCTTCCGCCAGGGTGGCGAAGCGTTCATCGGCCGTTTCATTCTCGTCCAGTACACCGGTAGCAGGATCGCCGGGGAACTCGGGCCGCAGCCGGGCTACGGATTCGCGCGCGCGATCCCGCACGCGGGCACCGCGCGCCGGATCGCTCGCCTCCAGATCCGCCAGCCCCCGGCGCAGCCGCAGGGCATCCAGTTGAGTAATGGGAAACGGGCCCAAGCAGCACTCCGTGCACCCCAGGCGGCACACCAGCCACGCGCCGCTCTTGCGCGCGGCCTCGGCCAGAGCGGCATCGACGATTTGGACGAGATCGGCATCGGCCGGCATATCCCTGGGCCTCCCTCGAGGATAGCGCTCAGCGGAGAGCCGGGCTGAACCTCACGGTTTGTACCAAATGCGCCCGGCGTTCGGCGCCATCCGCGTCGCAAATCACCACGTATCTGCGGCTGACGGAGAACTTCACGGGAGCGGGGGTCTCCAACTCCAGCGGCTGATCGAGCACCACCAGATAGTGCGCGGCGCCTCCCCGGACGCGGTACAAGTACCGGTTGCTCGAGCGGCGGTCCCCGGCGGGCAGGGTCCTGCGCGAAACCAGCACGCCCTCCTGCCAGCGCCGTTCGTCGGAGGGAGCGGTCGACTGTCCTGCCGCTCGAGCGATGCCCGCGGCGGCCAGGCAAATAATGGCGTCCCGACGGTCCATAACAGCCCCGCTCGCATCATACGCCCGATTGGGACACGGCGGTATTAAATTCTGCGCGCGATCACACGACGCGCCCCGAAAAACCCCGCACGTCTCGATTGTATGCGTAAAAACATACACCCAGCCACTCGTGCGGTATCGCGCATCCCCTGTTGATATGATGAGTTCAAGTGTCACCCACCCCTGGGCGTATCTACTCGATCGATGTACTCCGCGGCATCGCCATGTTCTGGCTGATCGGTGGGACCGAACTGGTGTGGGGCCTGGTGTCCCTGGCTCCCCGGCGGTTCGCCGACGCCTTTGCTCCGCAACTGCAACACGCGCCGTGGGTGGGCTTTCACTTCTACGACCTGGGATTTCCATCATTCCTCGCACTGGTCGGCATCTCGATCGCGCTTTCGATGGCCCGCTACACCGAAAAGGGGAACCGCCCGGCCGCGGTCTACGGGCGCATCTTGCGCCGTTTGGTCCTGCTCTTCGTTCTCGGCCTGGTGTATAACGGATTCTTCCACCACCCATGGCACGAGCTCCGCGTGGCCGGCGTACTGCAACGTATCGGCATCTGCTACGCGGCCGCCGCCCTGGTGGTTCTCCACTTCAAGCCACGCGGCCAGGCCGTGATCGCCGCTGCTTTGCTGCTGGGATATTGGGCCCTCATGGCCCTGGTGCCGGTCCCGGGCGTCGGCGCGGGCATCCTGACGCCGGCGGGAAACCTGGCAGGCTACGTGGATCGTCACCTGTTACCCCAGCCGATGTGCTGCTACACTTTCGGCGATAGCTGTGGCATCCTTTCGACCATTCCGGCGATCGCCACGGTGCTGATCGGCGCGCTGGCGGGAGCCTGGTTGCGCGCCGCCGGTACGGCCGCGTATAGGATTTCCGGCCTGGTGCTGGCCGGTGTGATCTCGCTCGCGGCGGGCGAGGCATGGGGGCATTGGTTCCCCGTCATCAAACACCTGTGGACCAGTTCCTATGTCTTGGTGTCGGCCGGGATAGGCCTGCTCATTTTGGCCTTCTTCTACTGGCTGATCGACGGGCGCGGGTACCGGCGATGGGCGTTCTTCTTCGTGGTGATCGGGGCCAATGCCATTCTCCTCTATGTGCTCAGCAGCCAACTGAGCATCATGATGCTGGTGCGATACCTCGGATACGGAGACGGTCAGCGCCTCGGCATGTTCTGGCAGACCGGCCTGCACGCCTTCGACCTCGCCTGGGCGTGGCTGCTCGTCTGGTTCCTGTACCGCAAGAAGATCTTCCTGCGGGTATAAGGGATCCGGCCTTGAATTCGCCACGCGTTCGTCCGATAAGATCTTCATGGCAACGGCGACGGTGGTTCTTTTTCCCTGGCGGGATGCGTATAGCGTGGGAATTGTGCAGATCGATAACCAGCACAAACAACTGATCGGCCTGATCAACAGCCTGCACGCGGCCATGCTCGAAGGCGATGCCGCCAGCGTGCAGACCAAGATCATGGACGAACTGGCGCGCTACACCTGGAGCCACTTCGCTTTCGAGGAGTCGCTGCTGCACCGGCATAACTACTCCGGGCTGGCCGCCCACGCGCAAGAACACCAGCGGATGGTAGCCCAGGTCGCGGACATGCGGGAGAGCTTGCGCACTGGCAAATTGACGGCCACCCTGGGGCTGATGCAGTTCCTCAAGGAGTGGCTGTCCGGCCACATCCTGGAGCGCGATCAGGCTTACGCCCGCGAATTGAAAGGCCTCTGACGCAGGCTCGCGGCCACACCGGCTTCTATTGCCCAATCGAAATCGCTAGCCCGTCCTGGCTCGCCGCGCCGTCGATCATCAGAACGATGCCAACCAGCGGTGGAAATGTGAAATTCTGCAAATACGGGTTGCTGGCGACCATGGTGGCCGGATTCGGGACGTAGACCGTCAACCGGTAGACCGCGCCGGGAAAGCCGCCGGCTGGGCCCATTACGGCCGCCACGCCGTCGCAGTAGAACCCATCGATATAGACGCTCACCGGAAATTGCGTCACCGCGTACCCGTTCGTAAACGACACGGGACCCACGCCGGTCGCATACAGGGTGATCTTTTCGCCCGGCGCCGCGGGGTTCGAGGGAGAGTTGAGCGTGCCATCCTGGTTCAGAATGTAGCCCTGACCCATGCCGCTGCCATCGGCGGAAAACAACCCGGGCGAAGCCGTCGCCACGGCCAGCAGCACGGAGTTCGAGGCCGCGCCGCCGGACTGCACCTGGACCACCGCCGCCCCGTTGGGGAGATTCGCTGGGACGGTCGCGGTGATGGCGTTGGGTTCTATCGAGATGGCCGGTATCGCAACGCCACCGATCGAGAGTTGGGCGTCGCCTCCGAAGCCCGCGCCGCGCACGACGATGGTCTCACCGGCTGAAAGCGGATCGGCGAGCAGGCTCGCGGCGTTCTCGACCGCATCAATCC
>Ga0326727_10019774_pt1 | contig 13466 bp, 9 predicted proteins | sample MB2enrmetagenome_FD_207643 | JGI IMG/M metagenome (GOLD analysis project Ga0326727, IMG submission 207643) | Lab enriched peat soil microbial communities from McLean, Ithaca, NY, United States - MB29MY | ecosystem: Environmental > Terrestrial > Soil > Wetlands > Peat | place: USA: New York... | reverse complement strand
GGGGTGGTGAGCTCGCTGGGACTCGAACCCAGGACCCACGCCTTAAAAGGGCGTTGCTCTACCAACTGAGCTACGAGCTCGTATAAGGCCGCTATATCCAAATTATCACAGGGACAGCTTTTTCGCCGCATCCGGCCTCTCCGCGCAGGACCTCTTGCGCCGTCAGGCGCTCCTCCTCGCTCATCCGAATCTCTGCCTGCAATCCCGGCCGCCCGGGAAACAGCAACAATCAAGCTTTCTCACACCCAGCGCGCCGTCTTTTGCGCGTGCATGGGCACCACCTGCACTGTGACATCGCGGACTTCGGCAAGAAAGCGGTTGATCACCGAGCCGCGCAGAAAAATGTCCCAGCGCGAGCGCGCCGACTGGCCGAAGACCACGTGCGAAATGCTCTCCTGCTGCGCAAACCGGATCAGAGCGTCGGCCACGTTTCTGTCAGAGAGCATGACCACCTGCGCGCCCAATTCGCGAGCCATGCGCTGCCACTCTTCCAGCCGGTGATAGGCTTCCGGGTCGCCGTGGCCCTTGTCGTCGTCGGGCCGCGTCACGTAAACCGCGTACCAGTTGCTCGCCAGGCGGCCGGCGATGCGCGAGCCCACCCGCAACAGGCGCTCGGTGCCGGGCCGCGTGCTAAGGCAGACCATCACCTTTTCCGGAATCGGCGCCTGCTCCAATCCCTGGGTGCGCCGGTACTCCGAGGCCTGGTTGCCCACCTGCTCGGCCGTAGTGCGCAGCGCCAGTTCGCGCAGCATATTCAGGTTGCCCTTGCGGAAAAAGTTGGCCAGCGACTGCTCCACCTTCTCCGCGGCGTAAATCTTGCCCTGGCGCAAGCGCGACCGCAGCTCTTCCACGGTCACGTCCACATTCACCACCTCGTTGGCGCGCTTCAGGAAATTGTCCGGCACGGTCTCGCGGATGATGGTGTTGGCCGAGCGGTTCACCGCGTCGTTGAGCGTCTCCAGGTGCTGAATGTTCACCGCGGCCATTACGTTGATGCCGGCGTCCAGCAGCTCCAGCACATCTTCATACCGCTTGCGGTTCTTGCTCCCCGGAACATTCGTGTGGGCCAGCTCGTCCACGATGACGGTGTCCGGATGCCGCGCCAGAATCGCGTCCACGTCCATCTCTTTCAGGTTGACTCCGCGGTAGGGAATCACCCTCTGGGGAACAACCTCGATGTCGCGAACGCGAGCTTCAGTCTCTTTGCGCCCGTGCGACTCCACCAGCCCGATCACCACATCGACGCCCAGTTGGTGCTTCATCATATAGGCGTCGTTGAGCATATGGTAGGTCTTGCCCACGCCCGGCGCCGCTCCAATGTAGACGCGGAGTTTGGCGGGTTCCTGCTGGCGCTCTAGCTTAATCTCGGCCATAAGTCAGCCCACCTCGACGGGATGGCGGATATCGCTGCTGGCCGCCACGGGAATGGTAAAGCGAAAGGTGCTTCCGTGGCCAAACCGGCTCTCGACAGAAATCTGGCCGCCCAGCGACTCCACCAGCCGCCGGACCAGTGCCAGGCCCAGGCCGGTGCCGCGCTCGGAGTTCGAGCTGAAACGGTCGAAGATGTTGCCCAGCCTGTCGGCTTCAATGCCGCGGCCCGTATCCCTCACCGTGAACTGCACAAAATCCTTTATCTCTTCGGCAGAGAGCTGAATCTCGCCCTCGGCCGGCGTGTAGCGCAGCGCATTCGAGAGCAGATTGTCCAGAATCGAGTGCATCGCCCGCCGGTCGGCCTTCACAAACGAGAGATCGGCGTAAGCCGAAACCTCTACATGAATATGTTTCTGCGCCGCCTCGTCGCAAAAGCGGTCGCGTGCCTCTTTCAGAGCCTGCAACGGGCGCAACGGCTCCAGCGCGAACTCGCGGCGTCCGGCGTCCAGCTCGGCCACTTCGATCAGGTCGCCCATCAGATCGTCCAGCTTCTCGCTCTCATTGCTCGCCCCGGCCACCAGCTCAGCCTGTAGCGGCGCCAGCTCCCCGCCGAATCCATTGCCCAGCGCATAAAGCCCGCGCCGCAACTGCAGCAGCGGGTCGCGCAGCTTGCGGCTGGCCACGCTGATGAATTGCGTCTTGAAGCGGTCGGTGTCCTGCAGCGTGGTCACGTCCTCCAGCGTGGTCACCGTGCCCAGCAGCCTGCCGTCGGAGTCGCGCATGGGCGTGGTGCGCAGGCGGTAGCTGCGCTCCTGCTTGCCGATCCGCATCGGCAGCAGCGCCGCCTCGTCTTCCGCGGCCACTGGTTTCTGCATCGAGACGGCATCGCGGATGGCCTTCAGGATTTTGTCGCCGCCGGGAGTATTCGCCAGACCCATGCGCCCCGTGGCGGCTTCGCCCATCAACTCGGCCGCCGCCTGGTTCACCTTCAGCACGTGCCCCTTGCCATCGGTCACAATGATCGGCTCGAAGATGGATTGCAGCACCGCGTCGGAGAGCTGAAACTCCATCTGCCGCCGCCCGGCTTCTGATTCAATCAGCTCGCGCAGCCGCACCGCGATGCGGTTCAGCTCGCTGGCAATCACGCCAAAGCTGTCGTGGCTGCTCCACTCTATGCGGGACTCGAGGTTGCCCTGTGCGATCTTGCGAATCTCGCGGGCCAACTGGCGAACGGGCCGCAGCACAAAGTAGAGGGTCCCCGCCGCCACCACCACTGCCGCCGCTGCAAACACCAGCGCCAGCCTGAACTGCCCCGTCGCCGCCAGAGCTTTGTGCGTCACCGCCACCAGGCCAACCACCAGGCCGGCAAGCAATACACAGCCGAGAATCAGTCGCTGAGTAAGATTGAGCATCACCCGGTCTCCGCGCCGGAAAAACAGGGAACAGGGATCAGGGAACAGGGAACAGAAAACCGGCCCTCAATCCCGCAATTTGTTCATCATAGCAACAAGCATCCGGCTAACCTCGCCGGAAAGGCTTTCGGCCTGCTTTTCTAATTGTTCCGAATCGAATCCCAATTCCCTTGAAATTATAAGTTGTGTTTGGATCTCACAGTTCGAACCTCTTGCATGACCGAGAAATTGAAGATATTCTCCTGTCGTCGCCCTGCCGTAACCTTCCGCGATATTACTGGCAACTGAGACGGCGGCCCGCCGCATTTGACTAGTCAAGCCGAATTGTTCAGAAGGAGGGAAAGAGGAAGTCAGCTTGTAGACAGCAACAGTCAATTGAACCGCTCGTTGCCAAACCGCGAGATCCTTGAATGATTCACCCACGTTTTGCTCCTCGGCGTCCTGTTCCCTATTCCCTGTTCCCTGTTCCCTATTCCCTATTCCCTGCATTTAAGGTATCCGGCAAACCGCCAGGCTTCCGTTGTGCCACTCGCAATCGAGCCCCGCCGGTTGAGGATAGGCAACCAGCACCCAGTCCGCGCCAAACTCCGCCTTCAGCCGCTCGAAATCGGCAAGCTCGAAGTGCGCCCATCCTTTCTGGGCTTCTGTCTGCACCTTCCACGTTGCGGCCAGCTCCGGCACCAGCGTCACCACTGAGGTGTCCTTGATGCCGTCAGCCAACTGGCTGCGCTCTGCCAGCGCGCGGAAGCTGTGATAGTCCTCGCCCGGCGCGGCCATGTACATCGGATCCAGCGCAAAATAGGCGTCTGTGGGCGTGTTCGTGCGAATCCACGCGAAGGCCTGAAGCCATGGATTCGCCGTGCTCTCGCCCGGCAGTTCCAGATGCTCGCTGCTGTCGAATTCCATCCTCTGCGCGATAAACATACTCGCGTTGATCACCACGAGAAACACCGCCCAGCGCCAAACGCTGCTTTTCAGCAGGTATTTGCCAACGTAAGCTCCCCCGATCAGCGCCATGAAGACATAAATCAGGTGAAGGTAGCGCATTGGCTCCAGCGCGCTGAGACCGATGAGCGCGTCAGGACCTAGAATCACCATCGCTACAACTTGCTGGAATACGCCGTAAATTACCACGGCAATCGCAAAGCGGGAAAGGAGAATCTCCCCTCGTTTGCGGGCGATGCGCGAGGCAAGCCAAAACAGCACCAGAGGCCCCAAGGCTCCAAGCCACTCGTACCACTCCCACTGGTAAAGATGGAGCAGGTGGCGGCTGCGCCAAATCTCCATCCAGATCTGCGACGGGGGATGGAACACCGATCCGAGAGGAATAAACGCGGCAGCGGAGGCGGCTACATAAGCGCCCAGCCGCACGCGAAGAGCGCGAAGGCCTCTGTGGAACGGCTCAGAGAGCGTGAGGGCGAGGACGAAACAGAAGGAAATGCCCAACGCGCCCATCAGGGGATGGAATAGAAAACCCGAAGCAAGCAAGGGGAGAGACTGCCAGTTCCTCCCGGCCAAAATCCGCGAGACCCCAAACAGAATCATCGCCGTCGCCAGAGCTCTAGGGTGGAGATACTGATCTACGAGGTAGAGCGCAGTGCCGGACACCGGCAGCGTGAACATGGCAGCTACCATGGCGACGCCTGCCCAGCGCGCGGCGGACTCCTCGAAGAGGCGGCTGGCAATGCTGAAGCAGCCCCAGATAATCAGAAAGATCGAAACTAGCTGCAAAATCAGCTCCGCCCATGGCAGCGGCATCCCCGTCAGGGCGACGAAATGCTCCATAAAGTTGGGAAAGAGGCTGGTGCGCATCTGCAGAAGAAAAAAAGCCGCATCATGCGGAAAAAGCGTGGAATCAAGATGCGTCATGATCGCTGGAAGATAGATGCCATCATCCTCCATGCCAGGGTGGTAACCCTCCACTAGAAAGCCAATTCCGCTGAAAAGCACGAGCGCAAAAAAACGAAGAAATCTCATTCGCCGTAGGGGAGCAAAGTTCATGGGTATGTCGGCTGTCTCCGGAATCCATTTTACCGCCCGAGCCTGCCGTTCAGCATTGCGCAGAGCTGACAAACTCGGCAGAAGCCCGCAGACCCGACCGGGACGGCCAGATCCGCGGGTTCCAGACCACGGAGGTTACTGGTTATTGGTTAGGTACATGCGGTGTCCTGAATCATTCGACACGTGGGTCAGGTAGAACAGGCTATTGAAAACGGTGGTTGATGGGTTGAGCTGCTGATTGCCGTTGATCTGTATGCCCGTGTACACATTCGACTCGAATGTCACCCCATCAGTGCTCTCGGCAATTGTCAGGTCGTTATTGCCCGACCTATCCTTATAGGCCAGGTAAAGTGACCCATTATAGGCCGTGGCGGAGAGCCCGCTTCCGACCTGGAGGTTAGAGTACACGTTATTCGTAACTGGGCCATTGGTCGCCCCATTCGAGGAACAAACCACAAGATTGTGGCCCCAATTGCCTTGGGACTGGAAGGCAAAATAAAGCAGATTGTTGTAAACGGCCATGCCGATCGCGGCACCCGTCTGGGGCATCTCCCCGTCCGGACCGAGGTAGCAATAATTGGCCCCAGTAAATGTCGATCCGTTCTGGGTTGTGTTTGTTTCCATATAGGTCTGCGAGCCGGGCCCGTTCCACTCCGCCGTGATCCACAATAGGCCGTTATAGACCGCAAGGGTTGGCTGGCTGTTAGCTGGCTGTTGCTCTCCCGCTGGATCGATTACGGGGGTCGGCGCCCCACCGGTGCTGCCGAAGAAGTCGATGCCGTTTGATGAGCTTGCCAGGTATACGTAGCCGTCCACCCCGGTGTAGGCAAGCCAAAGCAGCCCGTTCCAATTAGTTATCACCGGCCCAGTAGCAGAATGCGTCTGGAGGTAGGAGTATCTCACAGGCGTGGAAAAGTTCACCCCGTCACTGGAGGTGGTGATCATAGTGTTATGGCTTCCATCGTTGGCCTGGTAGGCAATATAAATCTCGTTGTTAAAGACGGCCATTGAAGGGCTGGTGCCGAACTGCTGGTTCATGTAGAGGGTCCCCGGCTGGGCCAGATCGTAGAGCGGGTCGCCCTGTGCTTTAGCTCCTGTGGTGCAGACGAGGAGCAGTGCCAGGCAGGCAAGTCCCCGTAGGAAATTCGCTGATCTCATGCGTTCTCCTTGATGTGTGCTGGGTTCGGTTGAATGTTGGGACAGAGCGCCCACACAGCTGCGTCCGAAAAAGGGAAGGGGCCCGTGACAAAGACAGCGCTTCGAAGTACCCAGATCGGGTAATATCCAAGCAGGATGACTATAGTTCACGGCCCCACGGCGGGAGGTTAAAAAACGACTCAATATTGATAACTTTAGTAATGATTATTGACTAGCAGGCTAATTCGGCGAATTCTGGGAGATAACTCATCGTCGCATTGAGCAAGAGGCGTAGAACCTATGCACGAAAAGCTGGCGCTCGTCATTCCTACCCTCCGCGAGGCGGCAAACCTTCCCGGCCTGCTCGCTGACGTCCGCTCCGTCCTCGATCTGGTGGGAACCGGCTACGAAATTATTGTGGTCGATGACGACAGCCGCGACGGCACCGAAGAGATTGTCTCCGCCATCAGCCTTGAAGACCCGCGCGTGCGCCTTCTCGTGCGCAAAGGCGAGCGCGGCTTGTCCGGCGCAATTCTCTACGGCTGGCGGCACACGGATGCATCCGTCCTCGGCGTGATGGATGCAGATTTGCAGCACCCTCCCGAGCTGTTGCCCGCATTGGTCTCCGCCATTCTCGCCGGCAACGACATGGCGATTGGCAGCCGCTACATTGCGGGCGGAAGGCTGGGCAAGTGGAATCCGGTGAGGAAGTTTCTCTCTGCCGCCGCCGTCTGGGCCACATGGCCCATCCAGCGACCCGGCATTCGCGCCAAAGATCCCATGACTGGTTTCTTCCTCGTTCGCCGCGAGTGCATCGACGGAATCGACTTCCAACCCTCCGGCTTCAAATTATTGCTGGAAATTCTGGTGCGCGGACGTCTGCGCTCGGTGCTTGAGGTTCCATTGGCCTTCGGCAGCCGCAGCCGTGGCACGAGCAAAGCCAACTTCAAAGTAGGCTGGGATTACGCCAAGCTCCTCGCCCGGCTCTACGCCGCCAGATTCGGCCCCCGGCGGCACTGAACTTAAGGCGTACCGCCAACCCGCCAACCTGCCAACGCTCGGGCAGCGAGCGCCAACTCGCAGCATTTGACTAAAAACCCATCGCTGCCTTATGCAACCAGCACTACAACGCCGGCAACAGCATCCGCAGCAACAGAAATCCGCCCACGCCGGCAAAAAACACCAGCGCCATGCGGATTCCCGGCTCGCGGTTCACCTCGGGCACCAGGTCGCTCGCGCCTACGTACAGCGCCACTCCGGCCGAAATTCCCAACCCATACGGCAGCCAACTGGGGACCATCTGAATCACCAGAACTCCGGCCAGTGTGGTCACGGCCAGCGCCACGGCCGAATAAAATGCCGCTGTCCGGCTGCGTCCGCTGGCCAGCATCACCGAAGCCATGGTGAAGCCTTCCGGCGCTTTGTGCAGCAAAATTGCCAGAAAAATCAGCCAGCCCAGCCAGCCCGAAACCAGAAATCCCGAGCCGATGGCCACGCCGTCAAAGAGCGCGTGCAGGCTCAATCCGGCCAGCACCGAGTTGCTCGTGTGCCTGCTGACAAATTCGTCCTGATGCGTCTCTTCGCCAAAGTGGAAGTGCGCGTTGATGGTGTGCTCCAGCAGGTGAACCACGCAGTAGCCTGCCATGATGAGGCTCGGGCCCAGCAGCGGTCTGGCGCTGTTCAGCTTCAGGCTCTCCGGCATCATCTCAATCAGCGCCGTGGCCATCAGGAAGCCCGCGCCGAGCGCAACAAAATAGCGCAGATAGCGCTCGATGCCCCTGGCGCGCACCAGCACCAGCCCGCCGACCACATCGGCCAGCGCGGCTATCGCGCCTAAAGTCAAAGAAATCTTCAGCATTTACTCACACAAATGGGGCTGGTAGAGGGCTGCTCTCATGTGAAGTAGCCGTAGATAGTGATGGAGAACATAATCGCATACGCCGCCGCCAAAATGATCCACATCAAAGATTTTGTCCAGCCTTTAACCGCCGGACTATCGCTGGTTCCCAAACGGTTAGCCAGCCCTTTGCTATACAACCACCAAATCGCAACTCCTACGGGAGGCAAGAAGATGTCGTACAAAATCTGCTGATATAAAGGCAATGCGCCATGTCTCACCGTCGTCTCATCTCCTTCCTTACCCGCTGTGCCGGATGTGCATCACGTCGCCATCCTGCACCACATATTCCTTGCCTTCCAGGCGCAGCGTGCCCCTGGCCCGCGCCGCGGCCTCTGAGCCCGCATCCAGCAGCGCATCCCAGCGAATGGTTTCGGCGCGGATAAAGTGATGTTCCAGGTCGGAGTGAATCGCCCCGGCTCCCTGCGGCGCTTTCGAGCCCACCGGAATGGTCCACGCGCGGCACTCGTCTTCGCCGGCGGTGAAAAAGCTGATCAATCCCTGCAACTCGTAGCTCTTGCGAATCAGCCGCACAAGGCCGCTTTCGCGAAGCCCGTAGCTGCCGAGGAATTCCGCTGCTTCCTCGTCGTCCATCTCCGCCAGCTCGGCCTCGACTTTGCCGCAGATGGCCGTTGCTCCGGCGTTCGGCCGGTGCGCAACCTCGTCCAGCTTGAACCGGCTCACCGCTGCTTCAAGGTCGTCGCCCAGCGTGGTGCTTTCGCCGATGTTCAACGCATAGAGAATCGGCTTCTGCGACAAAAACATGAAGCCCCGGATGAGCTTCTTTTCTTCAGGCGTCATCTCCAGCTCGCGCAGCGGCTGCTCCTTTTCGAGAGCCGCTTTCGACCGCAGCAGCAGGGCGTGTTCGTGCTCCAGATCGTTCGTACGGCCCTTTTTCAAATCCTTTTCCACGCGCTCCAGCCGCTTTTCCACCTGGGCCAGGTCGCTGATGATCAGGTCGAATTCAACGTTCTTGATGTCGCGCAGCGGGTCGATTGCGCCGACGTGAGGAATCGCCTCGTCCTCGAAGGCGCGCAGCACATGAATCAGCGCGTCCACCTGGCGCAGGCTGGCCAGAAACGCGGTCTCCTTCAGCGCCTCCTGCCCGATGGCCGCCACGTCAACAAACTCGACGCTGGCGTAAGTCGTTTTCTTGGGCGAGTAAAGCGCCGACAGCTTGTCCAGCCGCTCGTCGGGCACCCGCGCCACGCCGATGTGCTCCTGGCGCGAATAGCCGCGCTCTTCGAGCTTCGCCTTCGTCAGAATCTTGAACAGAGATGTCTTGCCCACCTGAGGCAGGCCGATAATGCCAGTTTTCATGATTTTCCCATTGGGGTTCCCGGGAGAGTGAAACGCGTGCGAGAACCTCTTCGATGATACAGGAGCGGAGGTCAGGGAACAGGGAATAGGGAACAGGGAATAGGGAAACGCTGACAGAGCCAATCAACCTGGGTGCCCCATCCATTCCGCGTTTTTTGCGGAATGGGTGGGAAAGCACAAAACTCAACCGCCAATCAGACCCTAAGCTTTTCCCGTCTCCGCCCTCGCCACGAAAACCACGGTCGCCAATCCCAGCAGCAGAATCACGCCCTCCACATTTTCGCTTTGGCGGTGCAGCCTCTCGAAGTCGATGCGGCTGGGGTTGTCCGCTGCGGCCGCGTCGATCGCTCCTCCTGCATTGATGCGGTCCCGCTCCATTGCCGGAATAATGCCGAACTGCGAGTAGATGGTGAGGCCGACTGCCAGCACCAGCAATGCCATTGGCTCCAGCACCGTGTGTGGCTTGTAAATACCCCATGCTCCGCCCAGCGCCAGCAGCGCCATCGCCACCATCGCCGAAACCAGTCCCATGCCGTGCACTATGCGCAGCAGGCTGCCGACAATTATCCCGGCCGTGTGCGTGTCTGGCCGCAGCGTTTCAAAGGTGATGGCAGCCACCATTGGAAAGAAGATTTCCGCGCCGAGCCACGTGATCAGCGCGAGGTACAGAAGCGTGCGGAACAGCGTTTTCATGCCAGAAGAATACTAGAAGGCAGGGAATAGGGAATAGGGAATAGGGAATAGGGAATAGGGGACAGGGAACAGGGAACAGGGAACAGGAAACAGTTATTCGACGCGGCCATAGCGAAGTAAGCTATTGCTTAGAGGATTTGCGATGAGGGCAGCCATATTCGATTCCAAATCGAGCGCTCCCGGAAGCTGGCTCTCGATTGAGGATATTCCGCGCCCTCAACCGCTCGCTGGGGAAGTGCTGCTCAAAGTGAATGCCTGCGGCGTCTGCCGCACCGACCTGCACATTGTCGAGGGCGATCTCGCGCCCATCCGCGCGCGCATCATTCCCGGTCATCAAATCGTTGGCGAAGTGGTGGAGGCCCCAACCGCAGAGCTGCCCATCGGAACGCGCGTGGGCGTCTCCTGGATCGGAGGAGTGGACGGCGACTGCTGGTTCTGCCGCCACCAGATGGAAAACCTCTGCGATAACCCCGTGTTCACGGGCTACTCAGTGAACGGTGGCTTTGCGGAGTATGTCCCGGTGCGCGCGGATTTCACCATTCCCCTGCCGCCGGGCCTCGACGATTCCCAGGTCGCGCCCTTGCTCTGCGCGGGCATCATCGGCTTTCGCAGCCTTCGCGTTGCGGGAGTCGAGCGCGGAGAGCGCGTGGGCCTCTTCGGGTTTGGCAGCTCGGCCTCGCTGGCCATTCGCATTCTCAAGGCCTGGGATTGCAAGGTCTACGTTTCCACGCGCGGCGAGTCTCACCGCAAGGCGGCCGAGCAGTTGGGAGCCGCATGGGTCGGCGACGAAAACTCGCGTCCGCCCACTGAACTTGATCGCGCCATCACCTTCGCTCCCAGCGGAAAGGTCGTCATCAGCGCACTGTCCGCGCTGCGCAAAGGGGGCGTGGTGGCCATCAACGCCATTCACCTCGACCAGATGCCCGCCTTCGATTACGACACGCTGCTCTGGGGCGAGCGCCAGATGCGCAGCGTGGCCAACATGACGCGCCAGGACGCGCGCGACTTCATCGCCCTCGCTCACCAACTCGATTTCCGCCCGCGTGTCGCCACGTTTTCGCTCGAAGACGCAAACAAGGCGTTCGCAGCGGTAAAACATGAAACCGAGAATGGACCGGCGGTAATCATTCTGTAGAAAGCCATCGCTTCAAGCACCGGTAAGCGGCTCCAGCCTACTTCGTCCCGATCAGCCGGATGCGCGCCGTGAATGCCCGGCCTAGAAATTCGCTCACGGTTCCATACTGCGGCGACACCACCACATTATTGACTTCCACCGGATCTTTTCTGTTGGTGGCGTTTTCCATCACGCCGCGCAATCCGAAGTACGCGCCGCGAAAATGAAATCGCCACTCCAGCCCAGGGCTCGCGCTGAAGTAATCCGGAAATCGCCGCGCCCCTGCCGCTCCCACCACCTGCTGGTTTTGATCGACCGAAGTGTACGGAAACCCTGTGCGCCAATCGAGTGTGTAAACAAAATCCCATCGTTTGCCGAGCCGGGGCAGCATCAGCGGCAGCCAGCCCCACGAAATCACGCGGTTGGGCGCATCCCAGGCCTGAGGCCCGCTCTGCTCAACCCCCAGCGGCGACGGGTCGGGCATGTAATCGAGCGCCGTATTGGTGCGCGCCGAGGAACGCGTATACGAGGCAAACAAAGTGTGCCCGTCCGCGAATGTGCGCCGCGCGTTCACTTCCACTGAGTAGTAGTGGTCCCGCCTCGCATTTTCAAGCGCATAGTTGCCTGCAAGCGCCGGCGCGTTTTCATCCACATAAATAAAGCCATTCGACTGGCGCTTTTGGATAAAGTTTGCTCCGGCAAGAATCGCGCCGGGCAGCTTCTGTTCCACGCCAACGCTCCAGTTGACGGTTCTCGCTTCGTGCAGCGAGCCATAATCGGCCGTAAAAATCGTCTCCTCCGGCGCGCTGATGGGCGTAACTCCGTCTGCCTGGTAGTAGGTGTCGTAGCGGATCCCCGCCCGCGCGCGCTGAAGGTATTCGAGTTGCGTGTGCTCGTAGTAAAGCCCGATGCCCGCCGATAGCTTGGTCCCGCCGTGACTGGCCGCAGGCGTATAAACCGCCGCAATGCGCGGCGCCACCAGCGGCCGCCGCACAATCTCGTCCCAGTCAAAGCGCACCCCCGGCTCGATCAGCAGCCCCGCGTGCGGCTGCCAGTGATCCTCGGCGTACGCGCTCACCTCGTCGTTGTGGAGCGCAAACGGCGCTATCTGCGGAAACGTGCTCTCACGCGAAAGCGCTCCGTCCTCGCGCAGGTAACTCACCGCCGCGCGCGTTACGCGTTCGTCGTAACTGATGCGGTCCGCATCGATGCCCGCTTTCAGATCGTGGCGTCCGGCCCAGTGGCGCGGCGGCAGGTAGAGCGTTGCGGTTCCTTCCGTGCGCTCGGAGCGGCCTGTAAGATTCTCAAAATAACTGCCCGAGGGAAGCTCCGGAGTAATTTCGTAAGGAATGTTTCCGTGCGGCTCGTAGCCGTCGCGGATGCGCGTTGTTCCCACGCCCACGTCCAGCAGCGCGCCCCGCTGGCCTATGTTCCACTGATCGCGCAGATACGGCAGCCACGCGATGGTGTCGCGCTTGGTGGTGCTCTGTTGCGGCGTCAGCGACGATATGCCGTCGTACGGCGAATGGTAATCGTTGAAAAGTACTGCGGCGCTCAGAATATTGGCCGGGGTCAGATTGGCCTGCGCCTTCACGAGATTGCTCCCGCGCACTAACTCGTCCGTGTCGGCGTTGGCCGGTAGCTCGGTGATATAAATGTTGTCCCATTCCGTCTCCACGCCGTCATAAAACCATGCCCGGCCGCGCGAAATTGGCCCGGAAAAACTGAAGCGCGGAACAAATTTATCCAGCCGGATTCCGTTCAGGTTGTGGAAGGAAGGGAAAAAATCCGTGGCGTTGAAGCGGAATTTGTTGTCGCCCATTGGTGTGTAAAATGCCACCACGCCGCCCGTGGCGCGCCCGAATTCCACGGGGTAGCGCGTGCTCTCCACAATCGTCGAGCGAACCGCGTCGGCGCTCACCCGCATGGCCAGCGTTCCGCTCATCGGCGAGCGAATATCGAATCCATCCATCATGTCCAGGGTTTCGTAGGTCGGCGAGCCGGCCACATGAGCCTGCCCCGTCGCGTCCTGCACCACTCCGGGATTGAATGGCAAAAGATTGCGAATGTCGCGCGACGTCGGATAAGGAACGTTCACAATCTCCGGCGTGTTCATGATGCTCGTCGCGGAGGGCTGCTCGATGTCAATGCCGGGCGGCGACGCGGTTACGTTCACCTGCTCGGTGACAATCTGCACGTGTGTCATCACCAGCCGCACGCTGCTCGCGCTCGCGTCAACAGCGTTTTCCGCGCTCTGATAAAATCCGGCCTTCTCGGCGCGAATCTGGTAGGGCGTGTCCGTGCGGAGAATGAAACTGCAATGGCCGGCATAGTCGGTCCCGAACCGCCGAGCGATCTGGCCCGGTTCCAGAACAGTAATCTCAGCGCCGGAAACCGCCAGGCCATTCTCGTCCACAATCGTCAGCATCACCGGAGCGCGAAGCGCCGGCGACTGAGCGCGCGCAAAGTCGATGCAAAAGAGAAAAAGCAGAATGGAAACGGCCGTCCCGGCGCCGTGAAT
>Ga0326727_10019773_pt1 | contig 13467 bp, 12 predicted proteins | sample MB2enrmetagenome_FD_207643 | JGI IMG/M metagenome (GOLD analysis project Ga0326727, IMG submission 207643) | Lab enriched peat soil microbial communities from McLean, Ithaca, NY, United States - MB29MY | ecosystem: Environmental > Terrestrial > Soil > Wetlands > Peat | place: USA: New York... | reverse complement strand
ACCCTGACTTCGGCTACCGTCGCCGGACTCGGCACCGTCAACTTCAACTTTCCGTTTGCCCAGAACAGCCGCAGCGGCTTCCTGGGAGGCGGTCAAGTCGGATATAATTATCAGACCGGCTGGGCGGTCCTCGGCGTCGAGGGCGATATCGCAGGGTTGACCGTCAAGGGTACGACGCCCTGCGTTGTCGTCCTTTCGTGCACCTCCTCCAGCAACTGGCTGGCGACCGTCTCGGGCCGGGTCGGCGGCATCGTCGGCGATCGTACCCTGGTGTATGTCAAGGGCGGCGGAGCATGGCTGAACAATACGCAGAGCGCCACCCTTCCTATCTTCCTTGGCATTGGGGGGCAGCAGCTAGCAAACACGACAAGCACCTCGATCGGCGGGCTGCTCGGCATGGGTGCCGAGTATAGGTTCACGGCAAACTGGTCCGGCTTCCTCGAATACGACTACATGGAATTCAAGAAGAATATCGCCTTCACCATACCGGCGATTCCCGGAACCTCCATCGGTTCGAGCGTAAACAACAAGCTCTCGATCGCAAAGGTCGGCGTGAACTACAAGTTCTAGGCTTTCCGCGATCAAAAATCCTCGAATGACAAAAGCCCCGGCATCGCCGGGGCTTTTTTGTGCTTGCGGCATCGGCGCGGAGCAACCCGGCCTGACCGTTTCGGGGCCACGTTCAATCGCGTTTGAACCGGTAGTTGAACCGATCCCCGTCCGATCTGACGAAGCCCGCGGTCGGGGTCGGGAAATGGATCGGCAGCAGCAAGGTATCGGTCTCCGCGACAGAGGACAGAAACCCGCGGCGCGATAACGCCGATTGCCTGGCGTCCCAGTCGGGCTTCGCCGACCAGTCGGGCTCCAGGCACTGGATCACATGGTGCATCATGTCGCCGGTCACCACCGCGCGCTGCCCGCGCGAGAAGATGTTAACGCAACAATGGCAGGGCGAATGCCCCGGCGTCGGCGTCAGCGTAATCGTATCGTCGAGCGCATAGTCGTCGTCGACCAAGAGTGCCTGGCCGGCTTCCACGATCGGCAAGCAATTGTCTCGGAATACGGTGCCGGGCGGGTTGGCGCCGCGCGCATGCTCGGTTTCCCACGCCGCGTATTCGCCCTTGTGGAAGATGTACTTCGCATTCGGAAACGTCGGCACCCAGCGGCCGTCCCGCAACGTCGTGTTCCAGCCGGTATGATCGATATGAAGATGGGTGCAGAACACATAGTCGATTTTGTCGAACCCGATGCCCAGCGCCAACAGTTCATTGCGCCAGCGTTCCTTGCCGGGAAAGTCGAACGGCGGCGGATGCCCCTTGTGCTCGCCGGTGCAGGTATCCACCAGGATGGTATGATGCGGCGTGCGCACCACAAAGGTCTGATAGGTGATGACAATCATCCCGAGCGCGGCGTCGAACACTTCCGGTTCCATCGACAGCAAATGCCGTTTGAAGGTGGCCTCGTCATAGGCCGAGAAGAAATCCTGCGGTCGCCGCCACGGACCCTCGCGCTCGATCACCGAATCGATGGTGATGTCGCCGATCCTGATCTGCTTCATTCTGCTTCCCCCGGACTGGTTGGGGTGACCGTAACGGGCGTCACGCGACGCTTCAAGCTGGGCGCGGAGAGCAAGTGGGGTGGAACAGCGTAAGCGTATTGCGCCGTTACCTTCGACGGCTCCACCCGATCCGCACACATGTCAAACCGCACCCCGAACATGTCGCTTATGGCGCTCGTCCGGCGTGCCGTTTTTGAGGTTCCAGCCCGCAAGAACGTGTTCTCGAAGCTATTTCCCAACCAGGGACTGGCCCGTCCCGCTGCGGATATCCAGTCGGTTGAACCAATGCGATACCTTGGACCTCGCGATCAAATCCAGGCACGCGCGGTCAACCGCTTGCCAATATCGTGGATCGCGATTGTCGATCAAAGCACGCGCCTTTGCCAGCCGGGAGCGCCGGTCCTGATCGTCTTGCCTCTCGGCGATGAGGTTCACGAGAGCTTCCGCAAACTCACGATATGGGCCGGAGTCATCGTTCGATGTCATTCAAACCCTGCCTTGCAGAGCAATCCACTTGAGGGTGAAAATATCGCGCGCGATATTTTCTGGCTCTTTCACGTCCGCGACTCGCGACAATTACTAAGCAGAAAATTCTGCATCCGATCCGAGTTAACAACGCTTTTCTTTGTATATGCACAGTTTCGAAGCGCCCACGCGCGCCCCCTCAGTCACGCTGGAGCACGCTCAAGATATTAATAGGCGACTGCGGCAGGTTGAGAGTTAGGGTTAAACCGCAGGTTTCGTTGCAATTTTAAGCAAATTGGATATCGCTCCTACCGAGGAAAGAAACCAGCCAGACGGCGCAACCTTGGGAGGGAATTTTGATTTGCTTTCGAAGCCTCGTTTACAAATTTATTACTGACGAAACTGGGTCTGGGGCAATTGAATATGGCCTCATCGGCGCAGGTGTTGGTCTTGCGATTGTCGGAAGTGGACTTTGCGACAACCTCAATGCCAAGTTCGCAGCGATTAATGCGTTGTTGAAATAGATCATCCGCTACCCAAGCCAAGACCTGTGTACGGTTGGGGTCGCTCGCAACGGGGCGAGCCGACGCCAGGCCCCGACATGTACGCGATGCCGCCGAAACTAGATGTCAATTCACGGCACAAGCGGCAGCGCTGAAAGCCGGCTGACCAGCAGGCGGCGGTTGCCCTACGGATGAGCGCGGGTCTCGGTCAAGCCGCTGCGGTCGGCCGGTCGACCTGCTTCTCCAGCACATAGCCGGCCGCGATGGCCTGGGCGTGGGGAGGCAGCCCCGCGGCGGCAGCCCGAACCAACATCTATGATGAAGTGTCAGGAGGCAAACCTCAGGCACACGTCTGGATCGCCCCGGCAAGATCAAAGTTGACGCGTCCAGCATCCTTTGATGAGATGCCAGCCAACGCGGGGGCGCTATCATGTTGTGGAAACGAAAATCTGATCCGTTGGTCGAGAACACCTTGGCGCTTGTACAGGGGATGGCCAAGGCCGAGATCCAACGAGATTCAGCTCCGATAGAGAAGGCTGAGCCGGCCGAATTGGCCACGCGCTCAAATCTGCCGAAGCCAAAAAGCAGACTTTTCGACGACGACGAGGAATTGAAGGCCCGCTTGTCTGAATTCAAGGCGGTCCAGCGCAAATTTGAGCGTGAGCGAGAAGAGTTCTGCGCGAGGACGATGGAGAAGGTACGCTCGTCTCTTGGCCGGAACGGCGTTTGATCGATTGCCTGCGCCGGCGCCTTTCGAGATAGAAAACCGCCTCAGCGCAGTTTGCTCAGCAGCGCTACCAGCGTTTCGCGCTCTTTTGTCTCGAGCGGCGCAAGCGTCTCCCGGGTGATCGAAAGCGCGTTCGGCACGGCCTTCTCGGCCATTTGCTGGCCGGCACGCGTGAGGCTGACCAGGAGGCGACGGCCGTCTGCGGGATCGGCGCAGGTCTCGGTCAGGCCGCGTGCGGTGAGCCTGTCGATCACGCCTTTGATGGTGGCGACGTCCATCGCGGTGAGCCGTCCGAGCTGGTTCTGCGAGCACGGCCCGGTCTCGCCGAGTTTGGCCAGAGCCGCCCATTGCGTCGGCGTCAAGTTGATGCCGATCTCGCGCGCGAAGATCGCGGCGTGACGCTGCCACACCTGGCGCAGGATGAAGCCGATCTGTTCCTCCAGCACATAGGTCGGCCGCGACGGTTTTATACTTCGCTTGGCCGCAACTGTCCTCGTCATGCTGTTTCCCGCCCTGTCCTTGTCGCCTCAGCTGCGTCGGGCGGATTAGCGTCAGCGTAATCCGCCGTTCAGCTCCACGAGATGGCGGGTTACGCTTCGCTAACCCGCCCTACGTTCCTACGTTCTGTCCTTGTCGCCTCAGAGCGCCAGATGCGCGTCGCGAATGTCGGGACGCGCATCCAGCTCGCCCATGGAGCCGCCGAAGCAAATGCGGCCACGCTCGATGATGTAGGCGCGATCGGAGATCAGCCGCGCGAAATGCAGGTTCTGCTCGGAGACCACGATAGAGACGCCCTCCTGCTTCATGGTCAGGATCGCCTCCACCATCTGCTCCACGATCTTCGGCGACAATCCCTCCGACGGCTCGTCGAGCAGGACCAGCGACGGGTTTCCCATCAGCGTCCGCGCGATGGTCAACATTTGCTGCTCGCCGCCGCTCATGCGGCCGCCCGGGCGGGCGCGCAGCTCCGCGAGATTGGGAAACAGTGCGAACAATTTTTCCCGCGTCCAGTATGGTGCATTCTGCCGCCTGGGCTGACGCCCTACTTCAAGATTTTCCTCCACCGTCAGGTCGGTGAAGATGCGCCGCTCCTCCGGTACATAGCCGAGGCCACCGCGCACGATCGCATAGGTCGGTTGATCCGAGACATCCCTGCCCTCGAATACGATGCGGCCGCTGCGCTGCTCGACCAGGCCGACGATGGAGCGAAACGTGGTGGACTTGCCGGCGCCGTTGCGGCCGAGCAGCGCTACCACTTCACCTTCGCCTACCTCAAGCGCGACATCGAACAGGATGTGCGCCGGACCATAATGGCTATTGAGCGCCTCGACCGAGAGCTTCATGCCGGCACTCCGGCACGGTGAAGGAGGCCCTCGCCGAGATAGATGGCGCGGACCTGCGGGTTACCGCGGACCTCAGTGGGCGAGCCCTCCGCGATCAGGCTTCCGCGGTTCAGCACCAGGATACGATCGGCGTGCTCGAACACCACGTCCATGTCGTGTTCGGTGAAGAGCACGCCAATTCCCTGCTCTCGTGCGATGCGCGCGGTCAACCGCATTAGTTCGATGCGCTCACGCGGCGCCATGCCGGCGGTCGGCTCGTCCATCAACAACAGCTTCGGCCGGTTGGCGAGCGCAATGGCAAGTTCCAGCCGCTTGAGATCGCCATAGGCGAGTTCGCCGCAGGGACGCTCGGCATAGCCGCCCATGCCGACCAACTCCAAAAGGCGATCGGCATCATCGGGCGCAAAGCGCGGCGTCGATGCCCAGAGATTGAACAACTGCCGATCATACGACACCAGCGCGACCTGGACGTTTTCGCGCACGGTCATGGTGGGGAAAGTCGCGGTGATCTGGAAGGTGCGGCCGACGCCGAGCCGCCAGACCGCGCGCGGCTTCTTGCCGGTGGTATCCTGGCCGAGCAGTTCGATCCGGCCGGCGTCGGGAACGTTCTGGCCGTTGAGCATGTCGAAACAGGTGCTCTTCCCAGCGCCATTGGGGCCGATCAGCGCGAGTATCTCACCGGCCTTGAGCGCGAACGACACCCCGCGCACCGCATGAACCCCGCCATAGGATTTGCTCAAGGCTTCGACCGACAATAGCGTGGGCGCGCTGCTCATTCCGCGGTCTCGATTTGGGATGTGAGACGAGCCGACTTCGCCGCAGGCAACCGCCGATTGCCGATTGTCTCCAGCATGCCGACGATGCCCTTGGGAAAGGCAACGACGATCAGGACGATAGTCCCGCCCAACACCAGCTTGGACCAATCGGTCTGGCTCACCAACCAGATGCTGAGCGTCTTGTAGACGATGGCGCCAACGACGGCGCCGGAAACCGTCTCCACGCCGCCGAGCAGCACCATGACCAGCGCATCAACCGAGAGCGAAATGCCGAGGTTGTCGGGAAACACGCTGCCTTTGAGATAGGTAAACAGCGCGCCGGCGATGGCGGCGGCGGTGCCCGCGATCACGAAGGCGACCCATTGCACGGTCTTGCCGTCAATTCCGATGGCCTCTCCGCGCAATGGCGAATCCCGCGTCGCGCGCAACGCATAGCCGAACGGCGAGAACACGATGATGCGAAGTGCCGCGACCGCCAGCGCAGCGACGCCGAGCGCCAACCAGTAGAAGTGCGCCGGGCTCGCTGCCCATTTTTCCGGCCAGACGCCGAGGATGCCGTTGTCGCCGCCGGTCAGCGTGACCCACTGAAACGCGACCGACCAGACGATCTGCGCGAACGCCAACGTCAGCATTGCGAAATAAACGCCTGATAGTTGTACCGCGAAAAAACCAAACAGCGCCGCCCCAAACAGCCCAAGCAGCGGGCCGAGCAGCAAGCAGGCGATCATCGGCAGGCCCGCGAATTTGACCAGAAACGCGACGCCGTAGGCGCCCAACCCAAAATACGCCGCGTGGCCGAACGAGGCGAGCCCGCCGACCGACATCAGGAAATGCAGGCTCGCAGCAAAGATGACAAAGATTGCGATCTCGGAGCCGACCGTGAGCAAATAATTGCCGCCGACCAACGGCAACGCCGCCGCCAGCAACAGCGCGGCCATTGCCGCGAGACGCTCATAGGACGTCAGCGGCCGCCACGGATTGACGGTCAGCCCCGGGGTGCGGCGTGCGGCAGCCTGCGGCGTTCCGAACAGGCCCCAGGGACGCACGATCAGGACCACGGCCATCACCAGAAACATCAGGATAATCGAGATGGTGGGAAAAATCAGGATACCGAAGGCATTGAGTTCGGAAACCAGCACCGCCGCCACAAAGGCGCCGACGATGCTGCCGAGACCGCCGATCACCACCACCACGAAGACGTCAACGATGATCCGCAGATCCATGGCGTGATGTACCGCGTCGCGCGGAATCTGCAGCGCGCCGCCGAGCGCTGCGAGAAAAACCCCGACCGCGAACACACTGGTGAACAACCATTTCTGATTGACGCCGAGGGCTGCCACCATGTCGCGGTCCTGCGTCGCGGCGCGGACCAGAACGCCCCACCGCGTGCGGCGAAACATCAGCCAGAGCACGCCGAGTACGACGGGACCGAGCCCGATCAGGAACAGATCGTAAGTGGGAATATTCTGGCCGAAGAAATCAACCGCGCCCTTAAATCCCGGCGCGCGACGACCCAACAGATCGCTCGGGCCCCAGATCAGCACCACGAGGTCCTCGACCATCAGCGTGAGACCGAACGTCGCCAGCAACTGAAACAGTTCCGGCGCATGGTAGATCCGCCGCAGTAGTACCATTTCGACCAGCACGCCCAGAAGCGCGACGACCAGGCTTGCCACGACGATACCGCCCCAGAAACCGATCGCGCCGGAAAACCGCTCGGTCAGTGTGAACGCGACATAGGCGCCGAGCATGTAGAAAGCGCCATGCGCGAAATTGACGATCCGCGTCACGCCAAAAATGATCGACAGCCCCGAGGCGACCAGAAACAACGACGCCGCGCTGGCAAGACCGGTCAGGAACTGGACGAAGTAGAAGGCCATTTGTGAACCCGCGCTGACGCGCTCTTCAGTGCGCCCAATGTCCGCCGTCATTACGAGGAGAGCGACGAAGCAATCCAGCTTCCTTTTCGGATGGATTGCTTCGCTTCGCTCGCAATGACGGTTTCAAGCCCTGTAAAGGCCTCACTCCTTTGGTCGCATTTTTTCGACCTCGGCATCGCTTGGCAGATAATCGGCGCCGTTGCGATAGACCGAATCCACCATGATGCCCTTGCCGTCCTTCAGCGCAGTCTTGCCGACGAAGGCGCCGAGCGTCGACTGGTGATCGATCTTGCGGAAGGTGATCTCACCAAACGGCGAGGCCACCGACAGTCCCTCCGCCGCCGCGATCAGCTTCTCCGGATCGGTGGAGTTGGCCTTGGTCAGGATGGCGGCGGCCGATTTGATGGTCTGATAACCGACGATCGAGCCGAGCCGCGGATAATCGTTGTACTTGGCCTGATAGGCTTTCAGGAACGCATCGTGCTCCGGCGTCTTGATGCTGTACCAGGGATAGCCGGTGACGATCCAACCATCCGGGGTTTCCTCCTTCAGGGGATCGAGGTATTCCGGCTCGCCGGTCAGGAACGAAACCACGGCGCGGTCCTTGAAGAGGCCGCGGGTATTGCCTTCGCGCACGAACTTCACGAGATCCGCGCCGAAGGTGACGTTGAGGATGGCTTCGGGCTTGGCCTCGGCCAGCGCCTGGACCACCGGACCGGCGTCGATCTTGCCCTGCGGCGGCCATTGTTCGTCGACCCATTGAATATCGGGTCGTTTCTCCGACATCAGTTTCTTGAACACCGCCACCGCTGACTGACCGTATTCATAGTTCGGCGCGATCGTGGCCCAGCGCTTGGCCGGCAATTTTGCCGCCTGTTCCACCAGCATCGCGGCCTGCATGTAGTTGGAAGGGCGCAGGCGGAAGGTATAGCGATTGCCCTTGGCCCAGGTGATGGCATCGGTCAGAGGCTCGGCCGCCAGGAAAAACACTTTCTTCTGGTTGGCGAAATCGCTGACGGCAAGACCGATATTGGACAGGAAGGTGCCGGCCAGCATCGCCACATTCTCGCTCGATACCAGCTCGTTGGCGGCGGTCTGCGCGTCAGCGGGCTTGCCGCCGTCATCCTTGGAGATGACGACGAGCTTCTTGCCACCAATGCCGCCCGCGGCATTGATCTCCTCGACCGCAAGCTGCCAGCCCTTGCGGTAGGGATCGGTAAACGCCGGCAACAGCGAGTAGCTGTTGATCTCGCCGATCTTGATTTCGCTCTGCGCGAGCGCGGCCTGCGCCATGCCGCTGAGAATGATCGCAAGCCCCGCACCCAACAAACCCTTGCTTCGTCGCATCCGGAAATCTCCCTGTTGAAACCTGAAAACTATCGCAGACCGTCTTCGCCCTTGACCTCGGCCGTGGTTAGCCCCCCGACCCGCGGCAACGGCCGGCCGCTATCGGTGATGGCGACCGCCACCATGATTTCGTTGGCACGCGGCGCATCGTTGATCTGCACTTCCATCCCGTCGAAATGACTGCGCACGAAGGCGGCGTCCTTGTGGCCGAGCGGAATGTCCAGCGTGGTACCCGGTCCGCTCCGCTTCTTCGACGACGGGATCAGCGCCGCCCCCTTGCCCAATATCCTGCGCACCGGTGCGCCCATTTTCGGATGCAGGATCGCGGCCGCATGTTCGAGTTCGCCGTTTTCCCCAACGGCGGCGGCCTTGCCATAACTCTGTGCCTTTGATCCCTCGATTCCCAGCGCAGCCACGGCTTTCGCCGCGAGCAATTCGCCAAGCTCCTCGCCGATCGCGATCAGCGGGCTGAGATCCTCGACATATTTTCCGGCAAACGGATTTTCGATCACCGCGATCGCTGCCGCTCGCCGGGTCGGCGGCGTCACCGTCTGGCCCATCTCCAGCCGCGTCTCCTCGACCACGGTGACGATCTTGCGGATGATCGCGTTCATTATTTTCTACCCTCTTACACCGTCATTGCGAGCGAAGCGAAGCAATCCATCGTGCGGCATAGTGACTCTGGATTGCTTCGTCGCGTTGCTCCTCGCAATGACGGAAAAAGTGTTCGCTGTTTCTCACGCATGCGTCAGACTTTCAAATATCGTGCGGCGTGATGACGGATATGACACACCGGCATCGAGTTTCCTCAGTACGACCACCTGCGTTTTTCCATTCAGCCGCAGCGCCGCCCCTTCGATCAATCCCGCGGCGAGCAGCCGGCGCGCCTGACGGGCACCGGCTTCCAGCGCAGAGATGATCTCGATTTCCTCCAAACGCCCGACGTGCCGCGTGACAAGCCGCACGCCGAGATCGCTGTCCGGCTGGAGCTCCTGGGCCGGCCGGCGAACGATGGCGGGATGGTCGGGCAAATCGACGGCATTGGCAATGATGGTGGCGGCGGCGTCGGCTTGTGCGGCGGTCCGCGCCAGCACGGTCACGGCGTCCGCGATGCCGAGCGAGAAGCTGCGCCCGTGACGCCCGCTGGTCGCAACCCCGCGCGAGGGGTCGGTCGCCTCGATCACGGTCGTCCCCATCAGACCGGGCCGATCCGGCCGGGCTACCAGACCTACGACGAAGCGCTCGCCGTCCGCCAAATGCAACGCGATATCGCCGCCGTTATTGACATAAGCGCGATCGAGGCGCGCGGCGTCAACCATCGCGCCGAGGATTTCCTCGGCGACAGCGCCGGCGACCGCCGCCATCGGGGTGATGAAATGATCGCCCGCCAGCGGCGTTACCGCCGCGTACATGCGGCGTGCGACCTTGCCTTGCAGCGCGCAAGCTTGCGGATCGGCGGCCCGGCGCAGGATCGGCAGCTCCTCGCAGAGTTCGTCGAGCAAACCGGTGAAGCGGCTGATGGCGGCCTGATAGGCCGCAGCGATCGCCGCGGGATTGCCATTTGCTTCCACGATCAGATCGATCGGGCCGTCATGCAGATGGAGGCGTCTGCCGTCCGCCAAAAACCGGGTTTGTGGGGTTCGCGTCATGGATGTTGACCCGGCGCGGCCAACGGCATTTGGCGGATTTCGGCGTTCTCCCTGATGGAGGCGAGCGTGCGCACATGGCCCATATGGCCGCCCAAGGCGGCATAATCCGACAGCCGCAAGGTGAATTCGATCGGCGCCACCAGCGCCGGCGTCGGCACATAGCCGAACGCGCCTGCCGGCAACTGCGTGACGTCAACCATGAAGGTAATGCCGCCGCCCGGCCAGACATAGACCGGCGCGCCGCCGCTTGTGACCCTTGTCAGCGCCTGCTTGACCGACCGCGTCAGCCGCACGGGATTGTCGGTGACGCCCGCGCGCAACGACCCGCCGGCGCCTGCCATGAACAACACGGTGCACAGCGCCGGTTCGCAGTTCTCCTGGATGCGTTCCACCGACAGCCGGAGATCGGCCGGCATCTCCTTTTCGATCGGCCTGAGTGCCGCGTCGAGTTCGTAATAGGCCGCGTGTTCACCCGTGGTCGAGACCATCAGCAGGCTCATGCCGGGACGCGCCACCTTCGGATCGAACGGGCCGAGCACCGACAACGGATCGGAGATCTTGGTACCGCCCCAGCCAGTACCGGGCTCGGCGACCTGGAAATAGCGGCCCGGTGTCGAGCGCCTGCCCTTCATCTTGATTCCGGTGTCGGCAATATCGAGCAGCTTGCCGGCCTGATGTTCGGACAACACGCCGGTGATGTGATCGTCGACCACGACGACGTCGTCGACCTTATCGTGCCAGAGTTTTGCGAACATGCCGATCGTCGCCGAGCCGCAGCCGACCCGCATGCGCTCCTCGGCGACGCCGTTGACCACCGGCGGATGGCCCGCCCTCACCACCACGGTCGCGCCGCCATCGATCGCGAGCTCGACCGGCTTGCAGTTACTCAGGTCCATCAGCGCATCGCAGGTGACGCGGCCTTCCTTCTTCGAGCCGCCGGTCAAGTGATGGACGCCGCCGAGCGACAGCATCTGCGAGCCATATTCGCTTGTCGTGACATGGCCCACCGCCTCGCCGTCGACCCGTACCGTCGCGGTTTCGGGGCCGAGATAGCGGTCGGTGTCGATCTTCACCTTGACGCCGCAATAGCTGAAGATGCCCTCGGTCACCACCGTGACCATGTCGACGCCGTCGACCTCGGAGGAAACGATGAAGGGCGCCGGCTTGTAGTCGGGATAGGTAGTGCCGGCGCCGATCGCGGTGACGAACATGCCGGGCTCGTGCACGATCTTGCCGTCCCAGTCGCCGCCGGCCTGAAACGGCACCAGCGCGCCGCCATGAGATACGGTTCGTTCAAGGATGATATGCGGGTCGACGCGCACCAGTTCGCCATCGTGATTGGCATAGCGATCGCATGCGCCCGCCGCGCCCGGCTTGATGTAGCACATCACCGGGCAGGCATCGCAGCGGATCTTGTCGCTCGCAGCAGTCGCTTCGGTCAGCATGAACAAGCCCACCGCAAGTGATTTCTCTCGAACACGAGATTTCGTTCGTATACAAACAGTGTCGCGCGCCGGCCGCCGAACTGTCAAGCCGCCTCTCAGCTCAATCGCTTCGCAGCGCCTGTTCATAAACCGGGCAGAAGCTTTGGTTGCGGAGCAGCATGCTTGCGCGGCGTTGGCCAAACGGTATCTTGAAAACAGATTCAACGCGATGGGGTATTGGTCGCATGACGCAAAACACGGTCCGGCTTGCGGTCAACGGCAGGATCCATGACGTCAACGCCGCCCCCGACACCGCGCTGCTTTACATCTTACGCAACGATCTCGGATTGAACGGGCCGAAATACGGCTGCGGGCTCGGCGAATGCGGAACCTGCACGGTGCTGATCGACGGCGTCGCCGCAAGGTCCTGCGTCATCCCGATCGAGGGCTGCGTCGGGCGCGATATCGTGACGCTTGAGGGGCTAGGCTCGCGCAGCGATCCCGATCCGGTGCAGGCCGCCTTCATCGCCGAGCAGGCGGCGCAATGCGGCTATTGCCTCAACGGCATGATCATGACGACGAAGGCGTTGCTGCTGCGCAACCCCGAGCCTTCCGAGACTGAGGTGCTTGAAGCGCTGCGTTACAATCTCTGCCGCTGTGGCGCGCATGTCGAGATCGTGCGCGCGGCGATGCGAGCCGCCGGCCATGCCGTGGGGATACGGGTGTGACGGCGCCCGACTCTCCGGCCACACGCGACGTTCAGCCGGGGTCGCTGTCCGTCGTCCGCCCGGCTGGTTCGGGCGAGAAACCCCTGTTCGAAACCTTTATCAAGATCACGGCGGACGGTTCGGTCACCGCCTTCAACGGCCATGTCGACCTCGGTACCGGAATCCGCACCGCGCTTGGACAGATCGTCGCCGAAGAACTCGATGTGTCCTTTGCCCGCGTGGTGATCGTGCTGGGCGACACCGCGCGCGTTCCCAATCAGGGCGCGACCATCGCCAGCGAGACAATTCAGGTCGCAGCAGTGCCCTTGCGCAAGGCGGCGGCGCAGGCGCGGCATTTTTTGGTCGCGCGCGCCGCGGAACGGCTCGAATTGCCCGTGCACCAGCTTTCCATCGAGGACGGCCTGATCCGGGCCAGGGATAGTGCCAAGGATAGTGGCAAGGATAATCGCAGCGTCAGCTACGGCGAACTGATCAGCGATGAGATCATCCGGCTTGAACTCGCGGAGGATGTCGGGGTCAAGGCGGTCAATGCCTACACCATTGTCGGGCAGTCGGTGGCCCGCACTGACCTTCCGGCCAAGGCGACCGGCGAAGTGGTTTATGTCCACGACATTAGGTTGCCCGGCATGCTCCATGGGCGTGTCGTGCGTCCGCCCTATGCCGGTGTCGATGCCGGCGCGTTCGTCGGCACCAGCCTGATTGCGGTGGACGAAACTTCGGCGCGCGATATTCCGGGACTGGTCGCGGTCGTCAGGATCGGCGACTTCGTCGGCGTCATCGCCGAGCGCGAGGAGAACGCGGTCAAGGCGGCGGCCCAGCTTAAAGTGACGTGGAAGCCGACTCCAACCCTTCTCGACCTCGGCGATGTCGAGACCGCGCTGCGCGCCAATCCCTCGACGCCGCGGACCCTGATCGACAAGGGCGACGTCGACGAAGCGATTGCCGCCGCCGCCAAGCCGATGGCACGGACCTATGTCTGGCCGTATCAGATGCACGCTTCGATCGGCCCGTCCTGCGCGGTCGCCGATGTTCGAGACGGTCAGATCCGGGTATGGTCCGGCACGCAA
>Ga0326727_10019772_pt1 | contig 13467 bp, 12 predicted proteins | sample MB2enrmetagenome_FD_207643 | JGI IMG/M metagenome (GOLD analysis project Ga0326727, IMG submission 207643) | Lab enriched peat soil microbial communities from McLean, Ithaca, NY, United States - MB29MY | ecosystem: Environmental > Terrestrial > Soil > Wetlands > Peat | place: USA: New York... | reverse complement strand
CGGGGAACTCAGATGAACAGTTGAATCGCCTTCACCAGTAAAACGTCGGCGATCAACACTAGCAATATTGAGCCGACGACCCCGCGCGTCGCTGCCCGGCCGACACCCTCCGTCCCGCCCGATGCATTCAGACCGTGATAACAGCCGATCGCGCCGATCAAGTAGCCGAACACAACGGTCTTCAGTACTGCCGGAATTACATCGTGCAGCGTCAGAACGCGTAACACTTCGGTGGTGTACTGCGTTACAGAAAGACTGCCGCCGATTGCCTCGGCGACAAAGCCCGAGCCAATGGCGATATAGCCGATCAGCAATGTCAACAAGGGCATCGCCAACATGCACGCCAACAGCCGCGGCGCGACCAGCGACCGAAGGGGAGAAAAGCCGAGCGCCTCGAGTGCATCGATCTGTTCGGTTTCGCGCATCGATCCCAGTTCGGCACCGAGACTCGCTCCGGAACGGCCGGCAACAAGCAAGCCAGCGCTGATCGGGGCGAATTCCAGCACGACCGCCAATGCAAGCGCCTGAGGCAGGTACTGCACCGCGCCCGGTCCGCCAACCGTCTGCAATGCGTCGCGCAGATGTATCCACACGACCACGCCGATGGCAACGCCGGCTATGAGCGCCAGCGGCAATGTCCCGATCAGCACGAGGTACAACTGCAGCAGGAAGTTCCCCGGCCTTCGCAATGCGGCCGGTAATGCCAGAAGCGCCCGGCACGCAAATTGAGCGAATTGTCCGACACTGACGACAAAGTCCATCGCAGAATGAAACCTTTCGTGGCCTCGTGTCTCTGCGAAATTGTAACAGTGTTGTCGAGATTATCGTCGATTGACACCGGCTTGGCTGATTCTCAGCCAAGCCAGTTATTGCTTTTCGCTTTCTTTTTATGCAGCCTCTGTTGTATAACGAGAGCGTGATTGAACGCGGTACCTCTCGGCCGGAGAACCGGTGTGCTCATGCAACTTGCAGCACGGATTGTCGCGGAGGCGACAAGGCACCGGGCGAAGTCGCCGGGCCCGGACGCGAGGAAAGACGCGGCGGCTGTTCGGCGCGGACGAAAGGGCGGCCAGGCTGGCGGAAAGGACTGGGCCGCTAAGTTGACGTAAAAGCAGCTGTCAGAGATCGCGAAAAGGGCCGCAGCCGCGGCGGTGGACTAAGATCCAAAAGGAATGACCCGTTGTCCGTCAAACAAGACGGGTTTGACGATTTTCAGGCCGTCGACGATATCGCTGCCATTCAGTTGCAACATGTCATTATCTAGAGAATGTAATACGTCTGCTTTATAGATTATTGCAGTGGCCATATGCTGCGCGTCTGGCGTCTTTATTCTTCTCCGCTCCTTGGCCTTTAACCTCAGCCCAGCGTCTCTGATTTGCTGGGCCTTCAGCGCAATTGCTGCAGTCACATCGGCTATAATCACATTGGACCTGTGAAGAGTCTCTCTAAACCTATCCATCGCTCTTTTGCTATTCTTAACCTCTAACACCTCTGAATAAGCGTTTACAGATACGATCAGATTCGCTTTGCCTCCGTCAATCTCTTTGACAATTTCCAGAATATCGTCGAGGGGTGCCGTTGAATCTCCGGCAAGCCAAGCAAGAATTACTGTAGAGTCCCAGGCATAATTAACTTTTTTATTCATCGCGTATAGATTTAATGAATTCAGTTGCCGTTTTCTTTCCGATGCGCCCTCGCAAGATTCCTCTTAGTGCTTCGAGCTGCGGCAATTCATCGTCCGGCGGATGAACTCTTATCGACTTCACCTGAACCCGCTCAGGAAATGGACTGTCTGCCTTGAAGGTAAGTGCTCCACTAACTGTCACTGTATGAAGAACTGCGGCGATGACTTGTTTAGCCATACTCTCTGGAAAGCTACAGACAACCACATACCCGCTGATGGGTGGAATCAGAGTGAACTCGTGACGATTGTAGAAGTTCAATTTCATGAGTCGGCCTGTCACGGTGCCATCAGAAGGTATGGAGGCTGCGATCATCTTGTCTACATTAGTTACAAACCTCTTGGTTAACTCGGTTCCGGCGACTTCAATGAATTGCAGCCGGCTTCCTAATGGCTTTGCCAGGTCTCGGAATTCCTGCAAATCCTCGGATGTGAATCGGGCATCGATGCGGTTTCCATTTTCTATATTCCTGATCGTGTCGGCAAACAATCGAATTGTGTCGCTTGCGGCCTCTTCGTTTTCTTCAGAAGCGATTGGATCAAGCGTCATAAGCACACTGCCACGTCGCAAATCGGAAATCAAGTAGCGAAGGCTTGCACTTGCAGAGACTAGCCTCTCTGTCTTTCTCAAGCAGGATGCTAGTTTCGTGCAGAAATCGCGGAAGTCGCCGAAGATTACATCCCCGGCGGCTGCCTGCTCTCCGGACAACCTCACGGTCAACTTGGGTAGTGGCATGGCGGCACCATCGTATGGGCGACCCTTCGCAACAACAACAGTTTTATTCTAGGTTCATGAGAATTTTCCAGCTGGCCGTGCCAACATTCTCATCTCAAGCATAATGTCAGGATGAGCAAGCTGCCCATCGAACGCCGTATCGCCATCCTCCGGGCCACGGCCGAAAGCTGCTCTATCCGCTCTACGTCCCGCATGGCGAGCCTCAGCATCTACACCGTGACCATGTCTGGACATAGGAAGAGCTAGTCGAAGCCATCGATCGGGACGAAACTGAAAGAGAGTCACGACGCCAGGCATACTGTCCCACTACCCGACCACTGCCAACCTTGGGTAAGCGACCCAGCGTGCCTACAATACTTCCCGCGCATCCTGGCGGTGGGTTCCGCCAGTGACTGCTTCCCATTCGCGAAAGGTGCTGCCGATGAAGAAGGTACTCGCTTCCCTTGCCGTCGCTCTCTTGGTCGTGCCCTGCGTCAGATCGGAAGAGGATACGGGAAAAACCAAGTTCGATCCGGCCAAGGTCGTTGGCGCCTGGACGATCACTTCCGGTGAGCGAAGCGGCGACAAGATCGACAAGGAACGGCTGGCAGCCAAGATCACGGTGACCAAGGACACGATCACGATACTGGCTGGCCCGGATCAAAAGTTCGTGATCGGCTACAAGATCGACAGCAAAGCCAGCCCGGCAACGATCGATATGGAGATCAAGGACGGTCCCGGGGTCGGAAGCAAGGCGCAGGGCATCATCGCCGGCAACGCTGACGGCTTCAAGCTCTGCTACGTTGTGGTGATGGATGAGAAAGCGAACCGGCCGGCAAAGTTCGAATCGACCAAGGACAATAACGCGTCCTTGTATGTGTTGACGAAGGACAAGAAGTAACTCGGCGGGCGACGAATCGGTAAGAACGTCAAAAAGGGGTGAGACCCGGATGCTCCGGCTCTCACCCCTTTTCTACTTTTTCACCGACGCTCCGGACGAGTATTCGGCCTCGCTCAGCGTTTGAAGTCGCCGGCTCGGATGATCACCAACTTGCCTGGAACGACGAACTTCTGGAACGCCGCTTTCACATCGGTTGGCGTCAGCGCCTCGATGCGCTGCTCCTCCTCGGCGATGTGAGCAAAGGTGCGGCCGAGGTTCAAGTTGGATGCAATGCCAGCCGCCACCGCTGCATCGCTCGTGCGATTGACCTTCTGCGTTTGAAGGTAGGCTGTTCGAGCATCGTTCAACTCTTCCGGGGTCGGCCCCTCGTTCAGGAACTTGGTCAGCTCCTCGGAAAAGGCCTGTTCGACTTTTTCGATATTCACCGGATTGGTGATGGCGTTCACCATAAAGGTCGCGGCCGGATCACGGGGCGAGGCCGAAACCTGCGACGTGACGCCGTACGACAACCCTTCCTTCTGCCGAATGCGGTTGCCCAGCCGCGACGACAGCGTACCGCCGCCGAACAAGAAGTTGCCGATGCGAAGTGCAGCGAATTCCGGATCGGTTTCCTTCAGTCGGAAGGGCAGGCCGGCCATGAAGACGGCGTTGGCCTTATCGGGCGTCAGGATGACGTCCTTCCCGCCGGAGAAATTGGCCGGAGCTTCGCGCTCGATGCGCTGCACCGGCACGTCGGATTTCCAGTCCTTGAGCATGTCCTTCAAGGCGGCCAGGGTCGAATCCGGATCGAAGTCGCCGACGATCCCGATCTCGCCCTTGGTGGCGCCGAGCTGCTTTTCGTACAGGGAAATCACCTGCGCCAGTTCGACGGCTTCAATTCGCTTTTCGGTTTCCTCAGGAGTCGGGACATAGCGGACGTCGTTCGGCGAATACGGCGACAACGAACGCGCCAGCTTGTTCGCGGCCAGAGCAGCCGGCTCGCTCTTCGTTCGTTCAACGCCGGCGATCGATTGTCGCTTCATGGTTTCGAACTCAGCGGCCGGGAAGGCCGGCTCACGCAGAATCTCCGCCAGCAGCTTCAATGCTGCGGGCAGAGTTGATTTCTTCGCCTCGACCGAGAACGCGAGCTGTCCGGGAACGATGACGCCACCGCCACCTCCGCGGCCGCCACGGCCCGGACCGCCGCCACCGCCACCAGCCATGATGCGCACGCCGAGAGCATCGAGCTCTTCGCGTAACGCCTGACGATCGTGCTTCTTGGTACCGGCCATCATCAGACGCGGCAGCATGCTCGCCGCCGTGGTCTGATCACGCAACGAGTTCTCGTTCCCGTAGTGCAGCGTCAGCACAAGCGACACGGTTTCGCCGCGGTTCTTCTTCGGCAGCATGCCGACCTTGATACCGTTGAATTCGTCGGTCTTGGTGCGAGCGTCGAGGTTCTTGGGAGTCGGGTCGAAAGCCTCGCCAGCCTCTGCAACCTTGCCGCCCTTGTAATTCCGGACCTGGTCTTCAAGCGGCGGCGCCGACGTAATCTCCAGACGCTGAGCCGTCTCCTCGGGCATGTACACGCCCAGCGTCCGGTTCGGCCGTTGGAAATAAACCTTGGCGACGCGGTTCACGTCTGAAGCAGTCGTCGCCTCGAGGCGATCACGCTGCAGGAACAACAATCGCCAATCTCCCAACGCCGACGCCGAACTGAGAGCCTGCGCCATGCCGGAGCTGTTCGATGCCAAGCGCTCGTAGTTTCGGCGTGTGCGCACCTTGGCCTGTTCGACTTCCTTGTCCGTGAATGCGACGTTGCCGAGACTCTCGAGAGTGTCGACCAGCGTCGTCCGCACCGCGTCGAGCTTGCCCGGCTCCGCATCGGCCATGGCCATGAACAATCCCGGATCATGGCTGTCGCCGGAAAATGCGCTGGCGCTGCTCGATTTCTTCGACTCGACGAGTGCGTGATAGAGCCGGCCATTCGGTTGCTGGCTGATGATTCCCGCCAACAGGTCGAGCGCTGCCCAATCCGGATGCGAAGCCGATGGCACGTGGTAAGCGACGCCGACCGAACCGACCTTGCCGACTCGCCGCAGTGTCACGAGACGTTCGCCGTCCTGGGCGGGTTCTTCGGTGTAGGTGTCGGTCAGTTTACGCGTTGGCTTCGGGATCGATCCGAGGTACTTCTGGACCAAGGCGAGCGCCTTGGGCTCGTCGAACTTGCCGGTGATGATGAGCACGACGTTGTCGGGCTGATAGAACTTGCGGTAAAACGCCTGGAGATTCTCGATCGGCACTCGTTCGATGTCGGAGCGATTGCCGATCGTTGACTTGCCGTAGTTGTGCCATTCGTATGCCGCCGCCGAGATGCGTTGCATGAGGATGCCACGCGGATCGTTTTCGCCACGTTCGAATTCGTTGCGGACGACGGTCATTTCGGAAGTAAGGTCCTCGCGCTTGACGTAGCTGTTGACGAGCCGGTCGGACTCGAGGCGAATGGCGAACTCGAGGTTGTCATCGCTGGCCGGCAGCGTCTCGAAGTAGTTGGTGCGATCGTCATTGGTCGTACCGTTGAATACCGCGCCATGATCGCGCAGAGCCTTGGGCACGTCACGATGATCGGGTGTGCCCTTGAAGACCATGTGTTCCAACAGGTGAGCCATGCCCGTTTCGCCGTATCCCTCGTGACGAGAGCCGACGAGGACCGTCATGTTCACGGTAATGGTCGGACGCGAGGCCTCGGGGAACAGAAGCACGCGGGCCCCATTGCCGAGGCGATATTCGGTCACCCCTTCAATGGACGTAACTTTCTTCGGTGCGTCCGCCGCGTGAGCTGCTGTTACAAACAGCAGCGCAGCGAACAGTACGATGGATCGACGCATAATGCCCTCTCACAGTCGGTTGACTCGGGGTTCAACTCAACTCGCCGATGATTCGCGCGAGTGCGCTGACCCCGTACTGGTGTTGTTTCAACCCCTCGGGCGGGCGAATGTTCCACAAACAGAGCGGTTCAGCGTTACCGCTCTTCCATCCTATCCGTCGAAGGTGGCTTCGGCCTGCCACTGAGTTTTGCGATTGTAGGAAGGAAGCTCGACCGTGAGTCGCAGCGAACGGGATCTTTTCCATTGAGCCGGGCGGGAGGCGGGGAATATAATCGAGGGGTTTGATCCCCCGAGTGGATCGAGGCCGTCGCATCCGCCCGTCGCCGTTCCGGAGGCCGAGGCCATGGTCGCGGAGAATCTCGAGACCTTCTGCCAGCGCGCGCGGGAGGCTATCGAAGAGCGCGACTGGGATCGGGCCAAGCAAGAGTACCTGAAGGCTCTTGGTTTGCGATCCGATAGTCCCGATGTGCACTACGGACTGGCCACCGTCTACTTCCAGCTCAACGAACTCACCAGCGCTGCCCACCACTTCAAGGAAGTGACGCGTCTCGACCCCAAACGAGCGGGCGCGTTCGTAAACCTGGGCGCTGTCCTCAATTTATTGACGGAGTATGACGAGGCGATCACCGTCTTGCGCAAGGGTATCGCGCTCGATCCCAAGCGCACCGAGGGGTACTACAACCTCGGTCTCGTCCACAAGCGGAAGGGACAGCTCGACCTGGCCGTGCAGGCGTATCGCGAAGCGATCCGCATCAATCCGCGGCTGGGCGATGCCCACCTCAACCTGGGCAATGTCTATCTCGATAAGCGTCAATACCGTCAGGCGATCGCGCATTACGAGAACGCGCTGAAAGTGCGTCCCGGCTGGCCGAAGGCGCTCGAGGGCATGGCCCTGGCCCAGGCAGCGCAGGCAAGCGGCGTCGACACGACCGAGTCACGCATCGTCCAGACGGACACTCCCGAGGGCGAGCGGCTGGTTGACCCGACCGTACATACGGAATTCCTAAGCGAGCTTCACAGCGTGTCGGTGGAATCGGAAGAAATCGGCCGGCATTTACAGACCGTTTTGGCAGCTGAGCTGGAAGGCACGATTAAAGAGCTGTCATTGAGCCTGTTGTCGACTCACGGCGCCGGCGGTGAATTGGCGGATCGCGTCTCCAAGTTCGAGACTTCCGTAGGACACGTGGTGGAAAGTCAGAAAGCGCTGAAGGAAAGCCTCGCCAAATTGCTTAAACTCGAGGCTCGGTTTGCCGAGTTGCCTCCCGGTACGTTGCCCGAGCCGAAGGAAGATTAGTCGGATACCGGTTGGCAGCTTTCACTTCGTTCACTCCCGCTCGCATCCGCTCAAATTCCGGGAACCATTCACTCACGCGCCGCGTCTCATCGAAAGCGACTCATGCGTCAACGCCCACGCACGTACGTGAGCTATAATTAGGTTAGGAACAGGCAGAATTCTCTTCTACGGACAGAGAAGGGGGAGGTATGCACGGATACGACGATCCTAAAAGGATCGGGGAAATCCTTGTCGGCTTGAAGCTTCTCAGCCATTTCGACGTCGAGCGCGTGCTCGAGGCGATGAGAAAACGACAAAAGAAACAGAAATTCGGTCAAATGGCGCGAGACATGGGCCTGATCGACGAAGAACAGATCCTGGCAGCGCTCGCCGTACAGATGCAGCTCTTGCCGGGCATCGAGCGCATGACGCTGCAGCAGATTCTTCAGGAACTGCAGTCGGAACCGACCGCGGTCTAAGGATCAGCAGAAATAGCGAGAGGGCGGGTGCGGCGATCCACGGCTGCACCCGCCCTTATTCATGCGCAGCGGAGAGATCAGCGCGGCTCTTCGCAGTTCTCGGTGGAGTCGTCGCCAGCGACCAGTCCGACGCCGACTTTCAATTCGTGGCGATCGAATTGCACCAATACCACGAGCGGCCCGATCGGAAGCTGCCAACGCAAGCGCGGGCCATCCGCACCCCCTTCCGCATCGACGCAGATGCCGAAAGCTTCGCAGTGAGACGGATCCAGCGTCGCGCTGCCTTCTTGCGTGCAACCCTCAATGTAAAGTTGCAGGTCGCGGCAACCGTTGCATTCGCCGCATGCGGCCTTCGGCAGTGTGAGGACGGCCGATTCGCCGCACGAGTCACAGCACTTGCCGGCGATGTGTTGTTTAGCGCAGCAATCGTTCTCGCAGCAATCCTCACAGCATTCGTCTTCGCAAGCTCCTTTCTTTTCACGCACGGCGACGGGAGCTGACGAGTGATGTTTTTCCTTGGGCGAATCACTCTCCGGCTTGGCTCGGCGGAGAGCCGACAACAGATCCGCGACTTGCTCTTGAACGGCTGGCGTCTGCCGAATCACCAGGGCGCGCGACCGGTAGTAGAAATCGATGGCGCCCTGGCCGCCATTCTCGACCCAGGTTTGCGGCTCGACTGTGTTGACGATCACGGCCGTCAGTTCATCGATGTCTTCGTGCCGCGTCTCCTTACCTTTGCCGAGTAAATCGGCGACCGGATAGACGATCGTGTGCGGCTTCGAATCGCAACATTGGCTGGCCGGTTGGGCAACTTCCTTCTTTGTTTCTCGGTGGACGGTGGCGAAATCGGTACCGGGCTTTTCGATATTCCCGCTCGGCTCCTCGATCACGGACGGTTCTGGAGCGACGGTGGGTTTTTCCGGTTCGCTCTGTTCCTCGGCCCGAGGGGCATCGTCCGACAGCCCCATCGCGAGCAAACCGGAGCTCGCCTCATAAGCTCGTTGTTCCAGCGTCGTTCCCGGCACGAGTGCACGGACTTGCTGGAAGCAATCCATTGCCTCGACGCGGCGGCCGGCGTGGGATAGGCCCTCGCCAAGATGCAACAGCCGATCGGCACGCAGCAGGAGTTCCAGATTCTCGAGAACAGCGGGAGGCTCGTAAGCCGGCGGGCAGCATTTCGCATTCCGGACGACAAGGTACGGGCAGGTGACCCCGAACACGTTCGATTTCAATTCGTACGTCGGCTGCCTGTCGATCCGAAATAGTACGGGTTCCTCGGTGTCCTGGTGTACTTCAAGGTTGAAATCGACTCCCACTTGACCTTTGGTATCGACAACTTCCAGCACCACCGGGAAGAGCTGGAAATGCCTCGCTTCAGCCCGGGGATGATCACATGGCATGTCGACCAACTGATCGGTCGGCAAGAACGCCATCAGCGGGTGTATGCCGAAGAGAAGATTGGAAATCAATTCTTGGCGGACGATCGGACTCATCTGAGCGAGCCAGTTTTGGACGCAGGCCTCGCAATCCGTCGGCGTCAGCTCTCGTTGTTTGAATATCGTCGGCCCGGGAAAGAAGACGAAGTCCTTCGTGTAGTCCAACTTCCCGTCCGGCGTCGGGGCCGACTTCTCGTCGGGCGAAGCGTAGTCGAACCCTTGCGCTGCTCCGCGCACGGCGAACAAACTCGCCAGTGCGACCACGCAGAGAATCGTTCGTAACATTAACTTCATGCGGCGGCTCCTTCCGTTCCTGGGGGGATCGGCGACACGGATCGGCCTTGCCGGTCCGATCGCTAGGGCATCAAAGGGGTCGGAGGTGAAGACTCTGGAAGTGCGTACCGAACTCCGGTTCGGATCAGCAGCTCGCTGCCCGAACCGGCTTGAGTCGCAAGTGCCGCACGGTGGCCGGCGGAACGTTGATGAAGATCTGCTCGCGGCGTATCTGAAATTCGCGAATGTAACTGCGCAAGACGCGGCCGACACGAATCAGCCGGCGTCGCTCACGGCGGCTGACTAGCGGCCACTTCAATTGGCGCACGAGTGCGTACTCGTAGAAGGAGAGCGTGCCGCCCGGCTTCATCAGCCGGTCATAGGCTGCGAAAATCTCGCGAATGCCCGCCACCGGAAAGTTGTTCAGCGGCAGCGCCGACACGATGTAGTCGTACGTGGATTCGCCGACCAGATCTTCGACTGCAGCGTGAATGATCTCGACTTGATCGCGGCCGGCGCGAAATGCTTTGTCGGTTTCCAGCCGCTCGCGAAGTACGTCAACGAAGTGACCGTTAATCTCCACGGCGTCGAGGCGGTCGCCCGGCATCATGCGGCGAATGATAGCGCGCGTGACGGAGCCGGTACCGGGTCCGACTTCGAGGATTCGCGCCGGTTTTCGCGGCTGACGCAGCGGAGTCGTCAAGGCGCGCGCGAGGAATCGGCTGCTGGGCAAGACCGCACCGGTAGTATGGAAATGCCGTCGAAACTCACGGAAGAAATCGCCGCATTCCTCCAACAAGTGCATGCCGGGGGCCTCACGTTGCTCGTTCCAGGGGGTGAGTCCGCGCCGTTCTCGCGCAGGCCTGCCGCACTTCATTTTACGCTTTCGTGAAGGTCGCGATTCGAAAAAAACACGAAACCCACACATTGCTGTACTAGCCGACTGATTGCTTCTGCTAATGGCTATCTCCAAGAGACGCGCGGTCTGCGCACGCCCGGACAGATCGCCTCATACCAAGGTCGGGTGGCGAACGCAAGGCGATCGCGACGAGTGGATAGCGATTCGTAAGTCGTCTTTTGAAAATAGCTTACAGCTATCAGCTTTCAGCCGTCAGAGGCAATGTGACCGGGTCAAATCGGGCGTTGGCCCCACGGCATGGGCATGGTGGGCGGCGTGCGATGGCGATCGCGGCGCACGTCCTTTGGCCGGTCTTTGAACCAGGTGACGAAGCGCACGAGTTGGCGGACTGCTTCTTCATACACCTGCCCGCCTTTCGCGGCGGTCGCCAGTTCGGCTTCGCCGAGTACGCCGGTCTCGGAATAGCTACTGGTCCACGAGATAACCGTCGCCGGGCCAGCGGCGAACAGGTCGACCCAACTGAACGGGCTGTTCTCTTCGTTGAAGCTGATCACTCCACTTTTGATCAGGTCTTTGCGCACGTTGTCGCCGTCCAGGTAGAGGTACAGCGACGTTTCGAGTTCGCAGGCGTGGGCACACCCGCCGGGAAACTTGCTCTGCCGCCAGTTCGGCAAGAAATTCTTGTCGACGGTGAGCAAGTTCCACCATGCGCAGAGCACGCATTCCGCGTCGGTCTCCAGATTTGTGCGCCGGGCCACGAGATCCAGGTTCGGCATGTTCGAGCCATGCCCGTTGAGGAGAACGATCTTCTTGAAACCGTGATAAGCCAGCGACTTGGTGATATCGAGCACGTGGTGCATGAAGTGCTCGAAGTCGTTGTTGATCGTGCCGGGGAAATCCATCACATGGCCGGTGTAGCCGTAGGCCACGATCGGCAGGACCAGCATCTTGTCCGGGATTTCCTGGCCGGCGCCGCGGGCGATTCCTCCCGGACAGACGAGATCCACGTCGAGCGGCAAATGATGGCCGTGTTGTTCGACGGCGCCGCAAGGAACGATGCAGACCTTGCCCATGTCGATGGCATCGTTGATCTCGGGCCAGGTCAGTTTTTCGTAGCGCCACTCGGTCGCGGCACGGCTCATCGGATGCTCTCCGTTTCAGGTGCTGAGATAGCGCCGCAAGGCGGGACGAAGTTGCGCGAGCGCTCGCGCCCGGTGGCTCAGCGCGTGCTTTACGACCGAACTGAGCTCGCCAAAGGTCTTGTGATACTCGGGAATCAAGAACAGCGGGTCGTAGCCGAAACCGCCGTTGCCGCGGCGCTCGCCCACAATAACGCCGTGACAGCGACCCTCGGCCACCTCCTTGACCACGCCCGACGGGTCGGCGAGGGCCGCCGTGCAGACGTAGTAGGCGGCGCGGCGATCGGCAGGGAGCGGTGCCAATTCAGCGAGCAGGCGATCGTTGTTCGCCTCATCGTCGCCCTGCTTGCCGGCGTAGCGTGCCGAGTAAACGCCCGGCCGTCCGTTCAGCGCCGGAACCACAAGTCCGCTGTCCTCGCCGAGTACCCATTGTTGTAGATAGCGCGCCAGTTCAACTGCCTTTTTGCGAGCGTTTTCCTCGAATGTAGTTCCGTCCTCGACCACTTCGGGCGCGTCCGGCCAACTCGTGAGGTCGCGCAATTCAATGTTGAGATCGCCGAGAATTTCGAGGATTTCGCCGCGTTTCTTCGGGTTACGGCTCCCAACGACCAGTACCGGCATGGGCAGGCTTCCTTCACGCAATTCAAGGCAGGTCATTCACCATGCAGGAGCAGAAACTTGAGCAACGGCGCGGCGTGCAACGCTTGAATCACCTCGCCTTCGAGCACGATTCTTCGAGCTTCCGCGACAGCCACCACGTGGATCGTCAATTCTTCGGTGGCCTCGCTCAGCGGTTTTTGAAGCTGCTCAACGCCGGTGGCGAGAAACGTCTGGGTGAGGTTCGTTTGGAGTGCGGGATTCGCAGACAGTGTCAGAAATGGCTGCCATTGCCCGCCTCCGAAGCCGGTCTCTTCGAGCAGTTCTCGTCGCGCTGCCTCAGCTGGCTCTTCACCAGCGTCGACCACACCGCCGGGCAGCTCGAAATGCACCGCGCCCAGGCCGTAGCGAAACTGTCGAACGAGCACCAGCTTGCGCTCGGTCGTTACTGCGATGATATTTGTCCAGGGCGTGTACTCGTTGACGAAATACTCGTCGATCACACCGCCTCCGGGAAGGCGCACGCGATCTTGTCGGAGTGTCAGCCAGCGCTTGCGATACAAGTACTTGGAGGACAGGACCTGCCAGGGTTGCGGATCATCGGCGTAGGTGCGAGACATGCGATTACCTCTGCAGGAAAGTGTATTAACTCGCCCAAAGCCGGATTGTTGATTTCAACTGGCACGGGCCTGTCATGCGAATTGTGACGCCTCTTCTGCATCGGTTGAGCTTGAGGAATGCAATCCGTGTTTCTGCGTCTTGCGGCCTACTGGCCGGGTAGCTAAATTGAATTTTCCCGCCCGGGCGGCGGGAGAGTCGCGGACTTCCCATCGCTGGTAAGCACCGCCCTTCGTTCCTCTGGAGGGCCCCTGGCGTGACCCTGCCGGGTGTCGATCCCATCTGCGTCGTCATCGGCCGCACTCGACACAAGATGGTTCAAGCCGAGATCCGCGAAGCGCACCGGCAAGGCGCCGGCCTGATCGAGATCCGCCTGGACCTGCTGAAGATGGCGCCGGATTTCAAGCGTCTCCTCGCCGAAAAACCTTGCCCGCTGATCGCTACCTGTCGTCGCTTCGAAGACGGCGGCAAATATGGCGGCAACGAATCCGCCCGGCAGATGTTGCTGCGACAGGCCATTGTCGCCGGCTTCGATTGGGTCGATCTGGAAACCGATGTAGCCGACACGATACGTCGCTTCAAAGACGTTCGCCGCATCGTCAGTTACCACAATATGCGCGAAGTGCCGG
>Ga0326727_10019771_pt1 | contig 13469 bp, 7 predicted proteins | sample MB2enrmetagenome_FD_207643 | JGI IMG/M metagenome (GOLD analysis project Ga0326727, IMG submission 207643) | Lab enriched peat soil microbial communities from McLean, Ithaca, NY, United States - MB29MY | ecosystem: Environmental > Terrestrial > Soil > Wetlands > Peat | place: USA: New York... | reverse complement strand
CGCAGCGGTCTCCGCCGTATCCATTTTAAAAACATGGTCTCTTGATTTGATGCTCACGGTATACTGTGGCCATAGCGATGGAGAAACCCGTGTTCAAATCCCTTGAAGAATTCATCGGCCACACCCCACTGGTGCGGCTTCAGCGCATGCCTGGCAATCACGGCAATACGATTCTGGTCAAGCTCGAAGGCAGCAATCCTGCCGGGTCCGTCAAGGACCGGCCCGCGCTGTCGATGATCCGCCGTGCCGAAGCGCGCGGCGCCATTCGTCCTGGCGACACGTTGATCGAGCCTACCAGCGGAAACACCGGCATCGCCCTGGCAATGGCCTGTGCGGTCATGGGTTACCACCTTATCCTGGTGATGCCGGAAAATTCGAGTGCGGAGCGGGTGCAGACCATGCGCGCGTATGGCGCCGAGGTGGTGTTGACCGATGCCGCGCTGTCGATGCCGGGCTCGATCGAATATGCCCGCAGGCTGCAGGCCGAGGGTGGAGGGGTGATCCTCGATCAGTTTTCAAATGCGGATAATCCACTGGCGCATTATGAAGGCACCGGCCCGGAAATCTGGCAGGATACCGACGGGCGGATTACCCACTTTGTCTCCAGCATGGGCACGACCGGGACCATCATGGGCACCGGACGTTATCTGAAAGAACAAAACCCCGCGATCCGTATCATCGGCGTTCAACCCGAACCTGGTAGCCAGATCCCCGGCATCCGCCGCTGGGAGGCGCCCTATATCCCCGCGATCTGCGATTTCGACCGTATCGACCGTCTGATGTTGGTCTCTCAACAGGCGGCAGAAGACACGGCCCGCCGGTTGGCGCGGGAAGAAGGCATCCTGGCGGGACCGTCTTCCGGTGGGGCGCTGGCGGCTGCACTGATGCTGGATGCCGAAGTCGAAAATGCGGTCATCGTCAGCATCATCTGCGATCGTGGCGACCGTTACCTGTCGACTGGCCTGTTCGCCTGACGGAGTGGTGCATGCAAGCAATCAATTCATCGCGCTCCAGCCGTTCGCCTTATGATGCCGAGCCGCAAAGCCCGCAAGAATGGTATCAGGAGGCGCTGAAGCGCAAGGGCTTTGTGCTGGACCCCGCCCAATCCGCCGCCATCGAAAAGCTTAACGATCTCTGGCTGCGGCTGCTCGACTTCAAACGTAAGCGCGACCGTTTTCTGGGGCGCAGCCTGCGCAGTCCCGAGGTGCCGCGTGGCATGTATCTCTGGGGGGGCGTCGGAAGAGGCAAGAGCTTTCTGATGGATGCCTTTTATCAGTGCGTACCGTTTCACCGCAAGCAACGCGTGCATTTCCACCATTTCATGGCTGAAGTACACCGTCAGATGCAGCAGCTCAAGCACGAGGTTGACCCGCTGGTGACGGTGGCCGAGCGTATTGCGAAGACGACCCGCTTGCTATGTTTCGACGAATTTCACGTCAGTGATATCGCCGATGCGATGATCCTGTCGCGTTTGCTGACCGCCTTGTTCGAGCGTGGCGTGGTCCTGGTCACCACCTCGAACTACCCCCCGGAAGGGCTCTATCCGAACGGCTTGCAGCGTGAGCGCTTTTTGCCGGCGATTGCGCTGATGCAAAGCCAGCTGGAGGTCATCTCGGTCGATGGTGGCAACGACTACCGCATGAGCACCCTGGCGAATGGCGATTTATTCATGGTGCCGGCCGACGACGCCAGCGACCGGCGCATGCTGGAGATGTACCAGAAACTGACCCGTGGGGCGGCTGAGCTGACTCACGAGATTCAAGTTCTGGGGCGGCGAATCGGGCTCAGACGTCATGCACCCGGTGTTGTCTGGTTTGACTTTCTTTCCTTGTGCGGCGGCCCGCGCTCCCAGGCCGATTATCTTGAAATCGCGCGAGAATACCATACCGTGTTTCTGTCTGGCATTCCGCAGTTAAGTGCGGTTTATGCCTCTGAAGCGCGCCGTTTTACCTGGTTGATCGATGTCCTGTACGACCATCGTGTCAAGCTGATCGCCTCCAGCGCCGTCGCAGCGGATCAAATCTACCTCGAAGGTCCGCAAGCGGGTGAATTCTTCCGCACGGCCAGCCGACTGAATGAAATGCAGTCGAACGGCTACCTTGAACTGCCGCATCTGGTCGATGAGTTTCTGTTGGCCCCCTCGCGGTCTATCGCGCAGTGAAATGTATTGAGGCAAATCGCTGTTCACTGAAATACCCAAGATGAATCCCAGGTGGCTGTTGTAGAGTGGTATCAGCATTGTTTTTGTTTACAACATTTTGCGAGCGCTCTATTTATGGCAATTGCCTTGCGTTTGCTGTGCGCTACCCTGATCTCGCTGTTCGCTTTTAGCGTGCAATGGGTGATATGGGACTACATCGTTCCATTTGCCTGGGTGCTGTTCTATCCGGCCGTGATTCTGTCGGCGCTGTTGTGCGGGAGAGGCGCAGGAATACTCACCACCGTCGTGTCAACCCTCCTTATCGAGTATGCGTTCATTCCGCCGCGCTTCACTTTTCGTGTCGAAAATATCCGCTATGCCTGTGTGACCGTTGGTGTGGCCATCACCGGCTGCCTGATCAGCCTGCTCATCGATCGTATGCGACGGCTGGACAGAAAATTGTCCGCTCAGACCAGCGAAATACGGTATCAGCGCGAGATCAACGATGCCCAGGAAGCGTTGCTGGCGACCAAAGCGATGCTGGAAACGGCGCTGGGCAGCATGAGCGATGCGGTCTTTATCTCGGATATCGCGGGTCAATTCATCCACTATAACGATGCATTCGCCACATTTCACAAGTTCAAAAGTAAAGAAGAATGCGCCCGATCTCTCTCTGACTCCCCTGAATTCCTGGAAGTCTACTCCGACCGGGGAGAGCGCCTGCCGTTGGAGCAGTGGGTCGTCCCCAGGGCTTTGCGTGGCGAAACAGCCGTCAATGCCGAGTTCACGCTGCATCGAAAAGATACGGGTGAAACATGGATGGGCAGTTACAACTTCGCCCCGATTCGTGATCATGACGGCTGCATTGTCGGATCCGTCGTAACGGGTCGCGATGTTACCGAGCAAAAAGCGGCTGAAAAAGCGATCAGAGAGAACAATGCCACGCTCGAACGTCACGTACGCGAGCGCACGGTCGAACTGGAGACCTTGAACCTTTCACTGATGCAGGCCAAGAAAGAGGCCGAGGCGGCCAGTCTTGCCAAGAGTACCTTTCTGGCCAATATGAGTCATGAGATTCGTACCCCGATGAACGCCGTTATCGGACTGACGTACCTGCTGCGTCGCAGCAATCCGACGCTCAGGCAATGCGAATGGCTGGACAAGATCGACATTGCTGCCCGGCATCTGCTGTCCATCATCAGCGATATTCTGGACCTTTCCAAGATCGAGGCCGGCAAGCTGCATATCGAGCAGATCGACTTTGCCTTGTCGGGCATTCTGGATCATGTGGGCTCGCTGATTTCCGAACAGGCCGCCGCCAAAGGACTGAGGGTCGAAATTGACCGGGATGCGGTCCCTGTCTGGTTGCGTGGAGATCAGATCCGGCTGAGGCAGGCGCTGCTTAACTACGCAAGCAATGCGATCAAATTTACCGAACGGGGTACCATCGCCTTGCGTGCTAAATTGCTGTCGCAATCCGACGACGATCTACTGGTGAGATTCGAAGTGGAGGATACCGGCATCGGTATTGCCGCCGAGAAGCTGCACGAGTTGTTTCATGCCTTCGAACAGGGCGATGCCTCGACCACACGTCAATACGGCGGTACCGGACTGGGGCTTTCCATTACCCGTCATCTGGCGGAGCTGATGGGCGGCGAGGCGGGGGCGCGCAGCGCGCCCGGGAAAGGCAGTGTGTTCTGGTTTACCGCACGCATGCAACGCGGCCACGGCGTCATGCCGATGGAAGCGGTCAAGACCGACTTTGCCGAGGCTGAGTTACGGCGAAGGTTTCGGGGCGTGCGGGTGCTGATGGCCGAGGATGATCCGGTTAATTGTGAAGTGGCGCTCGAACTGTTACACGCCGTCGGGCTTGAGGTCGAGACCGCTGGCAACGGATACGAGGCGGTGGATAAAGTGCGCAGTGGAGGGTTCAGTCTGATATTGATGGACATGCAGATGCCCAGAATGGATGGGCTGGAGGCCACGCGCATTATCCGAAGCATGCCGGATCAGGCTGGAACGCCAATATTGGCCATGACGGCCAATGCTTTTGAAGAAGATAGAAACGCCTGCAGAGATGCGGGCATGAATGACTTTGTCGCCAAGCCGGTTAATCCTGACACATTATATTCAACATTATTGCAATGGTTGTGCGAGCGTGAAGCGGTGGAAACCGGTTGCGATGCCTCCACATGCGTGACGGGCGAAGACCCCAGCCGTATCCTTCCCGCAGCGCCATCGATGGATGCCGCCGATTTACCTGCAGGCCTTGCGGACATTCCTGGCCTGGATATCGACCAGGGGATGGCGCGGGTAGGGGGGCAGCCAGACCGATACCTGCGGATACTGGGTATGTTTCTCGACACCCATGGCGAGAGTCCGGGGGCATTGCACGAAGCCATGCGGGTTCATGACCAGACCGTGCTCAAACAGTGCGCGCACGCATTGAAATCTTCGGCCGCCAATGTGGGGGCCCTGGGCGTGGCGGAAGCCGCCACCGTGCTGAATGCATCCATTCATGATCAGGCCCATGACGGGAAAATCGCCAGTGATTGTCGCCGCCTGATCGCAGAGCTGGGACCCCTGATCGAAACATTGCGTGCGGCCCTGCCACCGGTCAGGCCATAACCCAAAATCAAAAACGGCCCAAGGGGCTAATGCCGTTCACTTAAGCGAGTGAACGGCATTGTTATGAGTCCGCTACGCGGACAATGATTGAAAGCCGGTTCCGCCCGGCGGGACGGGTCACTTTCGTTTGCGTTGCCAAATGAAAGTAACCAAAGAAAAGGCAACCCCGTCCCGCTTGAGTCCGTCCAGCAAGGTTCGGGCGAGGCGTCGCCAAACTCGCGCGGCGCTAGCGTCGCCGCGCTCAAACAAGTGGCGACTTAAAACCTCGCCCGAACCTTGCTGGCCGGCGCGGCCCGATGGGACAAGAAAAAACCGGTTGTCACCAGCCAACCAAAGAACACCAACTTCGTGCACCACCTTCAAATCCGTCATCCTCGCGAACGTGCACTGCTGTCCGGAATCATTTTTGGCATCCGCCGGGATGTCGCGCGAAGCCTGGCTTCAGGCCGCATCTCCTGTGGGACGACTCGATTTTTCACTGATGCCGGTGCTCGTCGTAACGCTTTGCTGACGGCTGGGGTAAACGATGTGCACCCCAGCGCAAACACAAAGCCACGAGGCTTTGCCCGATTGACGATTGCCCTGTGCGTACTGTTATCCTGGAAGTTTTGAACGAAATATTCCAGACAGTAGTGCGCGAACGCGGGGATCATGACGATTGGCGGAGGAACGGACCGGGATGGGGTGGCCTGTCGGGCGGAAGCGGCAATGGCGTTCTACGCCGCGATGCGGGATCCCGACTATTGTCACTTGAATGAAAAATGCCGCTCACTTTGTTAAGTGAACGGCATTAGCCCAAAGGGCCGTTTTCAGGCTGTTGAAAAAGGGGTTTGCAACCATTTTGGATGACCCGGCAAAGCCGGGCTTCGTCAACAACCTAAAACGGCCCAAAGGGCCGTTTTGATCATGCTGTCCGGGTCGGCCTCAGGCTAACCCGAAAAACCATTACACACGCTTCTTGAATACGCCGCCGTCGCGGGTATCGATTTCGATCTTGTCGCCGATGGCAACGAAGGCCGGAACCGGCATCTCGAAGGTGGTGCCTTTCAGGCGGGCCGGCTTCATGACCTTGCCGGAAGTGTCGCCACGAACCGCGGGTTCGGTGTACTCGACTTCACGTACGATGGTGGTCGGCAGCTCGACAGAGATAGCCTTGCCTTCGTAGAAGGTCACGTCGCAGACATCTTCCATGCCGTCTACGATGAAGTTCAGCGCATCACCCAGGTTGTCCGCTTCCACTTCATACTGATTGAATTCAGTATCCATGAAGACGTACATCGGGTCAGCGAAATAGGTGTAGGTGCAAGCCTTGCGATCCAGCACGACCACGTCGAACTTGTCGTCGGCGCGGTATACGGCTTCCGAAGCGGCGCCGGTCAGCAGGTTTTTCATCTTCATTTTGACAACGGCGGAGTTACGGCCGGATTTGTTGTACTCAGCCTTCTGTACAACCAGCGGGTCGTTGCCGAGCTTGAATACGTTGCCTGCGCGAAGTTCCTGTGCGGTTTTCATTGCTCAAAAGTCCTGTTGGGAAATCGATTCCGACAAAGGGAGCTATTGTATTGTTTTTTAATAATTTGCGCTATCCATAGATCAGAAAATGTCGAGTTTCGGAAATTTCCGGGGTTCTCAGCGCTGCTGTTCGATAAAGCGCTGCAGACGCGAAACCAGATCGCCATGCGCCAGCAGCGTATGTGGCCAGCGAGCGGCGAAGGTTTGCAGCTCTGGCAGATGACTTTCAAGCAGCTTCCAGCTCGCGGATATTCCCTGTTCGTGGTTCCACGCGTGGTTGGCGGCCAATACGGCCTGCCGCGCCGCTGGGCTCAGACCCAGCGTGTAGCGCTGCCAGAAGGCTTCCAGCTTGACCCAGTGCGCCGAGTCGCGTTGCGGATAGATATGCCAGATAAACGGCCGCCGGGCCCATTGCGCACGCATGAACGAATCTTCCCCGCGTACAAAATTGAAATCGCAGGACCAGAGTAGCCGGTCATATCGATCCTGATCGGTGAACGGAATGACATGCAGCGTCAGCGCACCCTGTTCGATCGTGTCGCCCGCCCCTAGCGCTCGCTGACTGAATCCCGCCGTGATGTCCGCCAGGATGCGCCCCTCCGGCACCAGGCATCGCACTGGCTGAGAGCCCGATGCCCAGCTATGCAGAAGCTCGCCGATATCGGGATTTTCATAGGAGAACAGGCTGATACGGCGCTCATGTGGCTGGCGTGCGGGTACACCAAGCGTTTTCCAGAATGCATCCTGAGCTACGTTATCCTGCTGCCAGGCACGAACGCGGGCGTCCAGCCCTTGCTCCGCGATCACACCGCCAGTGCCCTGGCTGAATCCCGGAAAAAAGAAATGGCGTTTGAGCGGCAGGCGAGGATGAGGCGAAACCATACCGTGGCAACCTTCGACCCAGGCCTCCGCAGACAGATATTCGAGATTGATCCACAGCGGCGCCGGCTGGTTTTCCGCCATGGCAGCAAGAAAGCTGTCGGGTAACTGGCAGCCGAACGCATCCAGGATGACCTCTGCGGGTTCGATCCCTTCCGGAAACGGATCGGGCCATACCCTGACTTCTATGTCGTCGAGCATTTGCCGCGGGCAGGCCGAGTCCAGTGCCGGACACATCCTGGCAAAGCTGCTCAGATCATCCACCCAGAGGCGGATGCGCTGATCATGCTCGTGGCGCAACTGGCGAGCAAGGCGCCAGGCGACGCCGATATCACCATAGTTATCAATGACGTTGCAGAAAATATCCCAGGTAAGCGTCGGGGCAGGGTGGCTCATGATCATGCGGTCGTTGGTCGATTGCGGCACAGCATAACACTGTGCCGCCCCGGCGTCAGACGTGCAGCAGCAAGAACCGGCGTTCCCAGGGGCTGATCACATCGAAATATTCGCGGTACTCCAGTTCCTTGATGGCTGCATAGGCCTTGATGAAGTCCTCGCCGATGACATCCATCAGCGGTTTGCATTTCGCCAGCATATCGATGGCATCGTCCAGATGGCGCGGCAACTGATGCGGTTGTTCGTAGGCGCTGCCGCTGAGCGGATCGCTCGGGTCGAGACCTTCTCTCATGCCCAGGTAACCGCAGGCCAGACTGGCGGCGATCGCCAGATACGGATTGACATCGACGCCGGCCAGACGGTTCTCGACGCGGCGAGCCTCCGGGCCCGAGTGCGGTACACGCAGGCCGCAGGTACGGTTGTCAAAGCCCCACGAAAGATTGATGGGCGCCGAAGTGTAGCGCGACAGGCGGCGGTAGGAATTGACGTAAGGAGCAAAGAACGGCATGGCCGGCGGCAGATAACGTTGCAGTCCGCCGATGAAGTGAAAAAACCGCTTCGACGGACTCCCGTCTTCATTTGAGAAAATATTCAGTCCGGTGCCTTTTTCCACCACGCTCTGATGGATATGCATGGCGCTGCCCGGTTGGCCCTGCATCGGCTTTGCCATGAACGTTGCGTACATATTGTTCCGGATGGCGACTTCACGAACGGTGCGTTTGAACAGGAACACCTGATCCGCCAGTTCGAGCGGATTGCCGTGATCCAGATTGATCTCCATCTGCGCGGTACCCATTTCGTGAATCAGTGTGTCGATCTGCAGGTTCTGGGTCTCGCACCAATCGTAGAGCTCATCGAATATCTTGTCGTATTCGGAAATGGCGTCGATGCTGAAGCTCTGGCGTCCCGCCTCGGTGCGTCGCGTGCGCCCGATGGGGGGGGTCAGCGGGATATCCTCGTCCGGTTGAATCCCGACCAGATAGAACTCCATCTCCGGCGCGACGACGGCGCTCAAGCCTTCTGCGTCATAGAGCGCCAGGATGCGCTTCAGCACATTGCGCGGCGCAAGCTGGGCAGGCTTGCCGTCGAATCCGATGCAGTCGTGAATGATCTGCGCGGTCGGTTCCGCACTCCACGGGATCAGGCGCAAGGTCGATGCATCCGGAATCAGGCGCATGTCCGGATCGGCCGGCGGCGTCAGCTCTTCCTCGGGGTATTCGCCGGTGACGCTCAGGGTCAGCACGGCTTCCGGCAGCCGCAGCCCTTCTTCCGGATTGTATTTATGCCGGGGAATGACCTTGCCACGGGCCAGCCCTGTCATATCAGGAATCAAACACTCGATTTCCGTGATGTTGTTCTCGTTCAACCACTGCGTGATGGCTTGGGCGTTATTCATAAATCCTCTGCGTCAGGTGGAGGGGTTCGGGATATCTTGTTGTCATGTTGAAAATGTTTAACATGCATTTGTCCTGAATTACAAGCGCTTGTACGGCAAATAATGTTGACATTGTCATTGGTGTTGCGGTCCTGATAATACGGCCTGTTCAAACTGGCGGCAGCCCGTAAAGGGGAAAAGCGCGCTACTATTGCAAGATGAATAAAGTGAAAAATGGATGAGGCACTGTATGGAACAGGACACTCAACAGACGAAACCTCTGCCGCGGCGGTATCGGAAATTGCGGTACGGCGCTGTGGGCGTGGTACTGGTATGGGGTGTCAGCTGGGGGTTTCTGGCCTGGGTCGCACCGGACATGGTGAAGCGTGCCGCAGCCGAATGGGCTCAGGCACATGGCCGGAAAATCGACATTGCTCAAGTCGTCATTCATCCCTGGTCGATGACGTTCGAAATCGACGGGGTGAGCCTGCAGGATCGCGATGGCAGCCAGATGTTCGCCGCGCGCCGGATCGAACTCGATGCGATTCCGCGCGCACTGCTGATCGGCCACTGGCACGCCAGTCTGTTTGAGCTGGATCAGCCCCGGGTGTTCGTCGAACGCGATGCCAACGGTAGTCTGAACTGGGCAAGGTTGGTCAAGGATGCGTCAACGCCGGGCGCGTCCTCCGGGACAACACCGAAATTCGCGCTTGACCACCTGCGGATCGCCGATGGTCAGGTACACTTCCTGGATCATCTGCCCGGCGCGACCCCCAACTATGACCTGCACGGCGTCAATCTGGATCTGCACGATCTGACGACACTTCCCGGTCAGGGCGGTTATAGTCTGGCGGCCACACTCGGAGATCAGGCTCGCATTACCTGGCGTGGCACGCTGGACCTGACGCCGGTATCGTCCTCCGGACATTTCACCCTGCACGATCTGCCGCTGGCCAGTGTCTGGGACTATGTGCATCCCTATCTGAAGCTGGCTCCTCCCCAGGGCAAGGTCTCTTTAGATCTGAACTATGCATTCGCGCTCGACCACACCCGTCCGCGCCTGACGCTGACCTCGATTTTCACCCGCCTCGAAGGCCTGTCGGCCATTGCCCCGGATGGACAGCGCCGGTTCGCCTTGCAGACCTGTTCTCTCGAAGACGGTATCGTCGATCTGCAAAAGCGTTCTGTCTATTTCAAGCGTGTGCTGCTGCGCAAAGGCGATCTGACGGCGATCAGGGCGCCCGGTGGAGCGATCGACTGGCTGGCGGCGCTGCCGGCCCGCCAGGCTGCCGCCGGAAAGCCTGTTTCGACCAAAAGCGCCCCCGGCTGGAAACTGCGTCTCGGTGAACTGCGGGCCGAGAACTGGACGCTTGACTACACCGATGGCACGTTCATCCACCCCTTGCATCTGAGCACCGGTGTGCCCTTGCTGTCGCTCGGGATCCAGGTGAATGACAAGCAGGCGCTGGAGGTCGGAAAACTGTCCGCCAATCTGCAAAATCTGCAGTTGGGGGCTTTGGGCAGCGCACCGCTGATCCGTCTTGATCAGGCACAACTGAATGATGTCTCTCTGAGCGGGCAGCGGATACAACCAGGACATCTGTCTTTGCACGCGCCCGCGATCAGCATGACGCGCGCGCCCAACGGCGACATCGACCTGCTGGCGCTGTTCAAGCAACGCTCCAAAACCGCCGAGGCCAAATCCGCGGAAGAACAATCCGGCAATGGAGGCCAGGCGCGGACGCACTGGCAATGGTCGTTGCCGCGTGTCGATATGGATAGCGGCAAAGTCACCTGGCGCGACCGTCAGCCAGGTCGCCCCGTTTTGATCGAAGTTGGCGACCTGGCGGCCAGCATGACCCCGGCAGCGGGGAGCAGCATGATCGACGCGGAACTGGGCGGGCATATCGGCCGCGGCAGTTTCAACCTCAAGGGGGCCGTCGACCCGGGCAGTGCGCATTTCAACGGGGCATTGCAAGCTCAGGCCTTGCCGCTGGCGCCGCTGGCGCCCTATGCGCTGAGTCAGACTCCGCTGTCGCTGGCCCCGGGAAGTACCGCATCGGCGAAATTCGACATCGCTTACGATGCGCATGGACTGAATCTCAGCGGCCAGGCCGGTATCGCCAACCTTGCCATCATCGAAGCCGGCATGTCGGCCCCGTTGATCGGCTGGCACGCCCTTAACCTCAGCGGCGTGAAACTGGCCAGCAACCCGATGTCGCTGACCGTGAACAACGTCTTGCTGGATCGTCCGGTGGCACGTCTGGTGCTGGATCAGCACCGGCAGTCCAACTTCAGGCTGTTGTTTGCCGGCAATGCGGCCAAGCCTGCCGCCGCCCCCGCGAAAACCGCACCGGCGTTCAACTTTGCCGTGCGCGCGATCCATGTGAAAAACGGCGATGTGGATTTTGCTGATCAGGGAATGAAGCCCGCGTTTACTTCGCAGATTCATCAACTGACCGGGACGGTCACCGGCCTGTCTTCACGACCGGGGCAGCGCGGCACGCTGGCGCTGGCCGGCGCTGTCGACCAGGCGGGGGATGTGCATGTTCGCGGCGTTCTGGCGCCGATGGCGATTACCGATAATGCCGACATCACCCTGCAGTTCCGCAATATTGCGCTGACCAGCCTGAATGCCTATTCCGAGAATATCGCCGGCTGGCAGATTGATGATGGGCGGCTGTCGGTCGGTCTGCACTATGTGCTCAACAACCGTAATCTGGATGGGGAGAACCATATCGTCGTCGACTCGATCCAGCTGGGGCAGCGCATCGAACGCCCCGGCGTGAGCAGCCTGCCGCTGGGACTGGCCGTCGATATTCTGGAGGACAGTAACCATCGTATCGACCTGAACCTTCCGGTGAGCGGCAATCTGGATGACCCCAAATTCAGTTATGGCGGGATCGTGTGGCAAGCCTTCGTCAATGTGATCGAAAAAGCCGTGACGGCGCCGTTCCGCGCACTGGGCAGCCTGCTTGGCATGGATGGTTTCGACGATGTTCGCTTTGTCGCAGGCGAGGCGGCGGTCGCGCCGCCCGAACGCGAAAAACTTGGCCAACTGACCAAGATGCTGATCCAGCGCCCACAAATGAACCTGACGATTTCGGGATCTTATGACCCGGTGGCGGACCGGCGCGAGCTGGCGCGTGCCCGTGTGGATCGCGCCATTCTGGCCGTTGCCGGCGTGACCCTGAGCGCGGATGAACCGTTACCGGCAATCGATATGCAGGACACTGCCATGCAGTCGGCGGTCAAGTCCGTGTATGCGCAGCGCATCGGACGCCTCAAGTTGTTGCAGCGCTTGCTGACGGGTAAAGGCGGGCCTGATTTTTACGCCGGTCTTCGCCGCGAGATCATTGCTGCCGAGCCGGTCGACCAGACCGCGCTGATCACTCTGGCCAATGCACGGGCAAGTGGTGCATTACAGTTCATCAAACAGAGCCAGCCCGATCTGGCTAGCCGTGTCACGCTGGGCGCGCCGCAAAGCGCAAAGGCCAGTGCAGATGGCGTACCGCTGGTGATTGACCTGACGCATCACTGATCGCTTTATCGGTGATGACAATCCTTTATGCACCGCATGTTGTGCTAAAATGCGGTGCATAACGCTATATGTGGTGTGTGCTGTGTAATCCGAAGGTTCTTGACGGGGGCGAACGTGAAGCAAGAAAAGGTGGTTGCAATGGCTGAACAGGATATTTCGCGAGAAGTGTTGCTGGAAAAATACGCCAAGAACGGCGAAAAGGATGTCGCTAGCGTACGTCGCCGCGTGGCGCGCGCACTGGCCGCGCACGAGGTCGATCCTGTTCGCCTCGAACAGGCGTTTTACGACGCTCTCGACGGCGGCTTCATCCCTGGCGGACGCATCAATTCCGCCGCCGGCACCGAGCTGAGCGCTACCCTGATCAACTGCTTTGTCCAGCCGGTGGGCGACTCGGTCAGCGAAGTCGTGGGTGGCAAGGCCGGCATCTACACCGCACTGCTGCAGGCCGCCGAAACCATGCGCCGTGGCGGCGGGGTCGGCTACAACTTCAGCCGTATCCGTCCGCGCGGTGCGCGCGTCAAGGGCACCCACAGCCGTGCCTCCGGTCCGGTCTCCTATATGCGCGTGTTCGACCGCAGCTGCGAAACCGTCGAATCGGCCGGCGCGCGCCGGGGGGCGCAAATGGGCGTGCTCGACTGCAGCCATCCCGACATCGAAGATTTCATCCACGCCAAAGACCAGGGCGACCTGAAAAATTTCAATATTTCGGTTGGCGTCTCCGACGCCTTCATGCAGGCGGTCGAACGCGACGACGCCTGGCCGCTGACGCACAGCGCCGAACCCGACCATGGCGTGTTCCCCGACTGTGTGCACCGCGAAGACGGCGTCTGGGTCTATCGCACGATTCGCGCCCGCGACCTGTGGCGCCAGATCATGCTGTCGACCTACGACCACGCCGAACCGGGCGTATTGTTCATGTCCAAGATCAACCGCGACAACAACCTCAGTTATTGCGAAGTGATCGAGTCGACCAACCCGTGCGTAACCGCCGATACCTG
>Ga0326727_10019768_pt1 | contig 13470 bp, 8 predicted proteins | sample MB2enrmetagenome_FD_207643 | JGI IMG/M metagenome (GOLD analysis project Ga0326727, IMG submission 207643) | Lab enriched peat soil microbial communities from McLean, Ithaca, NY, United States - MB29MY | ecosystem: Environmental > Terrestrial > Soil > Wetlands > Peat | place: USA: New York... | reverse complement strand
TTACCGGCTGTATGCGCCGGCCGATCCACCGCCGCGGGTGCATTACGGGAGAATAGAGGCATGGATCGAGAGCCGCCCGCCACAGAGCCGGTAAGCTCGAGCCCAAACATTACTACTTCGAGGGGCCGCTGATGGTGTTTACTGCCGCATACCACCTGAAGCGCGGAAGCTGTTGCGGCTCGGGCTGCCGGCATTGTCTGTATGGAAACAGCCCCACGCGAGAGAAGGCGCCCCAACAACAGGACTAGCGCCGCGGAATTCGATCACTCGGCGCCGCCGGTTGCCGGAGTAGCTGGAGCGGGCGGAATGACAGGCGTAGCGGCCGGTGCAGCGGCCGGCGGCGCGGGCGGCTCGCGCACCAGCACGGCAAAACGCGGAAATGCGAAACTGCCGGCAGCATCGTCGATCACATTCAACTGGCAGAGATATGTGCCGGGCTTGAGCCCGCTCAGCTGGACGTCAAGTTCGAAACTGACGGCGTCGCGGCCTTCGACGTTGATGGCTCGGGCCTGCACGATCGGCGTTTCGTAAACTTTAGTTGATCCCTGAATCAATTCGAGGCTGCTCAACAAATCGATGCCCGGCTTCGATCCCTTGGGTTCGTCGGCGGCGGCGGCCTTCTCGTGCGCGGGGTCGTAGATCTCGTAGAGAAGGTAGAGGTGCTGGTCCTGGCGGAAGACGTGGCTGATGTTGGGCACGTACTCCTGGCCGTTGCGCACCAGCGGGTCCTGCTTCTTGCTTGGGGTCCGTTGCGAGGCCAGCAGGATGGAGCTCATCTTGAGCGGGGCCTTTTTGAGATCGGGCAGCGTGACCTCGGCGATGAACGAGCCCATGCGGCCGGTTTCGTTTTCGCGCACCACAAACTTGACCTGATACTTGCCAGGCGGCAGGTTGAAGCTGGTGGTGTACTGGATGTTCTTCTGCCGCGCCGCGAGCGACGCGTCGAGATTGAGCTTGACGGTGTCGCGCACGCGGCCCACGGGACGCTTGGTGTCGTCGATGACGGCGCCGATGATGTCGAGCGTGGCCTTGTCCTTGTCGCCGCCCTTCACAAATGGGATTTGCGAGCCGGGCACGACCAGCGACACCGGCATGTAGTAACGGTTGGCGTCGAGGCGGAAGTACATGGCATCCATGTAGACCGCGATGTCGGTGGCAGGCAGGTCGCTCGAGAGCTGATCCTGCAATTCCTGCTCGCGATCTTCCTTGCCGGAGTGCTTGAAGTCGGCGGGCGCGTAGTAGCCGGGCCGGTATTCGAGCTTGATGCCCGGCCTGTCGATCTTGACGGTGAGCTTGCGATATTTGCCGTCGCGCGCCGGATCGGACGAGTGGAAGCCGATGGCGTAGTAGGCCGAGGTGTCTTTCTGCACCTGCGCGAAGGCGGGTGCGAAGTCATTGGAGTCGAAGAAGGCCTTGCCGCCGGTGTCGGAAGAGAGCGTGGCCATCACTTCCTGGGTGTTGAAGTTGCTTTGCATGTTGTTCATGAGCGAGCCGCCGTTGAATCCGCCCTGCCCGCGAAGACTACCCGTGGAAGCGTCGCCCAAAGGGCCAATGGCCTGCAGGCCGCGCGTGTCGACGCTATAAATAGAAAGGTCTGCGCGCACCGCCGCGTTGATGGCCGACCGAATCGAGGCTTGGTTCTCGATGCCGTCGCGCGAGATGCCGCCGGAGAAGTAGAGCAGCGACTTCTTCTGGTTGATTTTGGCCAGCGACTGCGAGACGGCGCGCAGAGCGAACAGCTCGCGGTCGGTATTGAGGTCGTTGTACTCGCTTTCGTCGGGCGTGTAGGCGGTGGTGTCTTCCACCTGGTTGGTGTTGGCATTTGCGCCCTCGGCAAAGCCTTGGCCCTCGGTGCCGTTGTAAGCGCCCACCTCGCGAATGAGCGCGTCTTTGTCGGCGGTAAAATCCTGGTCGACGGTGAGCGTGTCGCCGAGCGAAACCAGTGCGATGAGGTCGGCGGGCTGCATCTTGGTCTTCAGGAAGGCCTGCGCTGCTTCGACGCTACGTTCGAGATCTTCCGGCTGCATCGAGGTGAGGTCGAAGAACATGACGATGAGCCGATGGTTGCGCAGTTCCTCGGGTTTGGCCACGACCACCGCTTTGCTGCCGGTGGGGCCGGCGGCGAGGCCGCTCACGGTGGCCTCCTTGATCGGCGTTGCCATGTCGACGCTTTCAAAATCAAAAGTCGAAATCTGCTGCTCCCTGCCGTTCTCATAGATTTTGAAGTCGCTTTGCTTCAGGTCTTTCACGAGCTCGCCGGTTTTGGTGTCGCGCGCCACCACGTTGGTGAGGACCAGATCGGCGTTGGCCTTGAGCACGAATCCGCCCTGCGGCGTGGAGCTGACCTGCGTGCCATTCTGTGCGAACGTTGGCCCCGCGCCTGGGACCAAAAGCGCCATTGCTGCTATCACCGCTTCGGTCCTTTGTATCCAGCCCCTCATGAATCCCTTTCCGCGGCCATTCTGCCTCTTTTAACCCACCATCAAGCTAAAATCTGAAAGCTAATAGCTAAGAGCTGTTTTTAAAACCTGAACCTGGCCATAAACTGGAACGCCCGCATTGGGCCTAACGGATTGGTGGCGACGGAAGTGACTTGACCGAACTGCGGCGTGCCCTCCGTTGTGTCTATACCCGAGTACTGCACGGTGTTAAAGACGTTGTCGATGGTGGCGCGGATCTCCATGGTGCGGGTTTCGCCCAGACCCATGGTCTTGGAAAGCGCCATGTTGTTCTGCACCTTTCCCGGCCCCTCGATGGAGTCGCGCGGGGCGCTGCCAAAGTAATTGCAGAACCCGTTGGTGGCGGAGGGTGGAGCATAGGCCGCGGTGTTGAACCACTGCCGAAGATGGCCACCTCCGGCGGTGACGGATTGGCCGGGTACGAGGTTCGGCCGTAAGCCGCTTGCGTTGCCGCACTCCACGCCCTGTGCAGTGGGCTCGAATCCCGGTGAGATCCAGCCGCCCGTGGCGAAGGTGAATGTGCCCGAGACCGAGAAACCCTCAAGGATGTGCGAGCCCACGCCCGATGTGACCCAGTATTTATCGGGTCCGAAGGGCAGCTCGAAGAGGTAGGTGCCACTGACCTGGTGGCGGAAGTCGAGGACCGAGTGACCTTCCTGCGCGGCAAGGTCCTGCCAATCCTGCACCACCGAGCCGCCGCTCCCGTTCACCGAGCTGGCATCGTCAATGGCGTGGCCGTACTGATAATTGGCGCCCAGGGAAACGCCATGCTGCAGCCGTTTGTTCAAGCGCACTGTGGCCTGGTTGTTCTTGTAGTAGGCTTCCGCTTCCTCGTATTTGAAGAGCAGGTCGCTGGGGTCGGTGCCCGTGCTGGTAGGCAGCGCGCGCGGCGCGAGTTCCACGTCGAGGTGATTGGATCGCGCTCCGTTGTAGCCGAGATTCAACACCATTTGCAGCGGCAGGGTCTTCTGAAGATCGAGGTTCCATGCCATCACGTAAGGAAGGCCGTAGTGGGGATTCAACGCGTAATTTCCGACGGTGGCAGGCGCGGGGAATCCATTGGCGAGCGTGAAGCAGGTGCCGGTCTGCGCACAGGCCGTGGACGGCGTGTTGCCGGCTGCCTCCTGGTTAGTCTGCTCGTTGGTGAATGGCGGCTGATGCGCCATGAGGTTGGCAAAACCGGCGTACTCGCCCACCGTGTAATTGGTGCCGAAACCGGCGCGGAGCACGGTGCTCTTGATTTTCGGCACGCGCCAGGCAAGACTTACGCGCGGCTGGAAGGCCTTGTGCCAGGGAAACACAAGCGAAGAGGGCAGACCGTTTTCGCCGGATGTCTGCTCGGTCTCGCTGGAGAATCCCGCGCCGGGATTGGTGGCGATGTCTGCCAGGTGGCCGTACTTCTCGGTGTAAGGTGCAAAGAACTCCCAGCGCACGCCGTAATTCAGCGTCAGCGAAGGCAGCACGCGCCAGTCGTCCATGGCAAACGCGTCGTAGACGTTGTCGCGCAGGTAGCTCTTGGCCACCGAAGAATTGAGCGTGGTAGATTGCGGCAAGCCGAGGAGAAAGTCGGCGATGGAATTGCCGGTGCCGGCGACAGCCGTGCCATTAACGAACTCCTCAGTGAACAAGCCGGTAAATGCAAAGTTTCCGGTGGCGTTGGAGCCGGCGAGAAAGTCGCGATGCACGCGGCGATAATCGGCGCCGTAGCGCATGTTGTGCTTGCCGTGGATCCAGCTGAGAACCTCAGAGAACGAGATCGTCTGCGAGATGGAAAAGCTGGGCTGAGTTTCGCTCAGGCCCTGGATGCCGTTGCTGAGCGAGATGCCGGGCACACCGTAGTTGAGCGGAAAATTGTTAGGCACGGTGATGCCGGCAGCCGCGGCGGGATTGTCGGAGGTATTGGTGAAGAAGTTGGTGGTGTGGCTGTTCGAGCGGTTCCAGTTGGCGTTGAAGATGTTGGTGAAGCGGTGGTAGCCAACGGTGTAGCCGGCCTGCAGGGAGTACGAGTTGGAAGAGCTCTTGCCGCCGAGCTCGGGAATGAGATTGACCTGGTCGGAGGCCGAGTGGCCCTGGTTGTAATTGAGGTTGATGCTCTGGCGCAGGCCCTGATTCTGCGATCCGCCGCGACGCCCGCCGCCAAAGCCCCCGCGGCCGCCGGGTTGCGTGGCGTTTGCGCCCAGACTTCGGTTGTAGCGGATGCCCGCGTTGGTGGAGTTCGATTGCGCGGTGGTGAGCAGGTGGTAGTTGTAGCCGTTGATCGTTTCGCCGTTGGGCAGCGGCTGAGGAAAGTAGGCAAGCAGCGCCGCGGCCTGCGGCGAGATGGATTGGCCCGCGGCGCCGGTAGGCGGAATCAAGTTCTTTGTGCTGTTGTAAATAAATTGCTGTCCAGTCACGGGATTGTAGATGGCGGGTAATCCCGAGGCGGAGAAGTCGCCGCCGCGCTCTGCAACTGTGGGCACAGTCGCGTAAAAGTCGTCGGGATTCGACGACCGCGTGCCGGAGAGCGTAAGGAAGACCGTATCTTTGCCGCTGGGCTTGGTGAGGTGCGGAAGATAGGGCGCGCTCATGAACGAAAGCGTAAAGCGATTCGATCCGTTGGACGGTTGCGATTGCGGCAGGCCGATCAAAGAGAACGGTTGCGCATTGAAGTAGGAGTTGGTGCCATTCCACGCGATGGCGCCGTGGGGCTGCGCGGGATTGAAGCCGCGGAAGTTGCCGCGTCCGCCGCCACCACCGCCGCCACGTCCGCCGAAGCCGCCGCCACCACCGCCGCCAAAACCTCCGCCACCGCCAAAGCCACCACCGCCGAAGGCTCCGCCGAACCCTCCCCCACCACCGTATCCGCCAAACAGGCCACCCTGGCCCGCAAGCTCGCCGCCCTGACCTCCGGGACCACCTTGACCGCCGGGACCACCCTGCGGTCCCATGCCCGCATTGAGCCAGTCGTCAGGACCCATGCCAGCGTAGGCGCTCACCTGCCCGGCCTGGCCGGTAATCGCCACCGATTCGTCGCTGAAGTCGGAGTTGGCGGCAATCGAAGGCAGCGCCGCGCCGCTCTCGCCTTCGGCGCCGGCTCCGGTGTCGGTATCGGCGCTCAACGCGCTCTGCAGGCTCACGTTTTCCGGGGCGTTGCCGGCCATTTGGCGCATACCCTGGCCGGTCCCGCCGGGGCGTGCCGATTCACGCGCCTGTTGCTGCTCCTGCTCGGCTTCGCGCGAGGCCAGGATGAGCTCGAAGTTCACCAGTTGGTCGTGGGTTGTGGCGTTGAGGACCACCTCCTGCGCCCCTCCAGCGAAGGCCGCGAACTGGGTGCGGATCACGTAGCGGCCGTTCTGGGGAATATTCATTTGCCACGCGCCGGTGATGTCGGTGGTGGTGGAGTAGCGCTTGCCGGTGAGGGTGTTTTGCGCGGTGACGGTGACGCCGGGCAATGGAATGTTGCCGCTTTTTACCGTGCCATGCAGCCTGCCGCCGGCGACAGCCGGGCCGGCAGCCTGTGAAGCAGCGGCGGGCGCGGATGTGGGGGTGCCGGTCGAGGCCGGGGCCTGCGCCCAAGCCGCAAAACAGACGGCCACAATGATCACAGCCACTCCCGCACGCGTCATATCTATATTTCCGGCCTCTCGTGCCTGTATTCAGTCTGACGCATCACCAGCCGCGAAGGTTTACGGACCGGTAACGCACACGCCGGCGGTCTCGCGCTGCGGAAAGTTTTGTGTACATTGATACGGCACATGGAACTTTGGCTTGCAATTCGCACCGGCCCATGTTAACTATTAAGGCAATAATCTCCTGATTGCTACCAAGGCAGTAAACCTTGGAAGAGATCGGACAGGATGGGACGGGGATGAAGATCGGCACCACGATTCGCGCTTACCGTTTGCAGAAGGGACTTTCGCAGGGAGACATTGAAAAGAGAACCGGCCTGCTGCGCTGCTACCTGTCGCGCGTGGAGAACGGCCACACCGTGCCCTCGCTGGACACGCTCGCCAAGATCGCTCACGCCCTCGATCTGCCCATCGCACAGTTCTTCGCCAGCGACACGCTGGCCCGCCAGATGAATACGCAGAACCTGTCTGACGACGAGTTGCGCTTTCTGACGCAGATTCGCCGCTACTCCTCGAATTTGAACGAGAGCGACCGCAAGCTGCTGATGGCCATGGTGAAAAAGTTCGCTGCCACGGCGACAAGATAGCTGTCAGCCTTCAGCACTCGACTTTCAGCTTCTGGGTCTCTGAGCGCGTGAATTCGTAAACATGATGATCGGTGCGGGCGTGGACGCCCTCGCTACAGCCGGTCTCGAAACCGGCGCTACATTTCTACACGTCATTGCCCAGCCGGAAGAATGGCTCCACGCCTTTGCCGCCGCTCAGCAGGGCCTGCTCTTCGTGCGGCTCCAGCGGCTGGTAGTTCTCCGCCACATCCATGGCCAGGCGGAAGTAGCGCTCGTCGCCGGGCGGAAGCGCGGCGGTGATGGGATGGCCCAGCGTCCAGCGCAGGCCGAGCGAAGCTTCATCCGGAAAGCCAGCCGGCTGGTACCAGCACTTGGGCTCGGGATGATTGCTGCGCTGATCGGCCGGCCACACGGTCTTGGCCATGCTCTTCAGGCATAGGATGCCCATGTTCTTTTCCTGCGCGCGCTTCAGGATCTGCAAACCGAAGTTTGCCTGCGTGACAAGAACCCAATTCAGCGGAAAGAGCACGGTGTCGAAGGGGTAGCGATCGAGAGCGGCGAGCGCGGTTTCGACGGAGTGGACGGAGAAGCCGATGTAACGGATCTTGCCCTCCTTCTTTGCCGCCTCAAAGGTTTCGATGGCGCCGCCCGGGCCCAGCACCTTGTCGAGATCGGTCATTTTGGTGAGGGCGTGGAACTGGTAGAGGTCGAGGTGGTCGGTTTGAAGCAGGCGGAGCGAGTTCTCGAGGTCGGCGCGTGAATCGTCTTTCATGCGGCCGTCGGTCTTGCAGGCCAGAAAGCTCTTGTTGCGGTAGGGCTTGAGCGCCGGCCCCAGCCGCTCCTGCGCGTTACCGTAGCTGGGCGCAATATCGAAGTAGTTGATGCCGCGATCGACGGCCTCGGCGACGATATTCGCGGCGGCGTTGGGCTCTTCATTCATGACCACAATGCCGCCGAAGCCAATGATCGAAAGATGCTCGCCGGTTTTTCCCAACGGGCGGCGGGCGATGGGCCGGGCGGGAGCTTTTGGATCGGATGCGCGTATGCGCGGCGCCGAGGCGACGGCGGCAGCGGTAATGGCGGCTTGCTTGAGGAAATCGCGGCGTTCCATCATTTGCCTCCTGGGGGTGGGGTGAGAGGAACAGCGTACGCGGGTATTTTCGCACAGCGTGCGAGCGAGCAGCGAGGCGATCAGCTCCGCGGAGGCAGTTGCGCGAGGAAAAAGCCAAACATCACAAGAAGAACAACGACCGTGGCGACCGCAAAGCGCATGCGCGTCTGAAACACACTGCGCGGCGAGCCGATGCGCGGCACCAGCGGCACGGCAAAGAGCAGTCCACACAGGAAGCCGCCGATGTGCGCCGAATTATCGATCTCTACGCCAGTGAACCCGCTGCCGAAACTGACCGAAAGGCCGATGACGAGGTTGATCGCGGCAAAATAAATGACGGACTTACGCAGACGCTTGAGCTCGTACTGCGGAATGGGCAGGCGCTTGGACTTAAGCAGGATAATCAGCGCGCCAGCGATTCCGAAAACGGCCCCCGATGCTCCAGCGCCTGCCGGGAAAACGACGTTTCCGCCGGCGTGCATGAACCGGAACCAGTTGTAACAAGTGGAGAGGAGATTGCCGGCCGCGCCCGTGAGAATATAAGTCGCGAACAAACCAAATGAGCCCATCAGCGGCTCGGCCAGCAGCCCCAGGTTCCACAGGCACCACATATTGGTGGCCAGGTGAAGAATGCCCACATGCACGAACATGGCGGTGACGATGCGCAACCACTGCCCGCCGATGAGTACGTTGCCGGCGTTATCGGCGCCAAAATACATTAACTGGTCGACGGTGGGGTTCCAAATACTGACGCCGCGCGCCACCATCCATAGAAATACCGCGCAATTGATGCCTACGAGCAGATAGGTGGCCGGGGCAGAGGCCCAGCGGCGCCGCGGCCGGGGACGCGGCGGCGTGTATTGGCTTTGCGGAGGAAGAATCTCCGGCGAGGGGTTTGTGGGAAAACTTCCCATATCACCACTCTAAAGCATCGGCGGTTGCGCCGCGCGGGGAACGGTCTGGCCGCGATGGAGGCGAAATCGCGCAGGCAATTGCTGCCTGTCGCCGGATTCACAGGCCGGCGCAGAGCGTCGATGTAGTCTGGAGTTTGGTTCGCGTCCGAAGGACCTCGTGGGTTGCGGGGCGGCGCAAATCTTCAAGACGGGAGAGGCATTGTGAGTACGGAGGCAAAAGCAAGCGGGACTGGCGCGAAGACGATTCGCCGCGCATTGCTCAGCGTAACCGACAAGACGGGGCTGGTGGAGTTTGCGCAGGCGCTAGCGGGCTTCGGTGTGGAGCTGATTTCAACGGGCGGGACAGCTCGAGCGCTGCGCGAGGCTGGTCTGGCGGTCAAAGACATCAGCGACCTTACGGGCTTTCCCGAAATGCTCGACGGGCGCGTGAAGACTCTGCATCCGCGCGTGCATGGCGGCCTGCTCTATATTCGCGGCAATGCCGAGCACGAAGCGGCGGTAAAGGCGCACGGCATTGCGCCCATCGACATGGTGGTGGTGAATCTCTACGCCTTTGAGAAGACCGCGTCGCAACCGGGCGTCGCGTTCGGGCACCTGATCGAGAACATCGACATTGGCGGACCGTCGATGGTGCGCTCGGCGGCGAAGAATTTTGAAGACGTGGCCATTGTGACGCGCGTGGCGGATTACCCGGCGCTCACCGAAGAGCTAATAGCGAATGGCGCAGCGCTGACCCGCGCCACGCGCTGGCGGCTGGCAAAACAGGCCTTCGCGCTCACCTCCGCGTATGACGCGGCGATCGCGAGCACGCTCGAACAGATCGCCGACGCGCCCGCGCCCGAGGCTCCCGCGGCATTCGACGATGCGTCGCTGCCCGCCACACTGCGCATCAACATGCCGCAGGCACAGGCCCTGCGCTACGGCGAGAATCCTCACCAGCGCGCGGCGCTCTACGCTGACGGCTCGGGCAGGGGCATTGCCGGCGCGCGGCAACTGCAAGGGAAAGAACTGAGCTTCAACAATCTGGTTGACCTGGATGCCTGCTGGGAGCTGGCGCAGGAGTTTGAAGATCCCGCGGTCATCATTGTGAAGCACACCAATCCCTGCGGCGCGGCCACGGGCGCGACGATTCTCGATGCGTATCAAAAAGCGCTTGCCGCCGATCCGGTATCGGCCTTCGGCGGAGTGATCGGCATCAATCGCGAAGTGGATGGCGCGGCGGCGGAGGAGATCGCGAAGCTCTTTGTTGAAGCCATTGCCGCGCCAGCCTTTTCCGGCGAGGCGCGGGAGCGTTTTGCGTTGAAGAAGAATCTGCGCCTTGTGGAAGTGAAGGCGGCGCCGGCAAAGCCCGTCGTCAAGCAGGTGTCGGGAGGGTTGCTGCTGCAGGACGCCGACACAGGCCGGGTGACGGAGTCGGAGCTCAAGGTGGTGACCTGGCGCCCGCCCACGGCCGAGGAGTTGCGCAGCCTGCTCTTCGCCTGGCGTGTTTGCAAACACGTTAAGTCAAATGCGATTGTGTACGCGCGCGACGGGCAGACGCTGGGCGTGGGTGCGGGGCAGATGAGCCGTGTGGACGCGGCCAAATTCGGCGCTATGAAGGCCGTGCTGCCGCTCAAGGGCTGTGTGGCGGCGTCGGATGCGTTCTTTCCCTTCCCCGATGGACTGGAGGCCGTGGCTGCGGCCGGCGCCACGGCGGTGATCCAGCCGGGCGGCTCGGTGCGCGACGAGGAAGTGATTGCGGCAGCCGACAAGCTGGGCCTGGCCATGGTGTTTACGGGAATTCGGCACTTCAGGCACTGAGCCTTCGTCCCTTACTCAAGGTCTTCGTGGGCAGAATCCCGGGCAACCGCATCCAAAGCTTCACGTACGGAAACAATGCGCACGCCCTCGCACCTCGCTACGGAGAGCAAGGCTCGATCTCCCGTGACCAGAAAATCAGCCTTCGCCGCTAGCGCCGTACCGATCACTACATCGTCATCCGCATCAGGGGCCAGCCGCGGCAGCAGAGCAGGCTCAACCACGGCGGCAAGTTTGGCGTAGAGATCGACAAGCTGGTCAACCGAGCTGCCGGACGCGTCGATCTTCGGTCCGAATTTGGACTTGGAAAGAGTGCCTCTGAGTTCCACCAGCAGCGGAACACTCGTGAACAGCTCGACGCCTTCGAGGTTTCCAGTTCGCAGCAATCGCTTGGGCGCACCATCCCACAACAGACTTGACACCACAACATTCGTGTCAAGCACTACTCGCATCAAGCGCCGCGGCTCGCGCGCTTTTCAGCCCGCATCGCCTTGATCTCCTCGGCAACCTGCTCAGGAGACATGTAGGGCACGGCCTCCACGGCGCTCATCTTGTCCATCGCTGCAAACAACTGTTCGGCCGCCTTCGCCTTCAGCTGCCGGCGAAGCAGCTCTTCGAGCGATTCGGAGGACAGCAGCCCTGCCCGCTCCGCCTCCTGCGCCAGTTGGTCGGGTAGCGTGATCTGAACGGTAGTCATAGGGTCCTCCTTCCGGTAGATGGTGCTCCGGCCTATATCCCTATGCTAACCCACTTGCGTTGCGCGGGCCCGCGTTGTGAGCCTGGGCACAGCCCGCAAGGGCATGATTGGCGGCAATTTGCGGGAAAATCGCTAATTCCGCCGAGCGCGCGCGACCATTGGCGCGTAAAATCGTCTTACAGAGTAGGCAGAGTTGCCCGGCTATCAAAGTTGCTCGGCTGCCTGCACCGCGCTTGGCTTTTCGCGAGCGTTTTCAGACGCTTTGCCGGCTTGGGAGCGTGGGGAATTCCCTGCATGATGAGAAAAATGACTGCATTTACGACCCTCGGGCGCAAGATTGCTCCCGCCCTTTTGGTTTTTTTGCCGGCAGCGGTCGCTTGCGCGCAAAACGCGCCGGCGAAGGTGCAACAGCCGCCATCTACCGCTGCGCCTGCACAGGCCGCGCCCGCGAAGGCGCCGGCAGCCGATACCGGCGCGACGCCGGCGAGCCCGGCCACGGCCAAAACCGAGCCCAACCGTGCTCAGGCGTACTATCACCTGGCGCTGGCCGGCGTGTATGAGGATGACGCCATCTCCGACGGCCGCACCGACGAGGTGAACAAGGCCATCGAAGAGTACAAACTGGCGCTCAACGCCGATCCCAATTCGGCGGAGCTGGCCAACGCTCTCGCCGATCTCTATTTCCGCGTGGGCCGCGTGCACGATGCCGAGGTGACGGCGCGGACGCTGTTGAAGAATTCGCCGGACGACATTGACGCGCACAAACTGCTGGGCCGGATTTACCTTCGCCAGCTGGGCGAGGGCGAACAGGGGACTGCGGGAGCCACGGCGCCAGGCAACTCGCAGAACGGGGTGCTGGACGAGGCGATTGCCGAATTCCAGAGGATTGTGACCCTGCAGCCCAAGAGCGTGGAAGATCACATGGTGCTGGGGCAGCTTTACACCGTGAAGCACCAGCCCGAGAAAGCGGAAGCCGAGTTCAAGACGGCACAGGCGATTGAACCTGAATCCGAAGACGTTGTCCTGAACCTGGCCCGGCTCTATGCGGAGAGCGGCGACCTGCAACATGCCGCGAAGTCGATTGAGGCGGTTCCCGTGGATGGGCGCACGCCGAAGATGGAATTCACGCTGGGCGCGCTGTACGACCAGATGAAGCAGCCCAAGGACGCGATCGCGGCGTACAAGCGCGCGGAGGATCTGGAGCCCGGCGATTTGCAGACCGTGGATGCGCTGGCGCAGGCGCTGCTCAACAACGATCAGCTCGACGATGCGCTGAAGCAGTACAAGGAGCTTGCCGAAGCCAATCCCGACGACGCCGAGCCGCAGATTCACATCGCCGAAATCGAGCGCCGTCAGGGCAAGTATGAAGATGCGCTGGCCGTCGTCCGCAAGGCACGCAAGATGGATCCCAACTCGCTGGAAGCGGGATTCAACGAAGGGCTGCTGCTCGACATTCTGGGCAGGCTCGACGATGCCATCCAGACCTACCAGGAGATGGTAGACGCGACCTCGCACGCCAACGGCGCGTATACCGAGGAGGAGAAGAACAACCGCAGCATCTTCCTGGAACGGCTGGGAACCGTGTGCCTGGAAGAGAACAAGGTGGACCAGGCGATTGCTGCGTACCAGAAGATGATCGACCTGGGGGGCAGCATTGCCGTGCGCGGCTACCAGGGCGAAATCGACGCCTATCGCGGTGCGCATGAATACGATAAGGCACTCGACGTGGCCAAGAAGGCCGTGGACGCCGATCCCAAGGATCGCGACCTGAAACTGATGCTGGCTGGGGAACTCGCCGACCAGGGCCATCCCGACGATGGACTGGCGATGGCGAAGGGCCTTCTGGATGGCGCCACGCCCGACGAGCAGCGCGGCATCTGGTTCGCGATGGGGCAGATGGATGTGCGCCTGCGCCGCTGGAAGGATGCCGAAGAGGCGTTCGACAAGGGCGATCCGCTGGCGACCAAGAAGGAAGACCGCACGTATTTATTCTTCCTGCGCGGCGAACTGGCCGAGCGGCAAAAGCATTTCGACCAGGCCGAGCAATTCTTCAATCAGGCGCTCAATCTCGATCCCGAGAACGCCATGACGCTCAATTACCTGGGCTACATGTGGGCCGACAAGGGAGTCAAGCTGCCCGATGCGCTGAAGATGATACGCAAGGCCGTCGACATCGAGCCGATGAACGGCGCGTATCTCGATTCGCTGGGCTGGGTCTACTTCAAGATGGGTGAGTATGAGCTGGCCGAGGATAATCTGCGCCAGGCGGTGAACCGCGACCAGACCGATCCCACGGTGCACATGCACCTGGGCGATTT
>Ga0326727_10019767_pt1 | contig 13470 bp, 8 predicted proteins | sample MB2enrmetagenome_FD_207643 | JGI IMG/M metagenome (GOLD analysis project Ga0326727, IMG submission 207643) | Lab enriched peat soil microbial communities from McLean, Ithaca, NY, United States - MB29MY | ecosystem: Environmental > Terrestrial > Soil > Wetlands > Peat | place: USA: New York... | reverse complement strand
ATGAAAAAACCGGCCTTCGCGCCGAAACGGCCATCCGGGAGCCGTTCGGGGAAGCGGAAAACTAAAAAACGCTAGCTTTTCCGCAGCCTGTAAAGCCCGGCGGGAAACCCATGAACGGAAGGATCATCCTTCTGGTCGAAGACAATCCGAGTGAGGATGCATGAGCAAACCCCTGCGCGTTTTACAAATCGAGGATTCGGAAAGCGATTCTGAACTGCTCCTCCTGCTGCTGATGCAGGCGGGCTATGAAGTTCAATGCACGCGGGTGGAGGATGCCGAGGAACTGCGGCATGCGCTGAAAGACCCCGCCTGGGATGTGGTCATCGCCGACTACCACCTGCCCAGTTTCGACGCCCCCACCGCTCTCGGAATTCTGCGGGAGAACGGGCGCGAGATTCCTTGCATCGTGGTATCGGGCAAGATGGGTGAGGAAGTGGCGGTGGAGATGATGAAATGCGGCGCGAACGATTACCTGGTCAAGAGCAACCTGCCGCGGCTGATCCCTGCCCTGGAGCGGGAACTAAGGGAAAGGTGCAAGCGGCGTGAGGGCCGGCAGTTGCGCGAAGAGCTGCGTGAGAACCAGGAACGCCTCACCCTGGCGATGGACGCCATGCAAATGGGCACGTTCGATTTCTTCCCGCAGACCGGGGTCGTCATCTGGTCGAAGTTCGCGAAGCAACACTTCGGATTGTCCCCGGAGGCGGAAGTCTCCCACGACACTTTCCTCGGCGGGGTCCATCCTGACGACCGGGAACGTGTCGCGCAGGCGGTCCAAAATGCCTTGCATGGTGAAAACAGCGGAGACTATGCCCACGAGTACCGCACCCTGGGCCTGGAGGATGGCAAGGAGCGCTGGGTTTCAAGCCGGGCGCGAGTGTTTTTCGATTCCGAAGCCCGGCCCGTGCGCTTGGTGGGGGGGATGCTCGATGTCACGGAGCGCAAGCGGCGAGAGGAGCAGGCGCGAGAGTCACAGAAACTGGAAAGCATTCGCCAGCTGGCTAGTGGTTTTGCGCACGATTTCAACAGCCTGTTGACCGTCATCAACGGGTACGCGCAAATGGTTTTGGCGGAGATCGGCGCGCAGCATCCCTTGCGCGATCCCATGGAGGAACTGTCCAAGGCCGCCCAGCAGGCTGCCGGCCTTGCGCGCCAACAGGTGTCCCTAAGCCGCCGGCCGGCGGTTGAGCCGAAGGCCCTCGAGGCGAATGACCTCGGGCGAGGTTCTGAAAAGATGCTCCGCAACCAGAGCGAAGGGCCGGCCTCGGCGCCAGGTGACCCCGCCCAGGGGAAGATTTTCAAAATGCCCTTACCCGCCGGCCGGACCGGAACGGAGGCACACCCTGCGGTGGCTGGGGAGCGGAACCGGCGGCGGGTGGAAACTATCCTGCTTGCAGAGGATGAGCCCTTGGTTCGCAGGTTCACGCGGGGGATACTGGAGCGCCAGGGCTACGCGGTCTTGGAAGCATCGAACGGCTCGGAAGCTCTGGCCCTAGCCCGGCGCCATCGCGGCCCCATTCATCTGCTGCTCACTGACATCACCATGCCGTCGATGGGCGGCGTGGAATTGGCGGAGAAGCTCAGCTCCGAATACCGCGGCCTTGCCATTCTCTTCATGTCCGGATGCGCAGATCAAACGCTGCCACGGCGGGGGGCTCTTGAAGCCTGCCTTGAGAAACCCTTTACCTCATCGGCTCTACTGGCTCAAACGCGCGCCCTTCTCGATCAAGCGGAAGCGAACCGCGAGCGCTCCGGCGCCCGCGAACTGGCGGCCGGCGAGAGCGCCTGAGCCCTTAGAATGCAGTAGCAGCAGCTACCGCCTTTGCTTCTCCGCCCCACATTCGTTTGCCGTATAGACCGAAGGCGGAAGGCGGAAGGCGGTAGCTGCTGCGACCGCACTCCGAGGCGCTTCGCGCATTTTCATCGTCGGTGGTGCGCCGCAGGTGCGTGGGCATCTGTGCACACGATGGCGTAACGAATCTCGATGGATTTGACGGTTCAATTGAAGCGGTCGACAGAGGTGGAGTACAATGAGGCTCTCAACAACTCCCCGGGTTAGCAGGTTCAGACCACTCATGATGCCCAATGAAGTCAAGGACCGCCTGATTGTTGCTCTGGATTTTGATTCTGCGGAGCCCGCCATCCAGCTCGTCAAAGCGTTGGATGGACTCGTGTCCTTTTTCAAAGTTGGAATCGAACTCCAGCTTGCCGAGGGATTAAAGCCCGCAAACTACCTAATCATCGAGGGGAAGAAGGTATTTCTTGACCTCAAATACTTCGATGTTCCGGAGACGGTGGAGCGTGCAGTGAAGCGAGCCGCATCCATAGGGGTCTCCTTTCTGACCATCCACGGGAATGCACGCATCATCGAGGGTGCGGTTAAGGGTCGTGGACAAGCTGCCCTCAAACTTCTAGCCGTTACCGTGCTGACCAGCCTCGACGCTTACGACATCAAGGACCTCGGCTTCGAATGCTCGGTTGAAGAACTCGTGCTGTATCGGGCCAGGAAGGCACTTGAAGCAGGCGTGGACGGAGTGATCGCGTCAGGCCACGAAGCTCATAGGATTCGCGAATTGCTGGGGAACAAGCTGCTTATCGTAACCCCCGGCATCCGCCCGAGCGGCTCTCCAAGGCAAGACCAGAAGCGCGCCGTCACCCCTAAAGACGCGGTCCTGGCGGGCGCGGACTACCTCGTCGTGGGTCGTCCTATCACCAGAGATCCCAACCCACGCGAAGCCGCCGAGCGCGTGATTGCGGAAATGCGGGAAGGCTTTGCGACCGCCAACCAGCGCTAGCCAACGAAGACCATCTCATCGCGGCTGCCTGGGTAGTGGGGTCACATCGCTTGAAAGGTCCGCTATATTATTTGGATGATTGGAGGGGAAAGTGCGTATATGCAAACTCTCTGATTGTTCGAGGTCTTGCCCTCCACTCCATCTCGGTCGAATCAATCACGCTTACCGAAGTAATTTCTGAAGACTTGTGACCTCGGTTGCGGCACAGCCGCGCTGCGCTACTTCATCCAGGGGCGAGTCACCGCGCCGCGAAGCAGCTCAAACCGATCCCCCAATCCTACTAAGTAATCCGGTGAGAGCCCCGGCTAAGCGGTCGGCGGTGAAAGATTCCGGCAGGGGTATGGCGAGCTCGGAGCGCTGGGTTTGGGCATCGGTCCGGCAGAGCGCCGCCAGTGCGCGTTCGAGGGGTTGGAAGCGGTCGGCGGCTTTTGCCGCGTCCGTGCGCGGCGGAGCGATCGACTCCAGGAAAATCAGGCCAGCTTCCAAAAGCTTTGCGGCGGCTTGTCCCAAGTCCGGGGCAGGAGGACGCTGGCCTGGGGCGGCGGGGGCAGCGGCTTCGGCCTCCGGCATCGACGTAGCAGTTCGGGGCTGGGGCACTTCTACCTGTGAACTTACGGGAACGGCTCCGGATTCCTGCTTTCGCCCCAAGGCCACGTCCGCGACGGGCACCGGCGCCTCCAGCGAAAGAACCGGCTGGGGCCTTCCGGGCGTGTCACAAAAGACTTCCTTGATGACCTGCATCATGCTCTTGCGGCCGAGCTTCTCAAAGCTGATCTCGTTGGCGGTCGAATCAAAGAGCCCCTTGAACAACGCTTTCTTCAGTTGCAGAGTCTCCCACACACGTTCTTCAATGCTCTGCTCGGTGAGCAAGTGGATCACCTGAACCGGAAGGGTCTGGCCGAGGCGATGCACCCGCCCGATGCGTTGCTCGAGCCGCGCGGGGTTCCAGGGCGGCTCAAAATTCACCACCGCCGAGGCCGCTTGGAGGTTCAATCCCACCCCACCCGCGTCGGTGGAGAGGAAGACCCGGCATCCCGCATCGTTGCGGAAGCGGGCTATCAGCTCGCCCCGCTTCCGGGCGGGGACATTTCCGTGCAAAGAAACCCAGGGGATTTTAAGCTTGTTCAGCTCCAGGCCGGCGAGGTAAGTCATCCTCTCGTACTCGCTGAAGACCACCACTTTGCGCTTTTCTTCGATCGCCAATTCCCGAATGATCTCGCGGAATTCTTCCAGCTTGGGGGAAAAGTGCGTCTCCTTATCAAACAGAAACGTCGAGTTGCAAAGCATGCGCATGTTCTGAATGCAGCAGGTGATGCGGCGCAGGTCGATCTCCGTGAGCCACCCTTGGCGCTCCCACTTGTGCATGAGGCGGCCGAGGATTTCACTCTGTTCCCAGTAGGGGCCGGCCTGTTCCTCGGTCATGTGCACGCGGAAAATCTGGTCGGTTCGCTGCGGAAGTTCCGGAAGCACCTCCTGCCGCGTGCGCCGCAACAGAATCGGCTCGAGTTGGCGATGGATTTGATCGAGGCCGCGGTAGCCCAGTAATTTTCCCTTCTCATCTTCCATGCGGTGTTCCTTGAGAAAGCGGAAGGCAGGTCCCAGGCGGCGGCCGTCCACAAACTCCACCACGGAGAAGAGTTCTTCGAGCTTGTTTTCGAGCGGCGTACCGGTGAGGACGAAGGCGTAACGGCTCTTGAGCTGTTTAATGGTGCGGGCCGTGGCTGTCGCCCAATTGCGGATGCGCTGCGCCTCATCAAGGATTATCAGGTCGGGCTGCAGGCCGTGCATGTCTCGGATGTCTTTTAGGACAAGCTCGTAGCTGGTCAGGTTGAAGAAAGCGGGCTGGGCGTAGAGTTTTTTCCGATGTGGCATCGGCCCGTCGATGACTAGCGCGGAAAGGCCGCTGAACTTCTCGATTTCTGTCTTCCATTGGTACTTGACAGAGGCAGGCGCCACCACCAGGACCCGCTCGATGCCGCGCTGGCGCCGGAGCAGTTCAGCCGCGGCAATCGCCTGAACCGTCTTTCCCAGTCCCATGTCGTCTGCCAGCACCACGCGCCCGCGGCAGGCGGCAAAAAGTGCGCCCCGAATCTGGTAAGGAAGAAGCGGGACTTTCAACAGGCCCTGGAGCGGCCGTCCCCTTTTTTCCAGTTGCGCCAGACCTCGGCGTTCTTCCTCCAGCCCCGAAACCAGCTCGTTTTCCCGGTCGATGAAGTCCAGCACATCGGTGTAAACCACCGTGGATTCCTCGACGGCGCGAAGCTTTTCCAGGACCTGCTCGAACCGGCGAAGATATTCCTGCCGGAGCAGCCCGCCGGGGTCGAAGTACTGGGCGGCAACCTTGCGCAAGGCCGGCGAGCAATCCGCAGGCAGCCGCAAAAGCACACTCAGGGTCTCTCCATAGTGCAAAGAAAGCGAGGCCCTGGTGCGCCGATAGCGCTGCCGGCCCATCGAACCACCGAAACGCTGGCGCAGCCGCAGCAGCAAGGCTTCAATGTGCTTGCACGTGCCGAGCGTGTTGACCGCAAAATCCGGGCAGGAGCAGAAATTCTCGAAGAGGCTTGGGCCGCGCATGGCCACCCGATACTTTCTGCCGCTGGCGGACTTCACCTCGTAGTCGCCGTAGGCCCGCCCGTCCGGTTGGGCCAGGATGCTCTCAATTGCCGTGGGCGCTCGCTGCTGGCGAGCTGAAATCTGTTCCTCTACTAACATCCGCGCGCCTCCAAAACCGTAGGATGAACTCCGAGGATATCAGGAACGGGCCAGCGTTTGAATATCTTGCCACAGGCAAGTGGCCGCCCGTTCGTGCGTATCGGCTACAGATCACAACGCTGTTCGTCTCCGTCATATTCCCGTGTAGCTGCGCGGGCTGCTGCTATAATCTGCAATTCGTCAGTTCTCGGCTGTATGGGCGGGGGAAGATTCGGGCTGTACCACGTCCCTGGAAACGAATTTTCATGTCGGGAATTATCGGTTACATCGGAAACAAACGCGTGGTGCCCGTGCTGCTGGAAGGCTTGCAGCGGCTGCAATATCGCGGCTATGACTCCGCCGGCCTGGCGGTGATGTGCGCGGGCAGGCTCGACATCCGCCGTTCCCCGGGCAAGCTCCGCAACCTCGAGGAAAAAATCCGCCTGGATCCCGTGGATGGAGCCTACGGCATCGGGCACACGCGCTGGGCCACGCACGGCGCGCCCACGGAGGAGAACGCCCACCCCCACCGCGATTGCCAACAAAGCGTGGCGGTCGTTCACAACGGGATCATTGAGAACTACCTGGAGCTGAAGAAGCAGCTCGAAGGCGAAGGCCACCGGTTTTTGACCGAGGTCGATACGGAAGTGATTGCTCACCTGGTGGAGAAACACCTGGAGGGCCACGACCCCATGCGCGCCGCGCCCAGTCTTGAAGACGCCGTGCGCGCCGCGGTGCGGCAGCTTACCGGGGTGTTCGCGCTCGCCATCATCTCCACGCGCGATGTGAACAAGATCGTGGCGGTGCGGCAAGGCCCGCCGGCGGTCATCGGCCTGGGCAGGGACGAATACTTTGTAGCGAGCGACGTCCCGGCCATTCTCTACCACACCCGCGACCTGTTTTTCCTTTCGGATGGCGACGTGGCCGTGCTCACCCCCAACGGCGTGACCCTGACCGACTTCGATGGCCGCCCCGTGACGCGCCGCGTCCAGCACATCACCTGGGACCCCATTCTGGCCGAGAAGGGCGGGTTCAAGCACTTCACGTTGAAAGAAATCTATGAGCAGCCCCGCGCCGTACGCGACACAGCGCTGGGCAGGGTCTCTCCCGAGTCCGGCCAGGTCTTCCTGGATGAAATGGAAATCAGCGAGGAGGATTTCCGATCGTTCAAAGACATCAAGATTGTCGCCGCCGGGACCTCGCGGCACGCGGGGCTGGCGGGCAAGGTGATGATCGAGCGGCTGGCGCGCGTTCCCGTGGAAGTGGATTACGCTTCGGAATTCCGCTACCGCGACCCCCTGGTGGATGCGCAGACGCTCACGCTGCTGCTCACTCAGTCCGGTGAAACGGCGGACACGATCGCCGGCCAGCGCGAGGCGAAGGCGAAAGGCGCAAAGACCCTGACCATCTGCAACGTGCTGGGCAGCATGGTGCCACGCGAGGCGAATGGCACCATCTATACCCACGCGGGGCCGGAGATCGGCGTGGGCTCAACCAAGACGTTCTCCGCGCAGTTGACCGCGCTTTACCTGTTCGCGGTTTACCTGGCCGAGGTCCGCCACCAACTGTCCGGGCCGGACGCCAAGCCGTTGCTGGCGGCCTTGACCGCCCTCCCCGGGCAGCTCGAGAGCGTGCTGCAGAAGGACGATGAGTTTGAAGATTTGGCGCGGCACTTCTATCGCTCATCGGATTTCCTCTTCCTCGGCCGCGGCGTGCACTTTCCCGTGGCGCTGGAAGGCGCGTTGAAGATGAAAAAGCTTTCCTACATCCACGCCGAAGCCTACCCGGCCGGGGAGATGAAGCACGGACCGAACGCGCTGATCGCTGACGGGCTGCCGGTGGTAGTGATCGCCACGTGCGACTTCAGCGCGGAAGATTCCCGCCTGCGCTACGAGCGCACGATTTCCAACATCAAGGAAGCCAAGGCGCGCGGAGCATCCATCCTGGCGCTGGTGACGGAAGGCGATCGCGAGGTGCTCGACATGGCGGACCATCTCATCGTGCTGCCCCACACGAACGAGTTGCTCTCCTCGATTCTGGAAGTGGTGCCGCTGCAACTCCTGGCGTACCACATTGGTGTATTGCGAGGCTGCGATGTGGATCAGCCACGCAACCTGGCGAAGTCGGTGACGGTGGAATGAGAAGAGCGGTCCATAGTTCATAGTCGATAGTTGATGCGAGAGGAAGTTGATAGTTGATAGTCGATAGTTGATAGTCAAGGACAAGCCGCGGTTGCGCAGACTATTGACTGTCAACTATCGACTGTTAACTGCTCTATGAAACTCGTCTACTCCGACCAATACGACCTGAACCTGGGAAGCCATGTTTTCCCTTCCATCAAATATCGCCTGATCAAGGAGAAGGTTCTGCGCGACCACATTGCCGAGCCGCAGGATTTCGTCGAGCCCCCCGCGGCCTCGGATGATGACGTGGCGCTCGTCCATCACCGCGAATACATTGGCAAGCTACAGGCCGGCAAACTTTCCTATCTGGAAATCCTGCGCCTGGAAATCCCTTATTCCCCCGAGCTCGTGCGCGCCGTCTGGCTCTCGGCGGGGGGATCGATTCTGGCCGGACGCCTGGCGCTCGAAGACGCGGCCGCCGTGAACGTGGGCGGGGGCTTTCACCATGCCTACCCCAGCCACGGTGAGGGCTTCTGCGTGCTCAACGATTTCGCCATCGCCATTCGCCGCTTGCAGAAGGACAAAGTCATCGAGCGCGCCATGACCGTGGATTGCGATGTGCATCAGGGCAATGGCACCGCCGCCATCTTCGCCGGCGATCCTTCGGTGTTCACTTTTTCCATCCATCAGGAAAACAATTATCCCTACCCCAAACCTCCCAGCACGCTCGACATCAACCTGCGGGACGGCGTCGAAGACGCGGAATACTTGCGCGAGCTCGGAAATGGCCTCGAGCAGGCACTGCGCGGATTCCGTCCGGACCTGATCTTCTATGTGGCCGGAGCGGACCCTTATCGACACGATCAACTCGGCGGGTTAAAACTCTCGCTCCAAGGGCTCGAGCGGCGCGACCGCTTGGTGTTCGAGAAGGCCCGCGCGCAAAACATCCCCGTCGCGGTCACGCTGGCAGGAGGTTACGCGCGCCGCGTGGAAGACACCGTCGAAATCCACACCAATACCATTCGCGTGGCGAAGGAATTTGCGGAGAACCAGCCGCGGATTAACGCGGATTGACGCGGATTTGCTTTCGAGAGTTTTCGAAAACCAGACGCTTAAACTGAGGCCGGGGTCCGAAATTCAGCAGCAGGCCAACCTCAATCTCTGTCGCGCGCAGGTAATTCAGTAATTGCGCCTCATGCGCCGGGTCAATCCCCGAAGCTGCTTTCAATTCCAGAATTACCGCTCGTTCCACAACTACGTCCGCGCGAGAATCTCCGACCACTTCGCCTCGAAAAACCACTTTCAGCGCTATCTGCCGCTCGATGTGCAGTCCCGCCTGCCCAAGTGCAATCGCCATCGCACCCTCATACACAGACTCGAGGAACCCGTGCCCCAACTCGTTGTAAACGTCGTAAAACACACCGATGATTTTCTCCGTCAATTCCCGGTGTTTGAATCCGCGTTCATCTGCGGCCTTAATTACTTTATGAGATAATATCTACTTATGAATATTGACCAGGAGAGAATTCATGGAGCCGGAGCGGAAGCCTTCCAGATCCAGGGTGACGAACTTGAAGCCGAGGGCTTTGAAAATTTCGACGAACTTGCGGGTCATTTCGACGTCGAGGGCGCGCGGCATTTCTTCTGAAGAAATCTCCAGGCGGGCTAGTTCCTCGTGGTAGCGCACTCGGAACTGGCGAAATCCGAGGGCGCGGAGAGCTTCTTCACCCTTCTCAACGATGGCCAGCCGCTCCGGCGTTACTTCAATCCCATAAGCGATCCGCGAGGAAAGGCACGCCGAGGCGGGGCGATCCCACACCGGCAGTTCAACTTGGCGCGAGAGCTCGCGGATGTCCGCTTTGGTCATGCCGGCATCCAGGAGCGGCGTCAGGATCTGGTGCTCGCGCGCCGCTTGCTGGCCTGGGCGCCAATCACCCAGATCGTCAGCATTGATGCCGTAGGCAACTGCCGCGAACCCGCGCCGGCCGGCAAGTTCATCGAGCTTCTCAAAGAGCTCATCTTTGCAGAAGTAGCAGCGGTCCCCCTGGTTAGCGCGGTAGCTTGGATTGGAAAGCTCGTCAGTCGCGATGAACTCGTGGGGGAACTGGAATCGCGCGACGCATTTCTCGGCTTCCTCGCGATCGCGCGCGGAGTAACTGGCGCTCAAAGCCGTCACCGCCAGCATGCGTTCACCCAAGGCATGATGCGCCGCGTAGGCAAGGTAGGCAGAATCCACCCCGCCCGAGTAGGCGACGATCACCGAAGGCAACTGGCCGAGTTGCTCATCCAACCGCTGTTGTTTTGTTTCCAGTTCGGTCATTGAAAGCAGTGATTAGTGGCTAGTGGCTAGCAACTAATTCCGATCGCCGAAGTTTCGTCTCTCGTTCACCCCTTGAGAATCCGCCCTCCTTAAGAATAGCGCGAGCGCGGCAAAGGCACAAGAGCAGTGACGAGTGACGAGTGACAAGTGACGAGCAAGCAGCCATGTGTGGCGAGCCTGAAATAGTGGTCGAGCAAGCGTTTGGCTGGTCACTTGTCACTGTTCCGGGGCTTTTCCAAATTAAGAACCGCGGACCCCAAAAACGGGGTCCGCGCTACATCTGCTCACCACGCCTGACCGCTTGCTCGTCACTTGTCACTCGCCACTCATCACTGCTTTACTGAATCAGCAGCGGTTGCGTAGGCCCGTCGCCGTTGGTCTCACTCTTGATCAGGCAGGCTGCCGCCACCTGGTCGCCCTCTTCGAGGTTGATCAGCCGCACGCCCTGTGCGGAACGGCCGCTCTCGCGAATGGTACTGGAATCGAGGCGGGCGATTTTGCCTTGTTGCGAGATGATCATCACCTCCGACTCTTCCGTGACGGGCAGGACGTTCACCACCTTGCCGTTGCGGTCGGTGGTTTTGACGTTGATGACGCCCTTGCCGGCCCGCGACTGCAGGCGGTACTCGACGATGGCGGTGCGTTTGCCGTACCCCTTCTCCGTGACCGAGAGGATCAGCTCCTTATCGCCCACGATTTCCATGCCCACGATGTAGTCGCCTTTGTCGAGGTCCATAGCATACACGCCGTAGGCGGCGCGCCCCATATCCCGCACGTCGGCTTCGGGGAAGCGGATCGCCATGCCTTCGTGCGAGGCCAGGAAGATGTTGTCGCGGCCGGAGGTGAGCTTCACGGCAATGAGCTCATCGCCGTCTTCAATTTTCATGGCGATAATTCCGCGCGAATTGGGATTGGAGAAATCCGCGAGCCGCGTTTTCTTGATGATCCCTTGCCGCGTGACCATGGTGATGTAACCTTCCGCGGCCAGCGTCTCGCCCTCCACGGTCACGTCCTTCGGCTCCTCGGGCAACTCCTTCACCGCGAGGACGGCCGCTACCTTCTCTTCTTTGGAGAGATTGACCAGATTCAAAATGTGCTTGCCCTTGCCGGCGGCGCCCACATCGGGGATTTCATACACCTTCAGCCAGTAGAGCTTTCCCGAGTTGGTAAATACCAGGATGTAGCTGTGGGTGGAGGCGATGAAGAGGTTTTCGACGAAATCCTCCTCACGCGTCTTCATCCCCAGGCGGCCCTTGCCGCCCCGCGCCTGCTGGCGATAGATGCTCAGTGGCGTGCGCTTGGTGTAACCGGAATGGGAGATGGTGATGACGACATCCTGATCGGCGATCAGATCTTCCAGTTTGATTTCCGCCTGCTCCTCGATGATCTCCGTGCGCCGGGCATCGCCGTAACTTTTCTGAATCTCCTTCAGCTCGTTGGCGATGACTTTTTTCAGGACCTTGTCGCTGGCCAGAATTTCCTGATATTCGGCGATCTTCTTCTGGAGCTCGTCGAACTCCGCCTGGATTTTGTCGCGCTCGAGAGCGGTCAGGCGCTGCAACTGCATTTCCAGGATGGCCTGCGCCTGGCGCTCCGTAAACTCGAAGCTCGTCATCAATCCGCTGCGCGCCTCCGCCGGCGTTTTGGAAGCGCGAATCAGCTTGATGATGGCGTCAAGCTGCGAGAGCGCCTTCAAAAATCCTTCCAAAATATGGGCGCGCTCCTGGGCTTTGCGCAGGTCGTATTCCGTCCGGCGCCGCACCACATTGACGCGATGGTCGATGAAGAGTTGCAGCGCGTCAATCAGGGGGAGCGTGCGTGGCTGGCCGTGGACGATGGCCAGCATGATCATCCCGAACGTTTCCTGGAGCTGCGTATGCTTGTAGAGATTGTTCAGGATGACTTCCGGCTGGTCGCCGCGCTTGATCTCGATGACAATCCGCATGCCGTCGCGGTCCGATTCATCCCGTACGTCGGAGATGCCTTCGATTTTCTTGTCCTGCACGAGCTCCGCGATCCGTTCAATGACCCGGGATTTGTTGACCTGGAAGGGAATCTCGGTAATAACGATCTGCACCTTTTCCTTGCCGGGACGCTCAATGGCCGCCTTGGCGCGCATGGTGAACTGGCCGCGGCCCGTGCGGTAGGCGTCTCTGATTCCGCTCTTGCCGTAAATGTAAGCGCCGGTGGGGAAGTCGGGGCCGGGAACGAGCGCCAGCACTTCGTCGATGGAAGCGGTGGGTTTGCTCAGCAGCAGGATGGTGGCCTCGATAATCTCCGTAAGGTTGTGGGGTGGAATCTTGGTCGCCATGCCCACGGCGATTCCATCCGAGCCATTGATAAGCAGGCCTGGAACACGGGTGGGCAGGACGGTGGGCTCCTCCGTGGACTCGTCGAAGTTGGGGATGAAATCCACGGTGTCTTTCTCGATGTCGGCCAGCATCTCCTCCGCCAGTTTGGCCAGGCGGCACTCCGTGTACCGGTAGGCCGCGGCGGGGTCGCCATCCACCGAGCCGAAGTTGCCTTGGCCATCGATGAGCGGGTAGCGCATGTTGAAGTCCTGCGCCATGCGCACCAGGGTGTCGTAAACCGCCGCGTCGCCGTGCGGGTGATACTTCTTGATGACCTCGCCCACCACGCCCGCGCACTTGATGTACCGCTTGTCGGAGGTGTTGCCCTCCTTATACATGGCATAGAGAATCCGGCGGTGCACGGGCTTCAATCCGTCGCGCACGTCGGGCAGCGCCCGGCCGATAATCACGCTCATCGCGTAATCGAGATACGACTTGCGCATCTCATCTTCAATGTTGACGGGAATATCCCGCGACGGCTTGATGAGTTCTTGATCACCCATGAATTGCTTTCCTATTCATGAATTTGAACCATTCTATTTTAACGGATTTCAGCACCGAATGGGGGTTATGTTTGGGCCGGTCATCCCCAGCCGGCGTGAAGATCCTTGACCGGGTTTTGTTGCTAACTACCTGTATTTTCATTGACATCGTGGCTATCGATTTGCAACCCGCCTGTTTTCATCAAAATCGTGGCATGTCACATTTCCGCCATGCCACGATCTTGATGAAAACAAATTGGTTATAGTTACGACGCCACGATGTTTATGAAAAGAAAGGCAGTTATTGAAAATGAAGGGGAACAGAGCCCCCCTCACCCGGCCCGCTGCGGTTGGTGAAAACGCCGGTTGCGGGCCACCCTCTCCCCTCGGAGAGGGCTATGATTCTGGCCTTTGGTCCGCTGCCCTCTTTACTCCCCCCAAATCGTGGCACCGGGAACGGGGCTGTGATTCTTCAGTACCCTGCATACTTGTCGACGATGTTCTCGAGCGGCTCTCCCTTCACAAATCTATCCAGATTCTCAAGGAAGAATCCGAGGGACAAGGCTTGCCAGTCGGGAGTGTGGTCGGCGATATGAGCGGAAAGCAGAAGGTTTTTCAAACGATAGAAGGGGTGGCCGGCGGGCAGCGGCTCGGTTTCAAAGACGTCCAACGCCGCGCCCCGGATGCGATTTTCCTCCAGCGCCCGGACAA
>Ga0326727_10019766_pt1 | contig 13471 bp, 8 predicted proteins | sample MB2enrmetagenome_FD_207643 | JGI IMG/M metagenome (GOLD analysis project Ga0326727, IMG submission 207643) | Lab enriched peat soil microbial communities from McLean, Ithaca, NY, United States - MB29MY | ecosystem: Environmental > Terrestrial > Soil > Wetlands > Peat | place: USA: New York... | reverse complement strand
CCGAGGTCGCTCGGCGCGCCGCGACCTCGGAGCCTCCCGCCCCCCCCGGGGCCTTCGACCTCCCCCCCGCTCCGCTCTCCTCCCCCGGCTCACCTCCGATCAGCTGGGAGCCTCCGGCCCCGACCTCGAACCCGATTTCCGTGCCGACGACGGCGCCGCCATCGGCCGCCGCCCCGACGGCCCCACCGCAAACCCCCGCCAAGGTTCCCGACGCTCCGGTGACCGCGCCGGAGAGGATACCGGAACCTGCCGTCGCCCCGCCGGTCTCCGGGCCCGCCGAGATCCCGGCGCCCGCACCCGGACCGGCGTCCGTGGCGATCCCAGCTTCCGGGCCGGCTCCCACCCCTCCTCCTACCGAGGTGTCCCACTCGGCGTCGACCGCGATCGTTTCGAGCAGCCCCTCTCCCGAGAAACCCGCCGAACGGGCCGCCCCAGCGTACGCCGGCGCGCCCACCGAGTTCGCGTTCGGTCCCACGTTCGAATCATTGCTCCCCGGGCTCCCCCCGCCGGAGCGACCATCGGACGGGTCGGACCGTCGCATTCCGGAGCCCTCAGCTTCCGCGAACGCCGTATCGATCCCGGCCGCGTCCGGCCCCCTGCCCGCCCAGGAGACCGCCCCATCTGCGCCGACGATCACGACCGCGGCCCCGAGCGCCGTCTCCGGGCCGCCGACCCCCGAGGTTGCTCCTCCCCGAAGGAAGAAGCGGGCCACGACGGGAACCCGACGACATTCCCGGGCCGACGCTCTCCCGGGTCCGACGACCCCACCCGCGGAGGGCGCTCTGGCCGCGCCCGCATCGGAGGCGCAGGCCCCGGGCGTCCCCGGTGATCCGACCGCCAACGTCGGAACGACGCCCACGAAACGTCGGGCCCCTCGTCGGAAGAAGAACGCGGGGACCGAGACCGCCGCCCCGACGCCGAGCGACTCCGTTCCGACGACGGCGACCCCGGCGGCGCCACCGCCCTCGGCGGACCCGAACCCGTCGGGAGCGTCGACCCCCTCCGCTCCGCCGTCGGAGGGCTCCGGATGAGCGCGGGCTCGCTCCTCCCGCGAGTGAGCACCGGCGTTCCCGGGCTCGACCGCATGCTCGGCGGGGGCCTGTTGCCGGCTCGGCCGTACCTGGTGACCGGAGGGACCGGGAGCGGAAAGACGCTCCTCGGGCTCAGCTTCCTTCTGGAGGGTTTGCGCCAGGGCGAGGAGGTCCTCCTCGTGGCCGTCGATGAGCCTCCCTCCGAGATCATCGAGAACGTTCGCTCCTTCAACTGGGACCTTTCGGTGATCCGCACGCTCGATGCGAACCCGGGACAGCGCGTGATCAAACGAATGAACGACGTCCAGGAGATCCGCGCGCTGGGGGACGTGAAGTCCATGAGGGACATCAAGGCCACCGACCGGTCCAAGGCGCCGGACGCTGAGGACATCTCCATCCAGTCGATCCACCTCAAACTGCGCCAACAGATGACCGAACGGAACTTCCGGCGCGTCGTGGTGGACTCGATCACCTCGATCCGGCGGTTCGCCCTCAAACAAAGCCCCGACCCGCAGGCGGAACGCACGGAGATCCAGTCGCTCCTGCGTTTCTTGAGCGAGCGCGAGGTGACCACCCTCGTCACGGCCGCTCCCCCGCCTCCCTCGATGCTGACCCCCGAGGAGATCCTCACGCGCGGGGAGGTCGTCCTTTCGCGCAAGTGGATCGGGGACCATGCGGTCCGGCAGATCAAGATCGTCCGGATGCGGGGGACCGCGCATGACCTGGAACGAAGGCCGTTCACGATCACGCCGGCAGGGTTCGTCGTTGGCTAGCCGCCCGGCACGGGCGCGGAAAGGACCGAGCGGTACAGTTCGAGATGGGCCGCCGCCACGACCGGCCAGGAGAAACGCTGCTCGGCCGACCGCCGCGCCGCCTCACCCATCTGCCGCCGCCGTCCCTCGTCGCCGAGGAGCTCGAGGGCGCGCTCGCGCAGAACGGCCACGACCTCCTCCGCCGTCGCCGCGGACGGAGCGGTGTATCCGGTGACCCCGGCTTCGACGAGCGGACGGACCGGCTCCGCGCCGAGCACCGGCAGGCCCGCGGCGAGACCCTGGAGCACGACGCCGGCGAGGAGCTCCACCGAGGAAGGGTGGAAGAGCAGGTCGCTCGTCGCGTACCGCTCGACGAGCTCCCCCTCGCTGAGCTCGCCGAGGACCTGGACGTGTTCCCCCTCGCGCTTCAGCTCTTCGACGTAGGTGGGGTCCGGGCACGGACCAACGAGGGCGAGCTCGACCCCGAGCCCGCGTAGGGCCCGGGCGGCGAGCTCCCACCGCTTGAACCGCTGGAGCACCCCGACGCCGAGAGCCTTACGTCCGGTCCGGCGGGCCCAATCGGGCCGGAACCGTTCGGTGTCGACTCCGATCGGGATCACGGAGAGCCGGGAGGGCCGGCGCGAACCCAGCTCCGCGCGGATGCGGGCTTCCACGACGTCGGTGAGCGCAATCGTGGCGACCGCGCGCCGGACCCCGCGTCGCTCGAGGGCGAACCCCCAGCGTTGCCTCAGCCCCCGTCGGACGAACCAATGTCGCGAGTGGGTCGTGTAGACGTACGGTCGATGCTCCCAAGCGAGCCGGTTCGCCACCACGGGAGTGCCGGCGTGCAGGACGTCGAAGCGCTCTCGACGGAGGAGCTTCGGGAGCTCGAGGGCAAAACGGTACTCGTCCGTCGATCGCTGCCGACGCACTCGGTTGAGGACCGTGACCTCCGCCCCGGCTTGGGCGAGCGCCCGGGAGAGCTCGGAGATCGTACGCTCGACCCCGCCGTAGCCGGTGGGGGGGATCGGGTAGACCCCCGTGCCGACGAGGAGGACTCGCACGCGGGGCGCATCCGACGCCGCGGGTTAATCCTTGCCCGCGAGGCTGCCGGCGCCCCGGCGCCGGCCGTGACCCCTCCGCGACGGTGGACTACCCTTCCCTCGTGGGGAGCGACCCGAAAGGAGTTGCCCTAGGTAGCGGAACGGAGTGAACGAACCAGCCTCCCCTCGGGGATGCGCGAGGGTCGGAGCGAGCCGGAAAAGCGTACACGAACGGCGATGCGGTCGAACGGCCCGGTTCCTTCTCGTGACCTTGATGGGCATCACCGGTACGCGTGCCGCGAACACCGGGGAAAGCACTACGCCGAGGCGCCCGAGGGTTCGGTCGTTCAGGGATCGGCCGAGGTGGAGCCATCCGGACATCGTCGGATCCCCCGGAACGGAGCGTTCCACGGGGGAAAGGAAGCGCCTCGGCCTCTTCGTCCGGAGCCCCTGGGATCCGGAGCTCGCCGCGCGGTCACTCCGGGCGGTGGCCCGCGCGCTCGTGGGACGGCTCCCAGAAGTCGAGAAGGGGCATGACGCCATGCCCCAACCATTGACCTCCGTCCACGGCAAGGACCTGCCCGGTGATGTACCTCGACCCCGGTCCGACGAGGAAATGCACGGCCTCCGCGATCTCTTCCGGCGTGCCGAACCGTCCGAGAGGGACCCCTTCGGTGATCGCCCGGACCATCTTGGGGTCTCCCCAGAGCTGTCGGTCGGTCCCCGCGGTCCGGACCGGGCCCGGGGCCACGGCATTGACCCGAATGCCGTGCGGGGCCCATTCGACCGCGAGCGTACGGGTGAGAGCGAGCACGCCGGCCTTCGCCGCGGCGGAGTGGGCCGTTCCCGGGCCGGCCATCCAGGCGTAGGAGGCGACCACGTTGACGATGCGGCCTTCCCCGGAGTCCCGAAGGAGCGGGAACGCCGCTCGGCTGCAGTAGAACGTCCCATCGAGGACGATGCCCACGACGGCGCGCCAACCGTTGGGCGTGAGTCGCTCGGAAGGGACGATGAAGTTCCCGGCCGCGTTGTTGACGAGCACATCGAGCCTTCCGAACTCCTTCCCGACCCTCTCGAGGAGCCGGTCGACCTCCTCGGGCTGACGTACATCGGTCGGGACCCGGAGCACGTGGGCACCGACCGCCGAGAGCGCCTTGGCGCCCTCGGCCAGGTGAGCCTCCGAGCGGCTCGCGATGATGAGGTCGTAGCCGGCCCGGGCGAGGCGGAGCGAGATGGCCAACCCGAGGCCGGTGCCGCCGCCGGTCACAAGGGCGGTCGGCTTGGAGTGGGGGTCGCGAGGCGTCATTCGGTTTCGGTCGGCGATGCGGTCGGTGTATAAGGACCGGCGGGGCCCCGGTGCGGGTCCGCGCGGAGGGGGGTTCTCCCGCGCGCCCCGTGCCCCGACCCGGGGCTCAAAGATACCGCTCCAGCGCCCGAGGCAATCGCTCCTCCGCGACGTGCCTCCAACCCGGGTGAACGTACACGGCGAGGGCCCAAGCGCTGGGGGGGCGGAGGAGAAGCGAACGCCAATGGGGATTCTCTTCGAACGGATGCGTCACCCGGGGTCCCTCCCGGACGGCGATCTCCGCGAGGTCCTCGGCGTCCGCGAGGCGGGGCTCGCACCCCGACAGGTCGACCAGGAGAGCCCCATCCGGGGCCCCGAGCAGCTGGGCAAGCTCCGCCTCCAGCTGGCGTCGCTCCGCCGGTCGTCGCGCCCACCGCTCCACGGGGCGCCGGCGACCGGCGGGGAGCTCGCGCCAGCCGGCGACGCGTTTGAACAGGCGCCGTTCACGCAACGCGACCGAGATGGATCGCGCGTACTCCGACGCTCCTCCGAGCCAGGCGAGGAGGTCGCCGTCCGTCAGACCGAACAGCTCCCGAGCGGCCTCGGGGTACCCCGGCAGGCGCTCCACCGCGCTCGACAACATCACCTCGGCCGCGCGGACCGTCTTGTGATAGTACACCGAGCTGTACATCAGCGTCCGGCCGAGCAGGAAGCCCTCGACCGCGCTGCGACCTTTCTCGGCGAACAGCAGACGACCGCGTTCCACCTCGACCGTGTCGAGCAGGCGCGCGGTGTCGATCGCTCCGTGTCCGACGCCGGTGTAGTGAGTGTCCCGCTGGAGATAGTCCAGCCGGTCCGCGTCGATCGGCCCGTGAAGAATGGAACGCAAGAGCGGTCGACGGTCCCGATGGCGTGGCGGGTCCACGAGGTCGGCGATCGGCGAGGGTGCGAGGCCGTGGCGCTCGAGGATCTCGGGGATCGACGGGCCGGTCTCGGGCGCCCGCAGCGCCGGTTCGGGGCCCCCCCCGACGATCCAGCGTCGCGAGATCTTCTCGTGGCCAAATCCGAGCACCTCCTGCATCGGGCCGTCCAGGGTGTGCGAGAACGGTCCGTGGCCCAGGTCGTGCAGCAGGCCGCCACAAACGACCTCCTCCCGTTCGTGGGGGGCCAACCCGAGCGCATCGGCCATCCTCCCGGCGACGAAGTAGACTCCGAGGGAATGTTCGAGCCGAGTGTGGTTCGCCCCGGGGAAGACGAGGTGGGCGAATCCCGTCTGACGGACCCCCCACAATCGCTGGAAGGCACGATGGCCGATCAGCTCGAGCGGGGCGCCCTCGAGCGAGATCTGGCCGTGCACCACGTCGTAGATCGACTTGTGGGGCTTCCGGGGGAGGTTCCGGGCCACGCCGCGACAAAGGCCGCCCAAGCTAAAAGAGACGGCCCGCCGCGGGAAGGAGCGCCGGGGCGAGCGCTCCGGCCCGCTTCAGGGGAGCACCGGGGCGCCCCTCGACGCCGACTCTCCGTCGGTCGGAGCGAGTCGACCGAACCCTTTTTCCCGATAGCAGCCTGTCTAGACCGCACATGATGCGCGCGGAGGGCCCGGCGCCCCGACCGGCTCCCAAAGAGGCGATGCTCGCCGAGGCCGAGCGGCTTTCCCAGCTCGCGCGGGAGTACGAGTCCCACCACGACCAGGCGCCGCACGTCGAGGCGCTCAAGGTGTTCCTCGCCTACGTCGAGGAGCACCGCCGCTCGTTGGCTCCCCACGGGGAGCAGCTCGCCCCGCTGATGGACGAAGCCGCGATGACCCTGTACCGGCTCTCCCAAGCGGACCTGGCGGGGCGGGCCGTCGAGATCGGGCTCGGACTGGCGCCGAACTCGGCGACGCTGATGCACCACAAGGCGCTCATCCTGCTCACGCAGAACCGGAACCTCGAGTACGTGCTCCCCCTGCTCGACCGGGCCATCTCCGTCAACCCGCACGACAAGGCGATCTGGGGTACGAAGGGGGACGCGCTCCGACTGCAAGGCCGCCCCGAGGCCGCCATTGAGGCGTACCTGCATGCCCAGCAGCTCGACCCCGGCTCGATGCAGTACGTCGAGCGGGCGCTCAAGCTGAATCCCCAGCACGGCGGGGCGCTCCGGGCGAAGCTCGAGGTGGCTCGCGCCCACGGCAGCGAACGCCAGGCTCTGGACGCCTGTGAGGCGCTTCTGCGGGAGACCCCGGAGGACCCGGAGCTTTTGCTCTCCAAGGCCGACGTGCTCGTGGGCCTGGGGCAACTGGAGGAAGCGACCCAGACCCTGGAACGGGTACGGGCATCGCGCCCGTCGGATGCCCGGACGAGCGAAGTGTACGCCCGTCTCTTGTTCGCGCTGGGGCGCTCCGAGGAAGCGCTCCAGGAGTGCCGGCGCCTCCTGGGCGCCCGGACCCCGATCGACCCGGTCGCGCTGAGCGACCTCGCCGAGAGGGTGGGCCGCGCGGGCACCGACCCCGCGCTCGCGCTCGAACTGCGACAGCGCGTGCACGAGCTCGACCCGAGGAACGTGGCGAACCTCCAGTCCCTTCGGACGCTCGCGGTGGCCTCCGGGCGTCTCGACCTCGCCATCGACGCGTGCAACGCGCTCCTCGACGTTTCCCCGAAGAACCTCGGCGCGATGCGGGACCTGGCCGAACTTCTCCTGAGGGCGGGCAAGCCCGACACGGCCTTCCAGGTCTACCGGGAGATGGCCCACGCGCACCCGAAGGAGCTCATCGAGCTGAGGAAAGCGATGGTAGCCGCGCAGAGTGCCGAGCGCCCGGAGCTCGTGCGCGAGTTCGCCGAGCGGATCCTCCAGGAGAGTCCGGAGGACCTCCCCGCTCGCGAACAGTTCGCCTCGGCCCTCGTCGGGTCCGGGCGACTCGCCGAGGCGCTCGCGGCCTACGACCAGTTGCTCGCCCAGAAGCCGGGGGAGGTCCGCTACCTCCTCGAGAAGAAGCAGCTCCTGGCGGACCTCGAACGCACCGAGGATCTGCCGGGGGTGCTCGATGAGCTGTTCCGGCTCGACCCGACGCGGGCGGACATCGCCCTCGAACGGGGGAACCTGTATCTCGCCCGCGCCTACAAGCTCGCGGAAGGGTCGCTCGACCGGGCGACGGCGGCGCGAGCCTCGATGGTCTCCTACGAACGCGCGAGCCTCAGCGCCGAGCGCCGCTCCAGCGCTCTTCTCGGCCTCGCCCGCGCCGCTCGGATCGTGCACATGCCGGACCGGGCGGTCCACGCCTACACCGAGTTCCTTGCGCTTCCGGGCAACGACCGACGGCCGGACGCTCACAAGGAGCTGGGGCACATCCTGAGGGAGTCGAACCGTTTCCGCGATGCCGAGGCGGAGTACGCCCAGGCGATCCAGCTGGGCCTCGAGGACCTGGACCTTCTGTGGGGGGAGGTGGAGGTGCTGACCCAGCTCAACAACGAGGCTTCGGCGCTCCGGTACCTCGACCTCCTGCTCCTCAAGGACCCGGAGAACCCGCGCTTCCTGCGTCGAAAAGGTCAGCTCCTGCTGAAGGCGGGTCGACGCACGGAAGCGCTCCAGGCGCTCACCGGGGCGGTCCACGCTGCCCAGGGGGACCCCCACATCTACTTCGAGATCGCCGGCGCCCTTCGCGCCCAGGGCGCCTACGCCGATGCCATCCAGTACTACCAGCAAGGTCTCGAGCTCGACCCGAAGAGCCGGGTGGGTCGGCTCTCCTTCGCCGAGGCGCTCCTCCAGGCCGGACGGTACGACGAGGTCGTCCCCCAGGTGGACCGGCTTCTCCACGAGGACCCGAACGACTCCGGGGCCTGGCGGGTCCGCGCCGACGCCTACCGCGCGCTCCACCGGACGCCGGAGCTCCTCTACTCCTTGAAAGCGATCCTGCTCCTCGACCCGCACAACGGACCGGCGCTCCTGGAGAAGGGCCGGCTCCACCTGGCGGACGGGCAGAAGCCCGAAGCTTTCGAGGCGCTCCAGCAGTTCGTCAGCTCCGGCTCGCCTTCGACGAACGACCCTCCCCTCCTCCTCGAACTCGCGGACCTCGCCGTGGAGCTCGGTCGGATGGAGGAGGCGAACAAAGCCTACGACCGGGCCGCGAACCTCGATCCAGCGCTCGTCCCCGAGGTCGCCTGTCGGAGGGCTCGGATCCGCCTCCAGGCCGGACGACCGGACCTCGCCCTCGAGCTCCTCGACGGGCTGAAGCTCCCCGAGAACGTCGAGATGCCGCTGACCGCGCAACTGTTGCGCGCCGAGATCCTCGGAGCGCTGGAGCGGCCGGCCGACGCCCAGGCCGTGTACTCGGCGATCCACCAGCGCGACCCGAAGAACCGCGAGGCGGTCGCGGGGCTCGCCCGAATGCTCCTCGACCAGGGTCAGCCGAAGGAAGCTCGGGAGCTGGTGCGCCAGGCGATGCCCCAGATGCCGGCGGACGCGTCCCTCTACCTCCTCGCCGCCGAAGCGGAGAGCGCCCAGGGGTCGCTCCCCGAGGCGGTCACCGTGCTCGAGCAGGGCGTGAAGGCCTTGCCCCAGGCCGTCCCGCTCTGGAACCGCCTCGCCGAGGTGTTCATTCGGCGGGAGGACTGGCCCCAAGCGTCGGACGCTCTCGCCCACGCGATGGCCATCGACCCGACGAGCGCGGAGCTTCCGCTGCGCGCCGGGTTCGTGGCCGAGAAGCTCGGTCACCAGCACGAGGCGCTCGCGCTGTACGAACGGGCGACGCAGATCGCCCCGTCGAACAAGTACGCGTGGTCGAGCCGGGGCGTGGCGTTGCTCGAGCTCGGCCGCCCCGACGAGGCGCTGCCCTCCTTCGACCGCGCGCTCAGCCTGGACGTGGACTTCGAGGCGGCCAAAGAGGGTCGAAAGGCCGCCCTGCAGAAGACGCGCGAGGGCCATATCGAACGGTTCGGACGGGACGCCCTCCTGCTCGAGTCCCGCCTGGGCCGGCCCGTGACGCGCAACGACCTGTTCGTGACGCTCCACGTGCCGTACGACCTGCTCGAGCCCGTGCTGAGCGTTCTCGCACGGACCCCGCGGGTCGAGCTCGACGCGCTGACCGAGCAGCAGATGCACGACCTCGAAGCCGCCTCCTGCCAGCTGGTGACCAGTGCCCTCGAGCACCGCCCCGAAGGGATCGAGCGACGGGGGCTCGCGCTCTCCGACGTCGCGGTCCTCGCCCCCCCGAGCTATTCCCTCGGGGAGCTCCAGCAACTGTTCGGCTACATCCGGACGGTCCTTGCCCTCGACCTGCGACCGGAGAACCTCACGCTGACCCCCGAGGTCGAGGAGCTGGCCCGCCGAGCGCTCATGCTTCCCGAGGAACAACGGACGTTGTTCCAGCTGGTCCGCACGCTCCGCGTCGGACTGTTCAAGGCCCGGGTGATCAAGGCCGTCGAGAGCGCCGGGGGGGCGGTCCACGCCCCCCTGCCATCGGTGGACCTGACGCCGTTCGCCCCGGAGTTCTCCACGCCGGCGGCGGGACTCCCACCCGCAGCCGAGCCGACGCCGAGGCCCGAGCCCCCGGCCGCGGTCGAGATGGAATCGCCCGCCCCGGAGGAGACGCCCGAGCTCGCCACCACCCCGCTCGCGGCGACGCCGGCGATGTTCGCCACGCCCTCCGTTGCGACGGGCCCCCGGTGCGTCGGCTGCGGAGGTATCGCCTCGGTGGTCCACCAATGCGGCGCCACGCTTTGCCAGCACTGCATCGCCCAGTACCACACCTGCCCGAAGTGCGGCCAGCTCGTTCAGGCCCCGAACTCCCGGCCCATCCAGGGAGCTAGCGTCCCCCCGCCCGCCGCGGCGGCCCCATCTTCGACCCCGAAGAGCGGAGGGTTGAGGTCGATCTTCGGCCGCAGCAAGGCTCCTCCACCGGGAAGGAGTTCGCCAAAGGCCGCTCCCGCTCCGAACCGCGGGCCTCCGAGCGCCGCGCCGGCCCCGCGCGGCGCCGCCTCGCCCCGGGTCCGGGCGCCGCCGGCGGCGGAAGAACCCCCCGCGCCTCCCCCACCCCCTCCTCGCCCACGCGAGAAGCGCGACGACGAGCCTCGGCTTTGAATCGCTGTTCGCCCGAGCCCCTGATATAGGTCGGGCCCCATCATTTGGGAGTCATGGCCGCCGCAAGCTCCTTGGGCCGCAAGGTGTCCGCCTGGCTCCTGACCGTCATCCTGCTCGTCGTGGCGGCGCTGTTGTTCTACCTGACGTGGCTCCTCGCCTCCCCTTCGAGCGTCTTCGACTCCCTGCTCGAGATCGGGGCCGAGGCCCTGCTGTTCGCCCTCGTCGCCTACCTCACGCGGCCGCTGACCACGAACCCCGTCATCGCCCAAGCGCTGAGCTGGGGATTCTTGGGGATGGGATTCACGGTCCTCTTCGTGACCATCGGGCTCTACCCGGATAGCACCGTTTCCACGATCTCCCGGGTCGAGCTGGCGATCGGCGTGCTCGTCGTGCTCGTGGTGGCCGTGCTCGGCTTCTACTGGGGCGCCGGCCAGCGCCCGGCCGAGGCCGCACGCCAGGAGGAACGACAGGCCTGGCGCCAGCAGCCCACCGTCTCCGCCTTCGATTACACCACGGCCCGCCCTCCCAGCGTCCCCCCACCGCCCAGCTCGACGCCGCCTCCGTCCCCGCCCCCGGGGGGGAGCTAGGGAAATGGCGATGTCGAACCCGCCTCCGAGCGCTGCGCCCACCCCGCCCTTGAGCTGCCCGGCCTGCCACGCCCCGCTCTCCGCGGGGACCAAGTTCTGCGGGCAGTGCGGAGCCCCGGTCTCTCCGACGGCCCCCGCTCCCTCGCCCTCCGCCCCCGCTGGGCCGAAGGTCGATATCCGACAGACGGTGGAGGCGGACCGCGGGGCGCTCAAGAAGCTCCAGCTCCTCATCCCCGGGTTCCGGGGGTACCGGCTCGGGGAGGACATCCGGGACGCCGACAGCTTCCTGCGCCGCCAGGTCGCCGACAAGCTCGTGGGCGCCATGTCCACCCTGCAGACGTTGCGGCAGAATCTCGTCCAGGCGAACCAGTACGGGAGCCTCAACGACCTCGCGCTGCTCCTCAGCGATACGACGGTTCTGGAGGGCCACATCCGGCACGCCGAGCAGGGGTACACGGGCATCTCCGCGCCGATCCGGATCCGACCCGAGCAGCTCGACCGCCTGTACGAGTACGACTACGGCTTTGCGGTCGCCGCCGACCAGTTCCGGAGCGCCCTCGACCCGCTGGGCCAGGCCGCTCCCTCGGGAGATGCGGGTCGGATCGCCGCGGAGGTCGTCCGGCTGAGAGGGTTCCTCTCCCAACTTCAGGGCGCCTTCCAGGCCCGCATCGAGGTCATCGAAGGGATCCGGGTGTAGCGCACCGAAGGTAATTCGAGGGAAGAACATGGTCACGAACCGTCCTGTTCCCGCCACCGGCGGCAGTCTCATCGGCGCGACGACCGTAGCCTGGGAGGACGTCTACAAGGGCGACAACGTGATGTGGCGCGTCCCGCGCAACATCCGGCTCAACGACAACATCGTGGTCCGGGAGGACGAGACCGCCTGCTTCTACCGGGACGGCAAGGTCCTCACCTACCTCGAGACCCCCGGCCGGTTCGCGCTCACGAGCCTCAATGCGCCGATCGTCGGCAATGTGGTCCAGAAGCTCTCGGGGGTCCGGCAGGAAGCGGAGGTGTACTACCTTCAGCGGCGCATCTTCGATGGAAAGTTCGGGAGCGCCGAGCCGTACGTCTTCCGGGACCCGGATTTCGGGATGGTCAACCTCCGGATGTTTGGCAACTACCGCTGGAAGGTGGGTCATCCGGACCTGTTCATCAACCAGTTCGTCGGGACGTTCGGCGCCGCCACGAGCGCCGACGTCGAGGGGCGCCTGCGCAGTCAGATCGTGATCCTCACCTACAACACGCTCGGCCACCTGAAGGAACAGGGGATGCGGGTCACGGACCTCGCCTCCCAACTCACCACCATCGAGCAGGCGGTGCTCGGCGGGGCGCCGCAGCATTTCGACCAGTTCGGGGTGGACCTCGTCCAGATCTCCGGACTTTCCATCAGCCTGCCCGAGGACGTGCAGGCGGCCATCGACACCCGCTCGAAGATGAGCGTCCTCGGCGTGAACTACATGCAATACCAGGCAGGCCAGGCGATGACCACCGCCGCGGCGAACCCCTCCGGGAGCGCGGGTTCCCTCGCGGGCGCGGGGGTGGGTCTCGGCGCGGGTCTCGGCGTCGGCTACGGGATGGCCGGCAGCATGCAGCAGGCCTACGCCCAGGGTCCCTCGAGCCCGTGCCCGCGGTGTTCGACCCTGGTGCCGCCCGGGACGCGTTTCTGCCCGTCCTGCGGGCAGTCCATGGCCCCCGCGCCCGCCGCGGCCCCGGGGGGCCCGAGCTGTCCGAAGTGCAACACCCCGAACGCCGTCGGGGCGAAGTTCTGCGCGAACTGCGGCGCTCCGCTCGCCCCGGCGCCTCGGACGTGCCCGAAGTGCCAGGCCACGGTGACGGCGGCCGGGAAGTTCTGCCCGAACTGCGGGGCGGCGCTCCCCTCGTAGCCCCGGTTCCGCCGAGAGCAAGGTCGAAGGAGGGTCCATGAACTGCCCGAGCTGCGGAGCTCCGCTCCCGAACGACGCTCGATTCTGCTACGCCTGCGGCCGACCGACCACCGCCGCTCCGTCCCCTCCGGGCGCTCCCGGCGCGGGAACGGCCCCACCGCCGCCGCCCGCGCCTCCGCCCCCGGCCGCCGCCCCGACGCCGCCGCCGGTCGCCCCGATGGGGGCCAAGGAGATCAAGTGCCCGGCCTGCGGGGCCCCGATCCAACCGGTGTTCGGCGAGATGGTGGTCAGCTGCGAGTACTGCGGGGCCTCGGTCACCTTGGGAGGCGCCGGATGGAAGGAGATCAACAAGCATTCGATGCTGGCCGTCAAGCTCGCCCAGCCGGCGGATGCCCTCCGGGTCGTCCACGACCTTCTCGACCAGGGACTGTTCCACCACCACGCCTTCGAGGAATCCACCGTCACCGAGCAGAAGCTCACCTTCGTCCCGTTCTGGGTGATCCCCTCCTCGGCGAACACCACTTTCCAGTACCAGGACGTCGCCGTCGGCGTGGGCGGCACCGTGGCCACCGTGGCCGCCGGAGAGATGCTCGGCGCCGCGCTCAACCGGGGGCGGGGCGGCGGGTTCATGCCGTTCCCCGTCGTGATGGGGCCTCCCGTGAACCCCACCCGTTCGGACACGATCTCGGGAATGTACGAGTATCCGGTCGTGGCGGTCAAGGGGATGAGCGCCTACCAGCCGAAGGACTACCAGTTCGCGCTCCCCGACCGCTCCTTCTTCGACAAGAAGCAGGTGCCTCCCTCCGCCCAGGTGCTCAACGGCGACCTCGGCG
>Ga0326727_10019765_pt1 | contig 13471 bp, 12 predicted proteins | sample MB2enrmetagenome_FD_207643 | JGI IMG/M metagenome (GOLD analysis project Ga0326727, IMG submission 207643) | Lab enriched peat soil microbial communities from McLean, Ithaca, NY, United States - MB29MY | ecosystem: Environmental > Terrestrial > Soil > Wetlands > Peat | place: USA: New York... | reverse complement strand
GCGATACACGTCGCCAGTTCTCGGTCTGGAGGCGCAATCGAGGTTATCTTCCAGCTCAGAGATGAGGTCAGCCAACAATAAAGAATCTTGGGAAGAGGACGTCGCAGGCCGGTTGTTGGCGTTAATCCCCCTTGGAGAGGTCGGAGAATCCGGCTCCTCGGGCAGACTGGGCCGATCTGATTGTTTTCGAACTTCCACAACGATCTTTGGCAGCTGCCTAGAAAGGTGCGAGCGCAGGTCTGTCGCATCCTCGAACTCAAAATAGAGCGTGTCCTTCTGCCGCTCTTTCTTGTATGCTTCAAGCGCATCCAACTGGGCTCGGTCGGCACTTCTCGGGACATCGGCCGTTGAAAAATACAGGGCTACATACTTCCCCGCCTTGCGAAACTCCTCAATTTCTTCGATGGTCCCTGATTGCGCTGCACCGGTCGGCGTACCCAGCTTGTAACCGAAGATTCCGATGAGGATGTCCCCGGATTGTAAGATCTGCTTGTTGATGATTGCCTGGGGACGATCACCTGAAGCCGGATATGCATGGGATTCCCACCGAATTGGATGCAGTATGACTCCCATACTTTCGAAATGCGACGCATTCCATTCGAGGATGACCTTTTCCACCACGTCTCGCTCTTCAGCCACGTCTGATGGAGATGCAATCAGGATGTTCAAAACCTCTGCCGTGCGTCGCGTAGGCGGGCCCTCCTTGTTGATATCTTCGGTTCGAGATTGTGTTTTGTCCTCGTTCAAACGTCGCGGAAAAGCTCCATACTCGCGTGCCATTATCTCCAATTCACGCCGCGCGTTGGCGGCAGCGGCACGCATGCGCATCTCGGCTTCCTGGGATAATAGGTTAACGACCGCACCTGCGCGCTGCTGAGCGAATGCGGCGCGAAGGTGCCTCGTTTGAGTCTGTGCGAGATCATCAACCTTCCCAGCAATGAATGTAACGTCACGCTGATCGATATGCCCGTTCCGCCGTGTTACGAGCTCCACCCAAATCCGAAACAACGCCTGAACTATGTGCTCACTTCCCTCGACCTGGGCACGGCCGATGGCGGCCTCGTTCTGACCGCTGCGTACGCCAGACGAGCCAGCTAGTGCCGCATACTCGTTCTGCATCTCCTTCACTTTCTCGCGGGTCTGGCTGGAGATGGTTTCCAACTCTCCAGTGAACTTCAGTTTCACAATCTGTTCGAGATCTTCGTACATTGATCCTCGCAAACGTCCGGGTTCCCGTCACAAAGATTGTAAGCTGCTAGACGTACCGCAACGAGTTGCCACTTGATTTCCCACCCAAGACGCTGCCGCCAAACCTTACCCCCGCCTCGTCCTCTGCCAGTCAATCCTCCATCGTCCTCCCGACATGGGTAGCCACACGAGCTTCTTCGGAGGCGTGCCACGGGCGTTGTGATAGAGCACCGCGGTCCGTTCGTAGAATCCTCGGGTATGCCACGAGTCCTCGAATTTGAAGAGTTGGAAATCGAGATGATGGCAGAACTCGTGGCAGAGTGTGCTCAGGAACGTCCCAAATGAGGTGACCTCCTTGCGCACGGCTGTCCTCATCCACAGGCGGATACCCATTGTGCTGGGGTCGTAGTCGCCGAAGAGTTCGCTCGTCCAGTGCTCTCGCGTCTTCAGAGGCCTGGCCGCGAGCACGCGGATGCTGCACGGGGGAACCTTGTAAAAGGCTGCGGCCTGTTCGAGAAACTCAGCACATGGACGCCGGACATCGGCGGATCTTCCAGTTTGCATGGCCTCTTCTATCGAGGCTGAAATTGAAGCCAGGAGTAGGTCACCCGGCAGGTCGAGCGCCTTCGTCCGGTCGCTCTGGTCGAAGCCCGCCCGATGCCGATCCCGCGGTGGTGCGTCAGTGAGCAGATGCTCCTCCTTCAGTCAGTTCTGGAAGACTTCGACCCAGAGGCTGCCGTCGTCTCGCAGAAGACCAAACTCCAGCCACCGGGGGACGCTGGTCGAGTCATCATAGACTGGGCGCGAAAAGCAGAACGTCCCGGCATTCTCATAGCAGTACCTCTCCATCAGCCGATAGACCTTTCCCTGTTCTGATATGCCTCGATTCAGGTCGCGTGCCTGGGAGAATACATTCATGTCGAGCCCGCCGCCGATCGCATGGGCGACGAAGTGCCCCTTGTCCCGGCCGCTGCTATCTATTTCTTCTGGATGCTCCACCCAGCCCTTCGGCATCGAGCCGCGACGACGACCGCGCATCGGCAACGAGATTCCAAGAACCCCGACCACTCGGTCTCGCACTCTCTGGTCGAACGCTACCTCACCCAGTCCCTCCGTGCTCGAATACGAGTCGCAGATGTAATCGAAAGTCCCGTACTCGACTAGGGTGAAGTGTGGGGCATGCGAGACCGTAGTCGCGTACACGCGCTGCCAGCGCGCCGGAAAACGTGATCGCAGGTGCGCAATCAAGTCCCAACCCGAGCCGGCGCTCGCAGCTCTGCACAGCCTTCGATAGTCAATCTGGTATCGGGATGGCAATGACACCATTGCCTGGGAGATCATGCCTCACCACCGAAAATCCACGTTGCCCTGACCGTACCGCAGCAGCGCCTTGTCGTAGATCTGATTGGCAAGGAAAAGCCCATCCTCGACGGCATCGACGACGCGCTCGGTCAGGCAGCCGGCCCTCGGGTCACGCGCCAGCCGCAATCCAGTGATGATCGCAGCCGCGAGCACCAGAATCCTGCCGTCCTTCTTCACCGCTCCGGGGGAGTATTCCACGCCTCAGATGGTAGGCGAAGAAATGGCGAATGACAAGTACTCAATGGATGGTTCGGTCGGATCGGAGCTTTCTACGAACTGGCGCTGCTACAGAGCTGACTACCCGCCAAGCACTCTGCGGCGATATGCCTCGGGACTCTCGATGAGAAAACCCGTCTGCCCGGACAGTGCCAATAGGTCTTGATCGCCGCTTATCAGGAAGTCCGCCTTGCCACTTTGGGCCAAATCCAGAAATGGCTGATCCTTCTCGTCCCTGCACACGGCTGCGCAAGGATTCGTTAACTCAACCACTTCACACCAGGGCAGATACCCGCCCAACAACTCGTGACGTTCATCGGCGGAGAGTTGAAACTTCGGATAGTGAAGTACCCGTTCGAGTTCCGCGGCGGTCGCGCGAGAAAGAAGAGGCACACAGCCTCCCTCCGCCCAATGTTGGCGCAACCAAGCCAGGCGGCCAGTTGCGAACAGGAGTGCCGACAGTACTGTGGTTGTGTCGAAAACTACCCGCCGGCTCACGCCGTCTTACGCGCCCAGGAAACAGCGGAGGTGACATCCTCTTCGCCAATTCCAAGTTCGGCGAGCTTGGCGCGTACCTCATCGGCGCGGCTCTTCTGCAGCGGACGCAGAACAATGCACTCCCCATCCGTGCTCACATCGAAGTACTCCACGCCAGTGAACTGGGTCACCACGGCTTTGGGAAGCGTAATCTGATTCTTGATCGTCTTTTTCGCCAGCATGATAAACACTTTCACGGAAACAAGGAATCCTTGTCTCATTCTATACTCCATCCTGCTGAGTGCCAAGACTGCCCACTCGTTTTTTTGCATTCTCCTGCACTCCAACTCGCCGCTCCTGGCTGACTGTGAATCTGATCTAAGTATTTTATTTACAACGGCTTGCCTGGAACACGCACGAGCGAGATGCTGTCCACAGTTGCTCCCGCGGGGACGATCCAGAGGATTACCTCCTGGGCATTCTCGGTCGCTGTTCGCAGCTCGATGCGCTGCGGATCGATTCCCTTCTCCTCCACCAGATAGGCTCTGGTGTTCATGGCTCGCAGGGCGGCAACGTGAGCTGGCAACGCTTCCCCGTGCCTTCTGGAAACTCGCTCAGCCGCATTGTCATAGCCCACAACGACTGCCGTGGAATTGGGATCCGCCGCAAGGGCATCGGCATAACGATCGAGCATTGCTTTGGCCGCGTTATCGACTCGGGTCGGTCGCTTCTTGTCGATAGAAAAGTTCAAGCCGTCGCCATACTTGCGTGCGACAGGCGGCGGTTTCGGAAGAGTGACGCTTACCGCTGTGGCCGCGAAGCCGGAGAGCCCGCGGTCGTCCTGCACGGTGCAGTCGATGTTGACGGTGCCTCTGGTGAGTCCCATGGTATTCAGAATATAGCGAGCACCGCTGCCGGCAAGCGCGCCTCTGTTTGAGAGGCAACTGAAAGTCAACGGCCGATTGTCCCGGCTGAATCCTTCTGCCGTCACCGTGACAGGATCGCCAGAGGTCACTGCCTGTGGCTCGGCGCGAACGTGCATCGCGGGAGGGTACTTCGGCGGCTCCCTGATGGTGAACGATGCCTGGCATGTCGCCACCAACGTGCGCTTCGGTTGGTGGTCGTCGGAGACGAGGGAGGAAACGTTGTAGTTGCCAGGCTGCAACCCCGATGTATTGACGGTCCCAGTTGAGGCACCATCACCGGTGACTTCGCCATCGGTGCTGCGGTACGTGTATGTGAGCTTACGATACGGAATAAATCCGTCCGGGGTCACATGAACGGAGATAGTCGCGCCGGCATAGGACACGAGCGGGTCTGCAGTGCAGACGGCGGAAACTGGCTGTCTGGCCAGGGCCATGCTTCCAAGGGCACAGGTCACGAGTAGAACAGAAATATGGTGGCGCAAGCGCATTGCATACCCTCCTGGGCAAAACCAGATCGATTTACAGCTCGCCGTACTCTTCGGTCAAGACGGCCCATGAGGACTGCAAGAATGGATTTTCCCAGGCCTCCGCGAATAGCGCTCTCAAGATGTTCCATTGATCAAACGTGTAACAGAACGTGACACCGCCCCTACCTTGAACGTGGAGACCACAGGCGGGTGCGTCGAGTTCTCGGCCGACGGTGTAGGCCGTGAATCTATCGCCTTCCCAATGTGCTCCTACAGGTGCTTCGCCAATCGCAGCCAACATGACTCGGAATTCACAGATGTCCGGATAACCCGCGAGCGGGTACATCGCAGCCGTAGACCCTGGAAAGGTAAGCGAGGCGGTCAGGTCGTGGTCTTCACAACGAAGAACGCTGAAGACAAACGATTCGCGGATGAATGTAGCGGTGGCTGGCTCGTAAGCGTGCAGTTTTCGTTCGTCGCGGATGGGCTTATTCTGAATAAGGAAGTGCCCCCGTGCGGCGACACGCCACAAAGCATCCCAATATGGAAGGAGCGCTGCCGTGAGCGCTGCTTCATCCGTAACATGATCGTCACGCAGAAATACCGCGAGAGGTCTGGCGTCGTTACCAATCGGCCATTCAGCGTGAGCGAGATGCGTCTCCACAGCGGCCTCAATGGTGGCCTCGTCCTGGCCCATTGCATTGAACTTGTTGAGGTAATAAGCCGCCTTGCCTTCGTCTCCGCCAGGTTTCCTCAGTTTGTACGCTGCCCGGAATGCCTGCAGAATGCCGACGACAGATTCACGCGAGATGTGACGATTCGGTGAAAACTCGGCCCCCACCTGCACAAATTGAGCGAGCCGAGCCCACTCTTTCTGTGAAATAGGCGCACCAGAATCCTTCTTCTCTTTCATTCGCAGGAGCGCAGCGGTTGGGTCAGTTCCCAGTATCGGTTGTGTGGCATCCGAGACAAAGACAGGTTTGTCCCGATCTTTGGAGGGCGTTCTCTGAAACGACAATAATTCCCGAAATCCATCGGTTAGCCACGAGAAAGTGCGCGGTTGAACTCCTGAAGTAGTTGACATCGCATTCTCCTCTTTGTGATCCGGCATTGTGTGCTGGTCATGTCGTTCGTTCATCTGAAAACTGTCACTTGTAAAAACACCTGTCGATCTGCGGTCGTCACTCTCCACACGGAGAGCGTTAAAGGAAACCGAGTCTTCTGGCATCGTTATCTGGCCCGTCCGAAGTGGTAGAGCACTCCTGACCCAACGCTCCAATAGGTGGACCGCGCAGAGCCGAAGGGGAGATAGAGGTCTTCGAGAGTGAGTGCGCGCACACCCCAACGGTCATTCAGCTTCACGTCGAGGCCTGCCCCGAACAGCATCAGGAAGCCACTGTTGACGTTGGACAGGTACATGCCGCCCGCAGCGTGCTGGGAGGCCAGCCGTGTGTAGCCGCCCATGGCGTGCATATAGGGCTCGTAGCGTGCGATGTGGAATAGATAGCTGGCGCCGGCAGCGCCGGTGATCAAGCTCTGATTGAAAGGATTGCCAACGCCGTAGCGAACCGTGCCAATGCAGGCGAGGTGCTCATTGAGGCGCATGTCGTATTCAACATTCACACCGTTCGTTGTCGCCAGATCGTTGCCATCTGGCGTCGCCAGCGCGTAGTCCGTGCGAGTGTGGTCGAATCCGACATATACCAGATCGGTGACCTGATTTGCGCGCAGTGGAGCAACGGCGTCAGGCTGTGCGAAACAAGCGCAGCCCCCGAAAAGTACGGCTGCAAGCAGGATAAGTGTGGAGCGAGTTCTCACTTTGCACCATCCACTGCGTCAGAGTGAGGAAGCACCTGATCGGCACTCTCCTGGCTGGCCTTCCCTGCCGAGACCCGAGTGAGATAGGGGTAAAACGGAGTCAATGTGAACGGCAGCTTCTCCCGCACAGCCACGACAGCCGCAGATCGCGCCTTGTTCATCTCCACGCGGCCGGTCCAGGGATCCATGATCACGCGCGAGCCCAGAGGCAAGGCAGCGATCTGGTGGATGTCCTTTTGAGCCAAATCCGGGGCGGCGGCTGCGGCAAACATGAGGCGGGGTTGCTCACCAACCATCGAAGCGCTCAAGCGGCTCCGGAGCAAATTCGGAAGCACTTTGCAGCTGGCTTCCATCTGCTTCAGGAACAAGCCCAGGCTCTGCAACTTGTCACTGTACGGCGAATTCTGAAGCAGAATCAGGCTCTCTTCATCGGCCTCTTTTAGCTCGTCGTTGCTCCGAACCATGCGCAGCCGCTCCAATGCGTCGGCATCAGGGAAGATCAGCCGATCACTGAATGCAAACTGGGAGTTGTCGCTGTCATGGGCGAGTACGATATGGCTCAATTCATGTGCCAGGACGGCCGCCAGTGCGGCCTCGTCAGGGAGCGCGTCAATTAACCCGCGACTGACCACAATGGTGTGGCCGATTGCGAAGCTCTCCATGGGAGCAGTCAGCAGCACTCGGCATCGCACCTCGGGCTCGATCACGAGGTTGTTGGTGACGATCAGGTTGTTGACAACCGTTTCAAGGATCTCGCTCAGTGGGGATACCGGCGCGACGAGGCCGGCCTGCTCCAGGCGGAAGATGTAGTTGTTTTCGCCCTGGCGCTCCCATGCCTTTTGACTCGCCAGAGGCGTGCTCGCGTCAACCTGATCCGAGATACCGTCCTTCGGATCTACCTGAATTGCCGTGAAAGCGTTGCTGAACTCTTGCCCAGTGTCCAGTTGGCTCGTCGCATAGCCCCAAAGCCGGGTCTGACCCCGTAGCGCAACCTGGCTCTTATCGGGCGCCACATCGGATTCCTCACTATAGATATAGGAGGGGAGCCAGGAGCTATTGCTGACGTTGGCCCGCCAGGAGTCGAAGTGAATGTAGGCCGCGCCTTCTGCCGGGTGAATGTAGGTGCCGTTGAAGCGGACGATGTTGAGGCCCTGGTCCTCGACCCAGATACGCCCCATGAACTGACCGTGCCCTTTGGCGGTGGGAATCACGTCAAACACCAGACATCTCACGGTGCCCAGAAACTCTCGCTGGTGGTACGCAAATCTGTAGTGCGCACGATCAAAGTGCTGCATGTCGATCACGGTCATCTGGGTGAAGCCGAGTGGCACCAGGCCCTTGCGACGCTCAAAGGTGGCTTCCTTGATCTCGCGAAGGAGTTGATGGGAGGCGACCGGGCGCTCTTGGGCGATGAACGAATCGTCCTGAAGACGGCTCTTGAAAGAGGCGCGACCCAGGAAGTAGTGATCCTCAACTGGCACACGGCCCAGTTCGTTGTCTTTCCTGAAGCCCTGTACATACGTTTCGACGATGGGAGCGTATCTCGCAAATGTCTTAACGTTCTCATTCTCGCGGGCCGTGATCTGGTCGATGGTACGGTCAAGCGCATCGCTTGCCGGTCGTGTTGTGTCAGCAGCAGTCGCGTATGTCCCCAACGACAGCGCCAGGAAAAGAAGTGCAGAACACCATTTCATCAATTCAATCTCCTTCTATGACAGTGCAAAGACGACGTGGATCGTGGCGGGATAGTCCACAAATTGGCCATCACGCCGCGCGGGAGTAAAGCGAATCTGGCGTGTGGCAGCAACTGCCGCCTCGTCCAGTCCATGTCCTAGACCTCTCACTACTTCAACAACCCGAATCTCCCCGGCGGCCGTGAAGACAACCTGCACAACCACATCGCCCTCCACGCGGAGCCGCCGGGCCTCTTCGGTGTACACCGGTGCAGGTTTGCTCTGAATTGCAACTGGCGTGATTGGGGATACTTTTGCGGCAACCGGCTGCGCTTTCGCCAGCGCAGGTTCATTGAAGTCAACGCTCCTCACGGATTTGCTCGCCTGGCCAGAGGCGACGCTCTGCGTGCCGAATGCTCCCGTAGCCACGCCCCTTCCCAACGGGGGCCCTGTGATTGCCGCCGGAGCACCAAAGCTTCCTAACACTTCAGGTGTTGGAGCGCTTGCTGTGCTGGTCTGCTGTTGCGCCGGTACGCCGCCGGGATCGCCAAAGGAGCCGGTGTGGATGGGCTTCGCGGCTGGGATCGCAGGCACTGTGGCCAGCAAACTGGGCTGGAGCACCGGCTTAAGAACCGGCGGCGTAGGGACATCCGCTGTCACGTCAACGCGCGGGGTACGCGGAGCTGGAATACTCGTCGGAGCCGCGATATCCAACGAGGGGGAGACGACGGATGCCGGCGAGATAGATAACCGGGCAAGCGGACGAGCTGAAAGTGTGGGAGCAACCAATGAAATCGCGTTGTACTTCTTCTGAACGAGAACCGGCGCCGCTGTGGAGAGGGTGATGGTCAACAGCAAGGCCAACACAGCTGCTTGAATGCCGAAACCGGCAATGAATGCGCCGGGCCGTCTTCGCTCGGTAATCTCAACATCAGCGAAGAGTCCCGCTGGCGTGGAAGAGGCGGGTTCGGGCAACACTACGACCTTGTGTGCAGTTTTCATGTAGCTCCTACCGCACCGTCACCAGAACTGTTTGGGTGTGGCTCAACTTTCCAGACGTGCCCGTAACGGTGATCGAATATGTCCCTTTTGGAGTGCCGTCATGCTGTACATAGCGCGTTCCGGTGCCACAGCCTGTGAGCAGCAGGCACAGCATCGCCGCCGCCAGCAGTACACGTTCGCGGCGCCTGGAAGAAGGCAGAAAGAGCAGGAGGAACGCTCCAAATAGCCCAGCATGCTCGACTGTGGTTGCAAAGGTCGCCACATTCAGCGCGACGTTTCCGGCGGAAGCGGACGGGGCTGTCTGCGAAATCGGTGCTGGCACGCTCAGAGCGCTCGGCAGCAAACCACAATCCACGTCGGAAGACGGTGAGGCGCAACTGAATGCGATCACGCCATGGAAGCCATTGATCGATGTGACCAGGATCGGAGCCGCAGCCGACTGACCCTGAGCAACGGACAATGGAGCTGCCGAGAGGCTAAAGTCCTCATGGCCGAGCACAGTCTGCGAGATTGCAGGCGAAGTACTGCCCAGGAGATTTGAATCGCCACTGTAGACTGCATGAATCGTGAATGTGCCGGTTTGAAGCGATGGAACCCAGGTTGCCACGCCCGTCAGACTGACTGGGGCGGTGCCGGTGGCAACCACTGTGCTTCCGCTTTCCACCGTAAACGTGACGTTTCCAGTCGTTTGGCCACTCGCGGGAAAGGCAACGACTGCGGACAGCGTTGGCGGACTTTCCAGCCCCACGACGGATGACGAAGTGTTGAGCGTCAATGCCGTCGGGGCCTGACTGATGGATTGTTGATAAGACGCGCCGCCCGCCTGTCCATAGGCCTGCGAGAGGGCAAGCAGAAGCGTGAGTAGTGCGAAGGCCGGGAGTCTGCAGTTCATCGCGTCTCCGAAACGATCAGAGAACCGCGGCCGGCGATGAACCGGCCGCGGGTTGGAGGTTACTTGTTTGTGGCTTTCGACCCGCTGATTGAGCCGGTTCCCCTGACGATCTGGTAATTGGGGTCGCCGTTGTACGTAATGGTCAGCGTGTTGGTGCCCGCCGGCAGAGTGCTCGTGGTCAACGTGAAGTTCGCCGTTGCCCCGCTGCCCGCCGTCAACGTCGCGTTCTGGCTGGTCCAGCCAGAGAGCGAATCACTGAACGTCACCGTTCCAGTCGGTTGAACACCGTTGACGCCGGTCACGGTACCCGTGAAGGTAACGGCCGAGCCGTAGGTGGACGGATTCGCGCTGGAGTTGATGGTGAAGGTCACGCTGGACTTGTTGACGACCTGGGATACCGTGTTCGAGGTGGTTGCCCCGTAGTTCGTGTCGCCCGGGTAGCTGTAAGTCAGCGAGTGCGTGCCAACCGCCAAGGTGGCGATCGTCATCGAGCAAGTACCGCTGCTCAGGGTGCAGGTACCAATCGAAGTCGCACCATCCTTGAACGTCACCGTGCCAGTTGGGGCCGGGGAGGCAGGCGACAAGGAAGCGGTCAGCGTCACCGTTGCGCCAAACGCCGACGGATTCGGACTTGCGGTCAGAGTGGCCGTGGCAGTGCCACTGCCGATGCTCAGAGTACCGTTCACGTAGGTGAAGGAGTAGTCGGTATCAACCGCTCCGCTCGGCGTGATCGGGTAGGTTCCCACTGGAGAAGATATGGTGGCCGTCGTCGTGTTTATCGGCTGCGTCGTGAGCGATGCTGAAGTGTCGCCATTCACGAAGCCGGAATAGCTGTCTGTGAAGGCCGGGTTCGCCACACCAACAGCCCGGCTCGCGCTATTGGCAGTGATCGTCAACGGAGCGGAGGTGATCGTCATCGAGCCATTCACAAATGAGTAGGTGTAGTTGGCAAGCATATTGAGCGTGCCCACGGCTGCGGTGATCGTGCATGGAGAGGCCGACACATGGGAGGCCGCGGTGCAGGTCGTAGTCAGGCTGGGCGCCCCTGTGATCAAAGACGACGTATCGCCGTTCTGCCACCCGCTGGGCGCATACGTGAACGTCGGGAGTGCCGCCCCGTAAACCTTCGTAGCGGCGTTCGCGGTGATCGTCAGTGTCGCCTTATTGACTACCTGCGACAGGACCGAAGAGGTCGAACCAGCGTAGTTGCTGTCGCCGGAATAGACGGCCGTGATCGAATGTGTCGCTGCCGCCAGGGTGGTCGTGGCATAAGTCGCGACGCCACTGGACAATGCCACGGCGGAGCCGAGGTTGGTGGCGCCGTCCATGAACTGAATTGTGCCAGTGGGAGTGACGCCCGCGCCGACGCCGGTCAAGGTTGCTGTGAGGGTAATGCTGCTCCCGTAGGTGCTCGGGTTGGCCGATGAGGTCAGAACAAAATTCGTGCCATTGATGAGCGTGGCCTTGTTGACCGTCTGGTTGAAGGTGGTTGACGACTGGCCGAATGCCATTGTCGCCATCAAAAGCACGATCATGCTTGCGATCGCGCCTACCAATCTGGAGTCTTTCATCAAAACCTTCCTGGTAGGGGCCACCACCCAGCTCACTGCGTAGCGGTGACCCAAAATGCTAGGCCTGAGCCTAGAAATAATTGGTGTCGCCGCTGTAATTCAGTTGCAGAGTGTCCACCCCAACGGGCAGGGTGGACGTTATGTATGTTGCCGTGCCGCTCGCGCTCAGAGAGGTTGTGCCGAGCAGTGTTGTACCTCCTTTGGTGAGCGTGACGGTGCCTGTCGGGGTCACACCGCTTCCGCTGCCTGCAACGGTCAATGTAAAAGTGACGCTTTGGCCGTAGGTTGACGGGTTTTTCGTTGAGCTGATTGAGAGACTGGACGTCGCCTTGGTGATGGTGAGTGTGCCGTTTACGAATACAAACGAGTAATTGGCTGTGCTCAGTGTTCCGGCCGCAGCGGTGATGATGTAGCTACCTGCCGGCGAGGCCGCGGTGGCCGTCGTCGTCAAACTCGGAGAACCGGTCAGTACCGCACTGGTGTCTCCGTTTACAAAACCCGAATAGGACGGTGTGAAGGCAGGGTTCGCCGTTCCGTACACTTTCGACGCGTTGTTTGCTGTGGCCGTTAAAACGGCCTTGTGCACCGTCAGGTTCACGGTCGCACTGGCGGCGGTGTAGTCGGTCGTGTCGGTCGGAGTGAAGGTCACAGAAAGCGTATGCACCCCGACTGTAAGCACCGTGCCGGCCGCCGGGGTATAGACGAAGGCTCCAGGCGTGCTGGCGGTCGCGTTCAGCTGCGTCGCGCTGAGAGCCGTGCCATACGTAATCGCCGCCGGAGTCGCCCACGTCACCTTGGGCGTTGCCTTGTTGATCGTGTAGGTGGTGCTTCCTGATCCGCCGATGTTATTGCTGTCCCCGGCATAGGTCGCGGCGATGGTGTACGATCCTGCGAGCAACCCACTGAGGCCGCTTATGCTGAACGCTCCGGAACTGTCGACGCCACCAGAACCCCACGCGGTACCGTTGCAGGTGAGGCTCATCAGGCCAGTCGCGCCCGCACTCGTCTGTCCTGTGCAGGTCGTTGTGCTGCTGCCGAATGTGGTGGGATTGGGTGAGCAGGAGACTGTTACGCCTGGCGTGGCCTTTAAGATGGTTTCCGTGATGGCACTACTTGTGCTGGCGTTGTAGCTGCTGCTGCCGGCATATTGCGCCGTCAGGGTGTGTGTGCCCGCAGTGAGGACTGTGGTCGTGGCGCTCGCGACGTTCGATGAGACCGAACCCGTGCCGACAGATGTGCCGTCGCTATAGAAGGTAACCGTCCCTGTAGGCGACGGATCCCCAATTCCATGATTGGCGATGGTAGCCGTGAGCGACAGCAGATTGCCGTAGACCACGGGATTAGGAGAGGCTGCCAGCGTCGTCGTAGTTGGGAATGGCCCAAGATTCAGCAGAACTGTCATGTTGCTGCTGCTGTAGTTGGGCACAACGAGATCCGGGAAACCGTCACCGTTCCAGTCTCCGACCGCGATGGCCATCGGGTATGTGCCGGTCGCGGGCGAGGCAGCGGCAGCTGTGAAGGTTCCATTGCCATTGCCTAATAGGATCGTGACAGTTTGGGCGCTGGTGGCGCTATTGACAACAGCGAGATCAAGGTTGCCGTCACCATTAAAGTCCGCCGCCGCGATTCCGTACGGGGTCTTGCCCGTGGCTGTTGAAGCTGCCGCCGTGAAGGTTCCATTGCCATTGCCCAGCAGTATGGTTACGTTGTTGCTGCCTTCATTGGCTATCGCAAGGTCGAGTTTGCCGTCATTGTTGAAGTCACCGGTGGTAATTCCCCACGGTGAACTGCCGGTCGCGTATTGGCCCCCTGCTGCAAAGGTTCCATCGCCATTGCCGAGCAGGATGGTCACCTCAGCACTGCCGGAATCGGCTACGGC
>Ga0326727_10019762_pt1 | contig 13472 bp, 14 predicted proteins | sample MB2enrmetagenome_FD_207643 | JGI IMG/M metagenome (GOLD analysis project Ga0326727, IMG submission 207643) | Lab enriched peat soil microbial communities from McLean, Ithaca, NY, United States - MB29MY | ecosystem: Environmental > Terrestrial > Soil > Wetlands > Peat | place: USA: New York... | reverse complement strand
TCGACCGTGCACCCGTAACTTTCTCGCGAAAGGAACGGGGCACCTTACCTTGTGAGATGACCAAGCCAAACTTGATCGCATCTCACGACTGGCACGTTCAACCAATTTGTCAAAGATCCTTGAGGGCGATTCGCCTGAGCGAGACCCCTTGGGATCGAGGTCCGGACTTTCATCCGGCTGTCCTCGAACTTGATGCGCAACGCTGATTTTTCCGCTTGTAGAGCAGGATACGGCGTTTTGGCGCGAACCTTCTAACGTTATCAGAATGCCGGTTGCGGGTCAAGGTGAAACTCCGCCCGAACCAACTTCGATAACCCGTTCGCGCTGCGCAAAATATCAAATATCGACCAGCAAAAAACGCTCGAGCCGCTAGGGCTCGCGGGAGATCAACTCCCGGGTCATGCAATGGCTTGTTCTCTCTAGGGATTCCCTACAGGGGCTTGCGGTATGGCTTCAATCAGCCTCGACCGACCCAACGAACCAGCTTCCCACTTCCCTCAAACGGGCAGGCCACACGGCCACCGGGAGGCTCCACTGCTCTCCACAACTCAATTAGAGTAGCACACGCCACTCCGGGATGCAAATGATGGCGCTCCACCGGAGTCCGCCCTTTGCAACTCAGCAAGAATAGCAATTTCAAGGGGTTAGGAGCAAGGGCCGGGGCCTGTGGAAAGCGGCTCCCTTCTGTGGGAAAGTGCCTCGTCGCTCTCTTGTGCCCTCGTTCCCTTGTTCCTTTGTCCCCTGCCCTTCAATGCCGCGGAATGAGCCCCAAATCCGTGATTCCATTGACGAAATACTGCATCGCCAGGGCCACCAGCAACAACCCCATGATCCGGACCAGGATGCGGATGCCAGTTTCGCCCATTACCTGGCGTACCCGGCTGGCCGCGGCCAGCACGAAATAGGTAACGATGCAGGTGAAAGTAATCGAAAGAAGGATCGCCGCCATCTCCCAGTGCCAGAGCGTAGGCACCTGGCCCACCAGCACCATCACCGACGAAATGGCGCCGGGCCCGGCCAGCATGGGAATGCCCAGCGGCACAATGCCGGCGTCCTCTTTTGTCGTGGCTTCTTCCGTGTCTCCATGAGTCTCCTGCGTAGGCGAGCGGCGAGCTTCCAGCATGTCCAAACCGATGAGCAGCAGGATCAATCCGCCGGCGATTTCGAATGCCGGCAACGTGATGCCGAACATGCGGAAGATGAGTTGGCCGGCAATGGCGAAGCTGGTAAGCACGATGAAGCAGGTAATTGCGCCCTTGCGCGCCATGCGCTTGCGGCGCGCGGCATCGGCGCTCTTGGTGATGGCCAGAAACGACGGAATGGCGGCGAAGGGATCGACGAGAAAAAAGATGGAGCTGAGCGCCAGCAGCGAAAAGCGCACGATGGGCGCCTGGCTGAGCTCATTGAGATTCAGAGTGATCGTGGCTGGGCTGGTGAGGAGCACGTTTCAGGCTAGAACATCGCAGCCAAGTTTGCCAGTGATGCGAATGCGCAACCTGCGCTAATTCTCCGACAGTGCTTCGATGTGATCGATGACAAAAACATCCACGGGAGCGTTCTGTTTCACGAGCTTCAAACCGAGCTGTTTTTCGAGGGCAATGGGCAGCGGCTGGAAGTCATTCCCGACGGAAGAGTCTGGATTCTCTTGAAGGTCATCGTACGTAAAATCGAGTACCGCATCGTAGCGTCCGCGAAGCCCGGTCCGGTCAACCACCGGCAGTCCCGGCCGCAAATTGTCCGCGATCTGCTCGATCGTCACGTTGAGCATCTCCAAACGGCGCTCGCCCGCAGGGCCGAGTTGGCGATCGGTAATGCCGCAGTGCGCAGGAACAGTTTTGTACGGTGGATTCGCGTGTGGATACTTGTTCTCGTCTGTCTGAGACGGAGAAAGCGCGCAGGGTGCGCCTTCAGGATGCGGTTTCAGTCCTAACCCCGGCCTGGCCACTTGAAGGGCGTACACCTGAGCATCGCGCTTCTCCATATGTGCGGCGAATTGAAAACGATCTTCGAGCAGCGAACGCAACATCTGGCGCACATCGTCGCGGGTCGGATTTCCTTCCGCGCGGGCTTCAACGGCGTACCACTTTTCCTGCGCCCACTTGGGCAACCCCTGCCCTGCTTCGCGTCTTGCGTGCGGGCTCCTGAGGTCGTACGCAAAGTTTATCAACAATGCGAGCGGTACATTCCATGAGAATAGGCCGCCCGGCGGCGGCGCAGCTTCGCTCCCCGGATCCAGAAAATCCATCCCTTTCATTGCTCCCTCTGTGCCCGGCCGGACGGAAGCAACTTCAAAGGTCAGCTTGCGGGCCACGCCCGTTCCAGTCTTTGCAGGAGTGGATGGAGAAGGCTGACCGCTGTTGACTCCCGCTTGCCCGTGTACGCATGCGGGAAGCGCAACCGCGATCGCCAGCGCGAACAGCGCTGCACCATTGCAGAGCCCGCACACACGAAGACCTTTGCAAACCGAGTGAAACAGAACCTTCAGTGGGATCATGGCGTGGACTATAGCGCGTGGCACACATGAACGCAAGGACCCAATAAGAAGCACCTGCTGAGGCTAATGCATCCGGCGCGAAGGTTGCCACCCCGGCTCTGACTCACGCTGCGCCGCTCGATTCGCGCTGTAGAGGGAAAAGCCCATTCCCGCGCGGCTTCTGCAGGAATGGGCTCTTCGATGAAAACAGTTATTGCAGGACCAGTTGGACGGTGGTGGTTTGCGTAATGCTCCCGCTGGTACCGGTGACGGTCAACGTATAGTTGCCCGGCTGATACTTCTCGAATTTCTCTGTTCCGATGACTGCATTGCAGCTGCACATTGCAGTCATCGCTCCGAGCGAGACACAGGCGAGAAGCACCATCGTCAGCCAGCGGCGGCGGAGCTTCGCGGGAATCACACAGATGCCGATGAACGCCAGCACCGGAAGACCCAGTCGCGAGATGCCGCCGGGCTTCTGCGCGGAGCTGATCAGCACAGGCACCACGCACGTCAGCGTCGAAGTGGCCGAGGTAGAGCCCGGTGTCACGCTGTTGGGCAGCATCGCGGCATTGATGTTCGTTGGTGCGCCGCTCACTGAAAGCGCCACTGCGTTCGTAAAGGCCCCGTTCTGCGCGCTGACAGTAATGGTGTACCCTACCCAAATTCCTGCGGTCAGGGTCTGCGTGGTGGGCGAGGCCGACAGCGTAAAGCTGATGGCGGCTCCGCTCAGACTCACGCTCTGCGGTGAGCCGCTGGCATTGTCGGTCACGGAAACCGCGGCGCTGAAGGTTCCAGAAGTGGTGGGAGAGAAGGTCACGTAGATGGAACAGGAATTGCCGGCCGTCAGTGAGCTTCCGCAGGTGTTGGCCGGCGAAAGCGCGAAGGCTGAGGCGCCGGTCCCGGTCAGCGCGATCGAACTGATGTTCATGGTCGTGCCGCCGGTGTTCGACAGCTGGATGGTCTGGGCCGCACTCGATGTGCCGACGATTGTGGAGAAGTTCAGCGAGCTGGCGTTGAACTTCGCCACGGGTGCGGCACCCGTCACCGTCACCGTAGTGGTTCCGGTGGAGGTGTTGTAATTCGGCGAATTTCCATCCGGCGTGTAGACGGCCGTGAGCGTATCGGTTCCCGCTGCCAGGGCGCCTGCCGGGATGGTGATGGTTGCCCGGCCGCTGGTCAATGCAATGCTGCCGGAGTTGTAGCCGCCGCCGCTCAGCGTTACCGAGCCGGTGGGTGTTGCATTGCCGATGCCGCCGCTCAGCGTCACCAGCACATTCAACGATTGCGCCGTCGTGATTGCGTTGGTGGTCGGCGTCACCGTTGTATACGTCATCCCGGGAATGCTTTCGACAGCCATGCCGAAAGACGTCGCGGCCGCATACCCAGTGCCCGGAACCGTCAAGGCGCCAGTAGTCGTGTTGAGATTGAATTCGAAGATGTCGCTGTAATAGGTCCACCCTGCGCCATAGAGATATTGGCCGGTCGGGTCAGCGACAATGGCAAACTCGGGCTGGGAAACATTGAAGGGCGAGCCGCTGATGGCGGTTAGAGCGCCTGTAAAGGGATTGATGGTGTAAGCCACGATGTACGGGTTGCCATAGCTGACACAGGCATAGAGGAACCGGCCGGTCGGGTCCATGGATAGCGATTGCGCCGGATAGCTGATATTCCAAGGCGAGCCGCTGATCGGGACCAGCACGCCCGTTCCTGGAGTGATGGTGTAGCCGAAGATCCGGCCTCCGGCGCCGAGTTCGGAGTCGCCGGCATAAAGGTATGTTCCGGTGGGGTCGATGACGACGGTCGCCAAATTGGTGCCCGCCGCGTAAGGCGATCCGGCCAGTGTGGTTAGCGCTCCGCCGCTGCCGATGGAAAACCCGGCGATTGGGCCCGAGCCAAATGAAGCGCCGTAGCCGTTGGCGCTGAAGTAAACGTAATTGCCGCTTGGGCTGGCGGCTACCCCGTAAAAGCCCGTGGCTCCGGCTGGTTTGGTGGCGTCATTGGTTAACACGCCGGTGACGGGAGTAATCTGCATCACCTCCACGGAAGGGCTCGTCGAATCGGCGAAAAATATGTAACTGCCGGTGGGATCGATCGTCAGCCCACGGGGGTCGTTAGTAGTAGCAAAAGGCGACCCGGGGATCTCAGTCAATACACCCGTGCTGGGGTTGATCGTGAAGCCAACCACCGAATTGCCGCCCTGGTAGCTGCCCACATACACAAAGCGGTTGAATGGGTCGACGGTCAGACGCTCGGCGGAACTCACTGCCGCGGGTCTGACCGAGGTGTAGCAGCCGATCGGGCTCAGCGCCCCGGTTGAGGAGTTGATGTTGTAGCCGCAGACCTGTCCGCCGACAAGCGCGTACAGCCTGCCATTAGCCGGGCCCGGAATGGTTTGTGGCTGAGGCTGAGTCCCCTGGGGATTTGCCTCTTGCCCTGAAATTGTGGTTGGAAGATTGACGACGAGGAAGAAACCGAATAGAAGGGACAACACAGAAAGACCGCGCCGCATGGCTTGCATGGGTCTTCTCCTTTCAAACCCAATCACACGGGGCCCAATTACTTGTTCTCAAAACAACTACGGGGGAGGAACGCAAAACAGGGTACTCGACAAACATTGGGTTATCAAGGTTTATTTCCGCAATTTCACAAAGAGATGCGGAAATTCGAATAATTCGCACAGACATGTGTGTTGAACATCACATTTCTGTGCGGAAAGCTAGAATGACATCTTGCCTGCCGCACTCCAACTCGACCGCCTCCAAGTCGTCCTCGTCTCGCCGCGCAATCCCCTCAATATAGGAGCGGCGGCGCGGGCCATGGCCAACTTCGGCTTCCAGCACCTGGCCGTGGTCGCTCCGTATGAGGAACACTGGCGTGAGGCGAAGTCTGCCGTCGGCGCCTCAGACCTGCTGCAAAACGCTGTACACATGGAGCGCCTGGTCGAGGCCGTGGCCGATTGCACGCTCGTGATTGGCACGGGAACCCGTGCGCATCGTCAGCCCGAGCAGCCCGTGATTCCGCTGCCAGAGCTGGCGCCGTTGGTCGGCGTCGAGCTCGCCCGCGGCGGCCGCGTGGCCCTGGTCTTCGGGCCAGAGAAGCGCGGGCTCACCCGCGAAGATCTCGCTCTCTGCCACCTGCTCGTGGAGATTCCCACCGATCCCCGCCAGCCCTCCATGAACCTGGGCCAGGCCGTAGCCGTGTGTTTGTACGAACTGGCTCGCGCATCTCACCCGCTTCCACCTCAGCCCGGCACGGAAACAGGCGCCCCACCTTCTCCCAATACGGAAACGGGTGCCCCACCTTCGGCGTCCGTCGGCCGGCGGACGGCTAAGGTGGGAAACCATGCAGTCGCGGCCTCTCCCGCCTCCTCGCGCGACCTCGCGTGCGCACGCGATCTCGATCTGCTGGCCGGCGTCGTCGCAGAAACCATGCAGGCCGCAAACTACTCTCCTGCGGCGATGCGGAAGGCGAATTCTCATGATTTGCACCTGCTGCTGCGCCGGCTCAAGCTCGAGCGGCGCGACGCGCGGCGGATTCTGGGCCTCTTCCGGCGGATTTTGTGGCGGCTATCGCATTTTCAGAGTTGATGCATCTCGAAGCCTCGATGCCCAGTCGGCGCGACCATCCCGGGGTCCCCGACGACAGGTCTTCGTCGTTGGGGTGGGAGCATCAGGGAGCACCGACCTACGAATGAAACCACCGGGGCACAGTAACTCTGAAAATGCCGTCAAGCGCTGAATCGGTCTCAAGGGTTGAAATGGGAAACTGTTGCGCAGGCGGTTACCAATGGTGTGAATCTCACTGCGGCAGAGTCGGGATTCCTGCTAAAGTGGCGTGCATAGGCTCCCATGCTCCTGCCCATGGCTCGTTCCCGTGTCCTGTCTCTTGCTGCGCCTGTGGCCCCGTTCAATGCGTTTCGGCCCAGCGTGATTCGGTGCAGTTTTCTATTGAATTGCGGCGCCATGGCGCTGCTGCTGGCGCTGGCCGCTCAAAACGTGCGAGCGCAGCAAGCGCCTCCCGCGCCCGCGGACACCAGCCAGCCCCCGGCGCAAACGCCCGCAACGCCTCCATCGGCCGAGACGCCCGCTCCGATGCCGGCTCCGACACCCACTCCCGCGCCTGCATCATCGCAAGCGCCCGCTCCAACGCCGGCTCCCGCGCCCGCAGAAACCCAGCCCGCTCCCGCGCCTGCGGCCGCACCGAAAAGCCCAACCCAGGCCCCGGAACCCGGCAGCATCACGGAAGACGAGCTCAGAAAGCAGTTCGAGGGCAAAGACCTCTTCCTGCGCGGCGGCTACCTCGACAACACGCTCACCTTCAACGAGCACGGCGTGCTCATCGGGCACTCGCCTCAGGGCTCGTATACGCTCGCCGGAATTCGCATCGACAAAGTGCGCCTCATGAAGCACAAGGTAGAGCTCACGGGCTCGCGTTACGGGTTGCACTTTCTGGGCGCGCTGCCATCCGAGGATCCCACCAAGGCTGTGGATCGCGTGAACATCACGCCCAGGAAAAAACAGGTGCGGATCACCATCGATCGCGAGTTCGTAGTCAAGGCGAAGCCGCAAAAGGGCAAGGGAAAAGGGCCGCAACCGGCCGCAAAGCCCGCTCCCGCTGCGGCTCCGGCTGCCGCACCCGCGGCAAATCCCGCCATAAGCCCCGCGCCCAATCCCGCAGCAACCCCCGCGCCCAATGCGGAACCGACCGATGCTGAGGAGGCGCAGGCCGAGATGGCCAAGGCGCCCGAGGCCGAGCGGCCCGCCGACGCCAAGAGCGTCACCACCACCCTTTCGCCGGCGCACGCGAACATGGTTCTCTTGGAAGCGCTCGGCAACGTCTTCGCGCAGGGGTTTGATGCGCGCATGATGGCGTCCATGCCGGGCTACTGGAAGCTTTACTACGAGGCCGTCGCGGCCAGGGCCGATTACCAGCCCGCGGATCCCAACGTGCTGCGCCAGAACATGGTCGACAAGAAAGCGCGGCTCAAGTCCACCTTCGAGCCGGTGTCGAACCAGTTTGCGCAGGATTATGGCGTAGCCGGCATATCGGAGTATCACGTGGTAGTCGGCGCCGACGGCAAGCCCGGCGAGATCGCGGTAGCGCGGCCCATCGGCTTCGGGCTCGACGAGAGCGCCGTCGATTCCATCCGCAAGGCCACCTTCGAGCCGGCCGTAAAAGACGGCAAGCCGGTTCCCGTCATGCTCAATATGGTGGTCGAGTTCCGCATCTACTCCAAGCGCACCGCAGTGGAATCGAAGCCCGCTCCCGAACAAGCCCCCGAAGCGCCGTCGCTACCGGGACCTTACAGCTTGCAGCACTGACTCGGACCAACACACAAGCGTGGCTCAAAGCTATGGCCCGGCTGCCCTACCCTCCAGCGCTTTCAAGGCAGCACTTCTTAAATTTTCTCCCGCTACCGCACGGACAAGGATCATTCCTTCCCACCTTGGACCCTCAGGGGCTATCGGGGAATTCGCTCACCAACTGGTCCATCCTCGAGTTCTGTTGCCGTAAATACCTTAAACCGATTCCAAACCTCACCTGCGTTTGCCGGTCTACGCATATCCCAAACCAAGACGTTGGCTTCTGGAGATACTTGCGTTTCTCGCAATGGCTACGAAGAGCGTCGAAGGCTGATTTCCGAGGTTCCTCGGAACAATGAACCGTAATTCCCGTGTTAGGGCCCGACCCAACTCCCATCGTGAAATCGTGCCCCTTGCCGTCCCGGCGTGCCCTATTGATGATTCCGTCAATGCCGTCCGAAAGGGCTCGCATGCCCTCCTCGCTGAGCATCAATACCGTTAATGCGAAACTAAGAGCAGCTCCTTCAGGGCGTGCTTCAATTTGCTTGAGAATTTTCTCAATCGTCGATCCTACGAATTTCGTGAGGATTCCGTTGAATAACCCCCTAATCCACGCCAAGACGCCCAGAATCGACCGCCCCAAGACCATCCGGCTCAGGGGCAGCAGCTGCGGCAAAAGGCGACTCCCGGCAAACGCCGCGTCCTTGCTAATGCGCGCCTCGCGATCCATGCCATGGGCGCGGCACAGCCCAGCCTTCAGTTCGTGCATCAGTTTTCCGTTGGCTTCGTGATGTGGTCGACCACGAGGTTGGGCACGGACTCGTGCGCGGCTTCGAGCTTGAGCCCAAGCTGTTCCTCGACCGCGGTGAAAATCGAGGGCCAACTGTCGGGATCGTGATCGGACCAGTCGCGGCCGAACTGAAGCGTGTAGTTGTAAGTGCCGGTGAGACCGGTCTTGTCAACGACGGGCGCTTCTACCATCGAACTGAGGGCGCCGCTGATGGCCCGCATTGAGGCATTGGATCCGTCGAATTCGAGGCCATGCTGTGAGCCATGCGCCTTGACGTCGGAGGGTGGCGGCGGGGGCGGCGCTTCTCCATTATCGGGCGGCGGAGGCGGAGGCACGGCCTGCATTTTGACGCCGCCTTTGTCCACGACAAGGTTGTAGATGGAGGTGTTGCGCGTTTCAAGATGGGTCTTGAGGCCGAAACGCTCTGCCAGCAGCACGCGAATCGCATTGCGCTTTTCCAGCCGGACCTCGTTCGCGGTGAGTCGCGCGAGCCTGGCATCGGCGGCTTCGTCGGAGCGGGCCTGGATGGTGTAGAACGTGTTCGCGACCCAGTCCGGCGCGCCCACCACCGGGGCATCGAAGCCGTAAGCAATCTGCAGAAGGGCCTTGATAGGAATGTTCGTGGCTTCGAAGCGGCTGGAGTGCGGCGGGCTGGAAACGGATACGTGGAAAGTGGTGTCCGGCGGCGGTGCAGGACGAATGGTGGCAACGTCAAAGGTCAGCGTGGGAGTGTAGCCGGGCTCTTCCACGATGGGAGCCTGCGCGTGAAGGTTGAGGCTGCACAGGAAGACGAGAAGGGCCGCGAGCCAACTGAAATGCCGCTGGGCGATACGGATCATGGGGCGGAACATGAATGTAGGACTCCTTGTGGGAATGATGCGGGCGAGCGAACGACTCAGTTCGGGCCCCAGCGCCCGCGCCCGGTTCCCATATTGATACGAAAACGATTTTTCGAAGGTTCCGGTTGAAGCTGCGATGGACTGGACCCATTCTAATTGCAAAGCTTTCTCAGGGTTTCACCTGTAAGACATGTGTATGACGCGATGCAAGACGGCGTAAGACACGGACTTCGGACCGCGTCTTGCGCCGTCTTACGTGTCTTACAGAGCCCGCTGCGCACGGAACAGGTTCTGCTTGCCCATCACCCCGCCGCCTACGGCTGCCGAAGCTCACCCCGATTGCCTTCGGGGTCCCAGGTCCACGCGAAGCGTGCTAACGCAAGCTGACCGTCTCGGCCGTCAAAACGATCACCTCTTTGTTGGGGCCCTGGCGCCGGATGCGCATGGCGCACTTGCTGAGAATCAGCCGCGCCAGCAGCTTCGGCTGCATGTTGCCTGGCCCGCCAAGATCGAGAATGTCGATGGTGACCAGGCTGATCGTTGTGCCGGACGCGGCCGCCTGAAAGAGCTTGGGCGAGGCCGAGTCCATCTCCTTGACGATGGTCAGCTCATGCAGGTTCGGCTTGCCGGTTCCCCCGGTAAATTGCTGCCGCACGGCGCCGACGTTCGCCTCACTGAGTACAGTGTTGTCCAGAGTCGCGCTCTCGAGTTTGATCCAGCCCTGGTGACCGGGTTCCTTGGATTCGCCCTGAATGTTGGCGAAGTTCATGTAGATGGGATCCTGCGCAAGCAGGGCGGAGGGAGCAAAGAAGAGCGCTACGAAGGCAAGCAGGCCCACGATCGCCGCCGGGGCTGCACCAAAGAGGAATCGTTTCATATCGAATACCTCATGGCCAGGAGTTACCGGTCCTGGCGCAGATATTCGTAGTACTCCCCAGCGGCGCTGTCAAGAGCAGCCGGCCCCAGGCTGCCTACGGCTGCCAGAGCTCGACGCGGTTGCCTTCGAGGTCCCAGATCCACGCGAATTTGCCGAAGGCGGCATCGTCGCGCTTGGGATCGATGCGCACGCCGGCTTCGGTCAATTGGGCGAGCAGAGCGTCGAGATCGTCGACCCGGAAGTTGACCATGGCCGGTTGCTCGCCTTCGCCAAAGTATTTCGTGTCCAGCGGGAAGTGGGCGAAGACGGTCATGCCCGTGGATTCGGGACCGTCGAAGCCGAGCGATCCGCCGCCCTGGTCCGGGATGCCGAGATGCGTTTGGTACCACTGCGCGAGCGCCTTGGGGTCGCGCGCCTTGAGGAAGATGCCGCCGATGCCGACTGCTTTAGCCATAAGAACAGCTCCTATGTTTCAGGTGTCAGGGGACAGGGGTCAGGGGTCAGTTGTCAGTTAACAGCTATCAGAAACTCGACGCAGAGGGCAAGCGTTATTTGAGAACAGGCGGCGCGCGTTACCCCTCTTCGCGGAGTAAATCTTCGAGTTTGGGCTTGTGCTTGGCCTGGCGGCCGGTAGGCGGCGCGCCGGGCAGCACGCGCGAGGGCTTGGGCTGGCCCACGCGCTCGCGGGCGTTGGCCTTGACGGCTTTTGCGGCGGAAAAACGGGCTGGCTTGCGTTTCGCCATGGCAAGAACGAGTATGGAATAGATTCGGCAGCAGCGGAAGTGCCCGAGTCGAGACCTGACTCGAGATTTTACTCGAGTCCGGGGGCCAAGCTGCCGGCTGCCGGGCTGGCGATCGGAGGACGAAACGGAAATGGACGAGCGCGAATTCTTCAACGAGACGACCGAGCAGCGCAGCCACAATTTGGTATGCCCCAAGTGCGGGCAGGCGGCCGAGTATAAAGTGACGTGGGTGGTGCGGCGCAAGCGCACGCAGGTTCCGCGCGGCGCCGACGAGCGCGACCGCGCCCGTTTCGCCAAGGCGCAGTCCTACATGGTGCGGCGCGACGACAAGCTGCAGTGCGCCAACATGCGCTGCCGCAAGCCATTCGAGATTACGACGCTGCAGTCGCTGGCGTTTCTGGTGGATTAGAGCGGAGCGCTGCGGCCGGTCGCAGATTCACTTCCCCATGTTTCGCACACCTCCGGAGGCGGGCGTGCACAGCCTGATTTCGAGGTGTCATCATGAGCATTTCGTCGCGTATTGCCGTGCGGTCCGCGGCCCTCGTGCTTGGAACTGCTGTCCTCGTGGCCGGTGCGATGTTCTGGACCGGCATGCATCGCTCGAGCGCGCCGGTACTGGCTGCGGAGTTGCAGCCCATCCAGCTTCCCAAACCAGCTATGACCGGCGGCATGCCGCTGATGCAGGCGTTGAGCGCGCGCAAGACCACGCGCGCGTTTCTGGATAAGCCGCTGCCCTTGCAGACGCTTTCGGATTTACTGTGGGCGGCGTTCGGCGTCAACCGTGCGCGCGAGGTGCATCCCGGTTTGGGCCGGACCGCGCCCTCGGCACGCAACACGCAGGACGTCCAGCTCGACGTGGTGCTGGCGGATGGCGTGTACGTTTACGACGCGGAGCAAAATGTGCTGCGCCCGGTGGTCGGGGGCGACGTGCGCGGCTCGATCAGCCCGGCGCCTGCAGCCCATGCCGCGGTGACCATTGTGTATGTGGCCCCGGCCAAGGACGATTACGCGCAGGTGGATTGCGGATTCATCGCGCAGAATGTGTACCTGTTTGCGGCGTCGGACGGATTGAACGCGTGGTTCTACACCGTGCATGCGCAGGACGTGGCGGCGAAGCTTGGCCTCGGCGCCGATCACGTGGTGCTTTACGCGCAATCGGTCGGGTATCCGCCGCAATAGGGTGAGTCGCGAAGCCAGAATGGCCGGGCCGGTGCGACGAAGACTCCAGGCGGTGGCGCGGCGCGGGCGGCGTGTGATTCAATTTAGTATGGACCCGGAGGTCGGACCCCAAGTCCGGTCACGTCCCGCAAGGAGAAATTTTGATGGCCAATCTTCAGCTTCCCCCCGAAGAACGCAACCTGACTCCCGCCCAGGTGGAGGCGCTGGACAAACGGCGCGACCTGGGACACACGTTTCTGGTCATCGCCGGCCAGTTTACGGTGATCGCCACCATCCTGCTGCTGTGGGTGGGGCAGGACCTGACCTATTCGCCGGGCTGGCTGCATCCCATGGTGTTTTATTTCCTCATCGCGTTGGCGCTGATCGCGATTTTTGGCGTCACCGGCCTGGCGCTGCGCCGGGGCACGCCGCGCATCGACTGAGATCTCATTTTACGCGCAAAACCGCGAATCAGTGAACGGATAAGTTTGAGGAGTTTTACGCCGCGCTCGCGGCCTGAAATTTCTGTCGAACCGCGAGCCCACGCCCGAGCGCTGCGATCTGCTTCCTATGACATCTTCTCGCATGGAACCATCGGCAATGAAAATTCGTAGTCAAGGATGGCTGCGAATCGAGCCGGCAGTTCCCCATCGGCGCATGCAACCGAAATGTTGCGAAAGGAATAGAAGCGCGATGGCGGAACGTGTTTGTCCGTGGTGGATTGGCTACCTGCTGGCCAGCCCGGTGCGGCGATGGATGATGGAAAAGCCCGAATCTCTGCTTGGGCCTCATGTGCAGGAAGGCATGACAGTACTGGAACCGGGGCCGGGGATGGGTTTTTTCACATTGCCTCTGGCCCGGATGGTTGGGCCGTCGGGACGCGTGATCGCAGTCGATATCCAGGCGCAGATGCTAGCGAGTCTTGAACGGCGGGCACGGAAGGCCGGGCTGCTCGATCGCATTGAAGCGCGCAGGGCATTGCCTGACGATCTCGCGGTTGCCGATTGGAAGAACCGGATTGATTTCGTTTTGGCCTTTGCCATGGTTCATGAGACACCGTCGGCAGAAGCATTCTTTCGCCAGGCGGCGGCAGCACTCAAGCCTGGAGGTGCGGTGTTCTTCGCCGAGCCCTCCGGCCACGTGAAGCAAGCTGGATTTGAGAGTGAGCTCGAGGCGGCACGCCATGCGGGTCTGGAGATTGTGGCTCGGCCATGTGTTCGCCGCAGTCATGCGGCGGTCTTGCGGAAGGCTTGAGTTCGCGTGGCGCGTCGCCAGGCGAAGTGAGC
>Ga0326727_10019761_pt1 | contig 13474 bp, 13 predicted proteins | sample MB2enrmetagenome_FD_207643 | JGI IMG/M metagenome (GOLD analysis project Ga0326727, IMG submission 207643) | Lab enriched peat soil microbial communities from McLean, Ithaca, NY, United States - MB29MY | ecosystem: Environmental > Terrestrial > Soil > Wetlands > Peat | place: USA: New York... | reverse complement strand
GCTCTCCGGCGCGCTGACGACGATCGGCGCGCCGCCGTCCGAGGTCTCCCGGATCTTCAAATCCAGCGGAATTTCGCCGAGGAATGGCGCGTCGTGCGTCTCGGCTTCGCGCCGCGCGCCGCCGTGGGCGAAGATATCGGTGCGGCCGCCGCAATGCGGGCAAATGAAATAGCTCATGTTCTCGACCACGCCGAGCAGGGGCACGGCGACCTGTCGGAACATCGCGATGCCGCGCCGTGCGTCGATCAGCGACAGATCCTGCGGCGTCGAGACGATCAACGCGCCCGAAAGCGGCACGTTCTGCGCCATCGTCAATTGCGCGTCGCCGGTGCCCGGCGGCATGTCGACGACCAGCACGTCGAGTTCGCCCCACTCGACCTCGCGCAAGAACTGCGTCAGCGCCGAAATCACCATCGGCCCGCGCCACACGACCGCCGCGCCCTCCTCGACCAAAAAGCCGATCGACATCACCTTGACGCCGTATTTCTCCAGCGGCCTGAGCTTCTGGCCGTCGGGCGCGAGACCGGGCCTTTCCGTCATGCCGAACAGCCGCGGCATTGAGGGGCCGAAGACGTCGGCGTCGAGCACGCCGACGCGCAAGCCGAGCCGCGCCAGGCCGAGCGCGAGATTGCAGGCGGTGGTCGACTTGCCGACGCCGCCCTTGCCGGACGCGACCGCGATGATCCTTTCGACGCCGGGGATCGGCTGCGCGGTCGGCGGGCGCGGGCGACGCGCGGCCGGCGCGACGGCGGGCCCCTCGCTCTCGGCGGTCAGCGTCACCACCGCCGCGACGACGCCGGGCAGCGCCTTGATCTTCGCCTCGGCCGCCGCGCGCATGGCCTCCATCGCCTCGGCCTGCGCGGGGTCGACCCGGATGGCGACGAACGCCTTGCCGTCGCGCACCGTCACGCCGTCGATGGCGCCCGATCGCGGCAGCGGAGTCTTGCCGTCCGGCCCGGGCACGGCGGTGAGCGCGGCGAGGATTTCGTCTTTGGAGGGCATCGAGTTTCTCTCCTTTTCCTGCCGAAGTCGAGGCGGCGCGCGCTCCAACCGGCCGCCGCCAGAGGGCCGCGGCCGCGGCCGCGCCGAAACGCTTCGGCCCGCGCCTCGGCGCGCGCGGCGCGAATGAACCCGGCGATCTCCTGGCCCGTCTCTTCCTTCACCCGCAGCAGCATCAGGAACGCGCCGATCTGCTCGGGCCCGGTCTCCCCGCGAGGATCATGCGCATCGCCTCATCGGCTTCCTCGATGGTCAGCGAGCGCATCAAGGTCTTGCCGCGCCCGAAAATGGCGACGAAGCGAGCGAACGGATGCGGAGCCTCGAGCATAACGAGAATTCCTCGGGTCGAGACGACTTGCGCCAGCCGCGCGATCGGCGACGCGCGTCAAGGCCAGCCGTGACGAAGCACCTTTGGCACAGCCGAGCGACGAGGAAAAGCGCCGCGGCTCTTCCACCGACCCTTCCCTCGATCGGCCGGCTGCGCCTCTCCCGCCGGCGTGACGAGCGAGACTCTCCGGGATCGTCTCGGTCAAGGGGGCTCCGCTCGCTGCGCTCAGGGCGCGCCGAACCCGACGTCGGGCGAGAGATTGCCGACGGCGAACCGAGCTTCTCGCCAATGAAACGGCCACCAAGGCGGCATCGCCTCGTCTGGCGGCCGATGCGGCCTCGTTCTAGCGCGTGCGAACTCAGCGCGCCATCCGCCGCCGAATTGGCGTTCGATCGGGCGACAACGTTTCAGCCGGCGCCGCGCTCGACCGCAAGGCGACGAATGTCGGCGCCGATTTCGTCCACCAGCGCGTAGCGCGCCCGCCAGGCGCTGCGCTTGTCGGGAGGCACTTCTTCGACCGAACGCCGATGGCGAACCTTGGGCAACAGGAAGAAGTCGCCGGCGATCGGCGCGCCGCCGAGTTCGCGCCAGAAGGCGTCGTAATCGGCGTGCCAGCCAACCAACTCGTATTTCAAGGAGTGACGGCGATGGCCCGCATTCGAGATCGCCTTGAGGCTCGCCGCGCCGAGAATATCGCCCAACGCGTAGGCGGCGTGGATCAACAGATCCTTCGGCCGCAGGCCCCACATGTCTCTGGTCGCTCGGACAGTGACGGCTTTGCCGTCAGCGTCGCGGCAGCCTTGCAGGCCCCCTAACCAAAGGTCCGGCGGGCCGCCAGGGTCCACAGCGCCGACCACGAGGCTGAGACTGGCCACGCGCTTCATCTCGTCCACACGCTCGAGGTGGACGATGAGCTCGCCTTCACGAGGGTTCAAGAAACTTTGCGCTAGGCACAATCGGTAGCGGACCGTCGACCGACCTTTGATCTGCGCCAGGACGATGACCTCGCCTCGGAGAAGTCTGCCGACGAATTCCGAACCCAGCTTGACCAGGAGACGCTCATAGTGGGTGGTGAGAAGATTGATCGCCGCCGCCTGCGGCATCGAATGGTGAAGGAAAGGCTGGGCGGCCTTTCTCGCCAGGACATAGGGAACCGTTTCAACGCCGGCGCGCACGCGAATGCGCTCCAGCGCGCCCATCCAACGCAAAGTCGACACGGGGGAACGAACGGCCCGCCACGCCAACCGAACGGCTTTCCTCAGCTCTCCGATTGCAATCTGAGAGGAAATCAGATCGTAGAGAAGCACCCACGCGTTGGGCGGCCTGACGCGGACGGCGGGGACCGCTCGCGTCGCTTCGGCTTGCGGCTGTCGTAACACATACTCGACGCTCTTCAATTGGACCACCTTGGCCGCGACAATCCAGCCCGATGAACTGGGTTGGTTCTTACGGCGAATTCCCTGCGCAGCTCGAAATGAAATCCGCCAACGGCCGACGGGCTCCGATCCTTACACGCACGGCCCAGCGTTGTCAGCCCCGCCCGCGCCGGGAAGCGTCCGCTCGTCGCAGCGGACTCGGATCGGCCTACGGCCTTGCGGCGCAGATGGCGCCCTTGCGCCAGGTTGCGTTCGCGCGCAAGCTCCTTGAGCTTCGCCCAACTCGAGAGACCCGACCCATGAACCGACGCGATCTTCTCCTCGGCGCCGCCGCGGCTGCGGCCGGCTTGGCCTTCGGCGCGCCCGCCAGCGCCAATGTCGCTGCGCCTTTCGACTGGAGCCTTTGGCCGCCGATGACCGGCCGCGACGCCTTCGTCGCCTGGATGCGGGAGAAGCGCGGCGAGGACGCCGGGTTCCTCGGCCAGCGCTGGGATCGCTATCTGCAACTGATCGCCCATAACGATGTTTGGGACGAGACGGACAAGCGCGCCTTCCTGATGACGCCGCGCGAGGAATTCGTCACCGCGGACAATCTTTCGCGCGTCTACGAGTGGCATCATCTCAACATCGGTTTCGGCGTCACCATCACCGGCCCGCACACGGTCGCACGCATGACCAACACGCTTGCGGTCAAGCACGGCGACAAGGTTCTCGAGATCGGCACGGGCTCCGGCTACCAATCGGCCTACCTGAGCTATCTGACCGACCGGCTATGGTCGATCGAGATCATCCCGGCGTTGGCGCAGCGCACCCGCGCGCTCTACGACACGCTGATCGCGCGCGGCTACGGCGAGTATCGCGCCATTCAAACCAAGAATGCCGACGGCTATTACGGCTGGAGCGAGGCGGCGCCATTCGACAAGATCATCGTCACCTGCGGCATCGACCACATCCCGCCGCCGCTGCTGCAGCAGCTCGTCCCCGGCGGGATCATGGTGATCCCGGTCGGGCCGCCCGGCGCGCAGCACGTGATCAAGGCGGTGAAGACCCAAGGGCCGGACGGCGCGTTCTCGGTCACGCGCTCCGACATCTACGGCGGCGCGATCATCCCGTTCGTGCCGTTCACCGGCGGACACCAGAGCTGAGGCGAAAATCCCTCTCCCGCTTCGCGGGAGAGAGGCGCCGCTTACACCGCCTTGCCGACCAGCGCGCCGATCCCCGCCGTCACCGCCATCGCCAGCGCGCCCAAGATCGCGACGCGCAGCGTCGGCTTGACGATCGTCGCCCCGCCCATCCAGGCGCCAAGCGCGCCGAGCGCGGCCAGAAGCGCCAAGGCCGCCAGCGACACCGCGCCGACCGCCGCCGCGCGCGGCGCCAGGAACGCGACGAGCGTCGGCATCGCCGCGCCGGCGGAAAAGCTGATCGCCGAAGCGAAAGCCGCCAGGATCGGGTTGGCGCTTCGGCTTTCGGAAATGCCGAGTTCGTCGCGCGCATGGGCGCTGAGCGCGTCCTTGGCCATCAGCTCTTGCGCGACCTTGCGCGCCAGCGCGGGCGCCAGGCCGCGGCGCTGATAGATCAGCGTCAACTCCCGCGTTTCGACGTCCGGCGTTTCCTCCAGCGAGTGCCGCTCGCGTTCGAGATCGGCCGCTTCCGAGTCGGCCTGCGAGCTGACCGAAACATATTCGCCCGCGGCCATCGCCATGGCGCCCGCCGCCCAGCCCGCCACCGCCGCGGTGAGGATTTCGCCGCGCGTCGCGCCGGCGGCGGCGACGCCGACGATCAGGCTCGCGGTCGAAATGATGCCGTCGTTGGCGCCGAGCACCGCCGCGCGCAGCCAGCCGGCGCGATTGACGAAATGGTCGGCGAGCGGCGGCATGAGAGAACCTCTCGCGGAGGGTTCGGCGCCAAGCGGATATCACGCAAGCGTGACGAAAGATACGCCATCGGCGAAATCGCCGCACGCGGCTTCGTCTTAAGGCGCTTTGCGGGGCGCGCCCGCGATTTTATGTCGAGCTTGCGGAAACCGAATTTCCGGCCATGATGGCGCGGGTTCGCCTGCCTCCTCAGGCGAATGGCGTCGAACGGAGCGCGTACATGCCGATCGGGAAGTTCCTGTACTTCGGCGATTTCGCCGTCATCCCCGCGGCGACGCTGCTGTTCGCCGGCCTCTCCTTTTCCGACCGCGGCCTCGAAGCCGGGCCGGCGTGGGCGCTGAGCCTCATCGTCGGAATCGCGACGTGGACGCTGGCCGAATACCTCATTCACCGTTTCGCCTACCACGGCGCGCCGATCCTCACCGCGCTGCACGAGGCGCATCATCGCGATCCCGCCGCCTTCATCGGCGTCCCGTCCTTCTTGTCGAGCGGATTGATCGTCGCGGTCTGCTATCTGCCGCTGCGCGGCCTCGACCCGATCTTCGCCGGCGGCTTCGCCAGCGGCATGCTGATCGGCTACGGCGTCTACATGTTCGTCCATCACGCGACGCATCACTGGCCGATCCGGCCCGGCGACTGGCTCTACGAGGCGCGGGTGCGCCACATGGCCCATCATTATCGCGACAACGCCAATTTCGGCGTCAGCGTCGGATTTTGGGATCGCGTGTTCCGCACCGGCGGCGCGCGGCGCGACCGAACGGCCAAAGCGTGAGGCGAAGCGCGGCCGTCCTTAAGCGAGGCCGCGCGCACCCACCAATGCGAAACGGCCGGGCGCAATCGCCCGGCCGCAACACGTTTCAACGCCTCCCGAATCCGCGGGCGAAGCGCTCAATCCGGCCAGCAGCGGCGGCCCTCAGGTCCGAGATGGTAGCCGCGCGGGCACGCTCGACCGACCGCCATGGGATGGCAGTGTCCGTTTGGACCGCGCCAGAACCCCGGCCCGCATCCCTCGGCGACGAGGGTGACGGCGGGACCGGTCTCGACCGACGGAACGGTCATGGCGGCCTGCGCTGACGCGGCGAGGCCGACGGCCAACAACGCTCCGAGAATCCATTTTGACGTCATTGCGCTCTCCACAGTTGCGCGCCGTTCCCGCCCCCATCAGGCTCGACACGGCGCGGGATCGCTATACCGGCCGAGCCGCTCGCGCGCAATCCGCATAAAGGCGGGCGCGAGCGGCGCCGGCGCCCGGACGCCCGCGACGCGATTGCCGCGCCGGCGGTTTCTGGTGTAGGCATCCGATTTCGCGGCGGCGGATGGGCCCGGCGGCGCGCCAGGGGGGTGCTCGTGACGGAATCGAAGACGCCGCTGCTCGATCGGGTTCGCACGCCAGCCGATCTGCGCCGACTGCCGGTCGGAGACCTGAGAAGGCTCGCCGACGAATTGCGCGCCGAGACGATCAGCGCCGTCTCGGTGACCGGCGGGCACCTCGGCGCCGGCCTCGGCGTCGTCGAACTCACCGTGGCGCTGCACTACGTCTTCGACACGCCGCGCGATCGGCTGATCTGGGACGTCGGGCATCAGGCCTATCCGCACAAGATTCTCACCGGGCGGCGCGATCGCATCCGCACGCTGCGCCAGGGCGGCGGCCTGTCGGGATTCACCAAGCGCGCCGAGAGCGAATACGACCCGTTCGGCGCCGCCCATTCCTCGACCTCGATCTCGGCCGGCCTCGGCATGGCGGTGGCGCGCGACCTCTCCCGTCGCGACAACGCCGTCATCGCGGTGATCGGCGACGGCGCGATGTCGGCGGGCATGGCCTACGAAGCGATGAACAACGCCGGCGCCTCGCATTCGCGCCTGATCGTCATTCTCAACGACAACGACATGTCGATCGCGCCGCCGACCGGCGCGATGTCGGCCTATCTCGCCCGCCTCGTCTCCAGCCGCACCTACATCTCGCTGCGCGACGTCGCCAAGCAATTGGCGCGGCGGCTGCCGAAATTCTTCTACGACAAGGCCAAGCGCACCGAGGAATACGGCCGCGGCTTCTTCACCGGCGGCACGCTGTTCGAAGAGCTCGGGTTCTACTATGTCGGGCCGATCGACGGTCATAATCTCGACCACCTGCTGCCGGTGTTGAAGAACGTGCGCGACATGCCGCACGGGCCGGTGCTGGTCCACGTCGTCACCAAGAAGGGCAAGGGCTATCCTCCCGCCGAGGCCGCCGAGGACAAATACCACGGGGTCAGCGCGTTCGACGTCGTCACCGGCGCGCAGTCGAAGCCGAAGTCCAACGCGCCGACCTACACCCGTGTGTTCGCCGACGCGCTGATCGCCGAAGCGGCGCGCGACGACAAGATCGTCGCCGTCACCGCCGCCATGCCGAACGGCACCGGCCTCGATCGCTTCGCCAAAGCCTACCCCGCGCGGACGTTCGACGTCGGCATCGCCGAGCAGCACGCCGTCACCTTCGCGGCGGGTCTGGCCTGCGAAGGCTACAAGCCTTTCTGCGCGATCTATTCGACCTTCCTCCAGCGCGCCTACGATCAGGTGGTGCACGACGTCGCCATTCAGAACCTGCCGGTGCGCTTCGCGCTCGATCGCGCCGGCCTGGTCGGCGACGACGGCCCGACCCACGCCGGCGCGTTCGACGTCGCCTATCTCTCCTGCCTGCCCAACATGACGGTGATGGCGGCGGCCGACGAGGCCGAACTCGTGCACATGATCGCCACCTGCGCCGCGCACGACAGCGGCCCGATCGCCGTGCGCTATCCCCGCGGCGAAGGCGTCGGCGTCGAAATGCCGGAGTGCGGCGTTTCCCTGGCCATCGGCAAGGGGCGCGTGCTGCGGCAGGGGACGCGGATCGCCATATTGTCGCTGGGCACGCGCCTCGCCGAAGCGCTGAAGGCGGCCGACGATCTCGCCGCGCGCGGCCTTTCGACCACCGTCGCCGACGCGCGCTTCGCCAAGCCGATCGATCGCGAGCTCGTGCTGAGCCTGGCGGCGAGCCACGAATTGTTGATCACCGTCGAAGAGGGCGCGGTCGGCGGCTTCGGCTCGCACGTCATGAGCCTGCTCAGCGAAAGCGGCGCGCTCGACGCCGGGCTCAAGGTCCGTGCGATGACCCTGCCCGACGCGTTTCAGAGTCAGGACAAGACCGAGCGGCTCTACGCGGCGGCCGGGCTCGACGCCAAGGCGATCGTCGCCAAGGCGCTCGCGGTTTTCGGCGCCGGCGCCGTCGCGGCGAGCCGGACCGGGTGAGCGAGGCGGCGCCGCGCCTGACGCGGCGCGGGCGTCAAGCGACGTCAAGCCGGGCGTCGCGTTTCGTCAAGCCTCGTCAAGCTCTGTCAAGCCGTGTCAAGGATTCCCTTGGCCGAAACGAGCGTTTTCAAGGGGTTGTGACCCGTCAAGGGCCGCTTCGCCGCTCGGCGGGCCGTCGCTCGCCGCCGGCTCGCCACGCGCCTGCTGGCGCTCCCTTTCCTGTCGGATGCGCTCCGCCATCGTATTGAGCTTGGCGAGCAGCCGCTCGCGCGCGTTCTCGTCGTAGGGCGCTCCGGCGGCTTCGACGGCGGCGTACCGGTCGAGCCGGTCGAGCACCTTCAGCAGCCGGTCGATCGCGCGGAGATCGCCGTCGGCGACGCCGCGCGCGGCCAGGCGCAACGCCGGCTCCAGCCGCGCGGTCTGCACCAGGGCGTGCTCGAGCTTGCTGTCGCCCTCGCCCTCGCCGAGCGCCTGGGCGACGATCTGGCGCACCCGCTCGCGCGACAGCCCCTCTTGGCGCCCGATTTCCGCGTAGGGCCAGCCCGCCTGGACCTGCGCGAGAATGCGCACCCGCCGCGTCTCGCGATCCCGCGCCGCAGCGCGCGGGCCGGGGGAAGGGGCGGAGACGACGGGGACGTTCATGGCGGCCGGCTCTTTCGTTGGCGCGGGCGGATCGCCGCGCGTCGGGATTTGACGAAGGGGTAGATTAGCACGAATTTGGATTATCGGAAAGACATTGCTGCGGGGCAGGGGCGGCGACGGCCTTCGTCGCGCGCCCGAACGTAGAGCGGGTTCCGATCGCATCGAACCGACGCCGTCATGGCGAGGAGCCCCATCGGGGCGACGACGCAATCCATCAGGCATTACGGTGCATTACCATTACCATTACGGTGCCATTACGGTGACGCGACCGTCTTTCCATTACGGTGCCATTACCATTACATTACGCATTACGGTGACGCGACCGTCTTTACCGCTTTATTGCGCCGTGCTATGCGGCCTCATGACTCGCTTCGCTCGCTTCGCGGACGCAAGCCGAAGACCGATCCCTCGACCGCGGTCGATAAAAGGAATTGACGGGTGCGTCACCGTTATCAAAGGAATTGACGGGTGCGTCACCGTTATCCCGCCGTTATCCCGCGTGGATGACCGGGACAAGCCCGGTCATGACGGACCGAATTCAACCGCCGCCGCCCGCCCCTCCCCCTCGCGATTGACTTGCCGCGCGCGGCGCGCCTATAAGCCGGCCACGCGACGGCCCCGCCGCCGCTCGAAATTTCCCGGCTCGCGCGACGCCCCTCGACAAGGGGGCGGCGCGGCGAGGTCCGGGGTTGGCCTATGGGGAGCGCCCAGCGCGCTTTCCCCGGCGTTTTCGGCTTATGGAGCACCCGACGTGAAGCGGACCTATCAACCGAGCAAGCTGGTGCGCAAACGCCGCCACGGCTTTCGCGCGCGCATGGCGACGGTCGGCGGCCGCAAAGTGCTCAACGCCCGGCGCGCGCGCGGCCGCAAGCGCCTTTCGGCTTGACCCGCCGCGCGGGCCTCGACCCGGCGCCGCGTCGCGAGAATCCCGATGATGGAGCCTGACGCCTTGGGCGAAGACGCAAGGCGAGACGCCGCCCATCCCCCGCTCATGGGACGCCTGCGGCGGCGGGCGGAGTTTCAGCGCGTTTCGCGCGGCCGTCGCGCCCACGTCGAGAGCTTCACCTTGCAGGCCAACGCGCGCGCGCGCGCCGAAGCGCCGCCGGGCGAAGCGCCCGCCGAGTCGCCCCGCGTCGGTTTCACCGTCACCAAGCGCATCGGCGACGCGGTCGAGCGCAACCGCATCCGCCGGCGCCTGAAGGAGGCGCTGCGGCGCGCGGACGCGGTTGCGCCCGCGCCCGGGCATGATTACGTGCTGATGGCGCGCCGCGAGGCGCTGACGCGTCCCTTCGCGGCGCTCGTCGCCGACATCGAAAAGGCGTTCGCCAAAATGAGCCGGCTCGAGCCGCCGGCCCGCGCCGCGCCTCGGCGCGCGCCGCCCGCAACCGACAGAGAACAGCGATCATGAACTCCGAGGACTCCCGCAACATCATCCTGGCGATCGTCCTTTCTGGGCTCGTTCTGATCGGCTGGCAGTATTTCTTCGCCGCGCCGCAGTTGCAAAAGGAGCGGCAGGCGCAAACGCAAACGCAGGCGCTGGCGCCCACGACGGCCAATCCCGCGACGGCCGCCGTCGGCGCCGGCGGCGCGGTGCCGTCGCCCGGCGCGGCCCCTGTCGAAGCCGGGCCGAAAACCCGCGCCGAGGCGCTGGCGGCGAGCCCGCGCGTCGTCATCGACACGGCGAGCCTGGCCGGTTCGATCGACCTGACCGGCGGCGTCGTCGACGACATCGTCCTGAAGGCCTATCGCGAGACCATCGACCCCCACAGCGCCAACATCACCTTGTTCTCGCCGCAAGGCGGCCCGCGGCCCTATTGGGCCGAAACCGGCTTCGTCACCGACGCGCCCGGCGTGAAGACGCCCAATCGCTCCACGCTCTGGAGCGCGGATTCGACCGCGCTGAGCGCCGACAAGCCGGTGACGCTGACCTGGGACAACGGCGCCGGGCTGAAATTCAAGCGGGTGATCGCCGTCGACGACAAGTACATGTTCACGATCAAGGATTCGGTCGAGAACGACGGCGCCGAGCCGGTTTCGCTGCGCCCCTATGCGCTGATCCTGCGACGCGGCAAGCCGGACGTCGCCGGCTACTCCGTGCTGCACGAGGGCTTCGTCGGCGTCATCGGCGGCGGCGGGGTGCAAGAGGTCACCTACGCCAACATCGACAAGGCGACCGGCAAGGTCGACGCCTATACCGGCGAGGGCGGATGGCTCGGCTTCACCGACAAGTACTGGGCCTCGGCGATCATTCCCGACCCCAGCGAACCGATCGAAGCGCGCTTCTCGGCGAGCGGCCCGGCGCAGCTCGAGGACTATCAGTCCGACTTCATCGGCCCGGCGCTGGCGATCGCGTCCGGCGCTTCCGCCGAAGCCGTCGCGCGGGTGTTCGCCGGCGCCAAGGAAGTCGCGACGATCGACGCCTACGGCAAGAGCCTCGACATCAAGAAATTCGATTTGATGATCGACTGGGGCTGGTTCTATTTCATCACCAAGCCGCTGTTTCTGCTGATCGACGCCATCTATCGCTACGTCGGCAATTTCGGCCTGGCGATCCTCGCCATCACCGTTCTGATCAAGCTCGCCTTCTTCCCGCTCGCCAATCAGAGCTATCGCTCGATGGCCAAGATGAAGAAGATTCAGCCGCAGATCGCCGCGCTCAAGGACCTCTATCCCGACGACCGCGCCAAGCAGCAACAAGCGCAAATGGAGCTGTTCAAGAAGGAAGGCGTCAATCCGGTCGCCGGCTGCCTGCCGATGATGGTTCAGATCCCGGTGTTCTTCGCGCTCTACAAGGTGATCTTCATCACCATCGAAATGCGGCAGGCGCCGTTCTACGGCTGGATCAAGGACCTGTCGGTGCCCGATCCGACCAACCTGTTCACGCTGTTCGGGCTCATCCCCTGGGATCCGTCGACGCTGCCGGTGATCGGCCACTTCCTCATGCTCGGCATCTGGCCGCTGATCATGGGCCTGTCGATGTTCCTGCAGATGAAGATGAACCCGGAACCGGCCGACCCCGTGCAAAAGACCATGTTCGCGTGGATGCCGGTCATCTTCACCTTCATGCTCGGCTCGTTCCCGGTCGGTCTGGTGATCTATTGGACCTGGAACAACACGCTGACGATCATCCAGCAGGGCTACATCATGGCGAGCGCCGGCGTGAAGGTCGAGCTCTGGGGCAATTTGAAGAAGCTGTTCGTCAAAGAAGGGACGTCGTGAGCGCTTCGCCGGGCGAAGGGTTCTCGGCGGAAGCGATCGAGGCGGGGCGCAAGCTGTTCGCCGCCCCTTGCGAATTCTTCTTCGCCGCCGCCAGGTCCGACGACCTGCCGCCGATCGGCGCGCCGGAAATCGCCTTCGCCGGCCGCTCCAACGTCGGCAAGTCGTCGCTGATCAACGCGCTGACCGGGCGCTCGGCGCTGGCGCGGGTTTCGCACACGCCCGGGCGTACCCAGGAGCTGATCTTCTTCCATCTCGGCGACAGGCTCGATCTCGTCGACATGCCGGGATACGGCTACGCCGCCGTCGCCAAGCAGAAGTCCGCCGCGTGGGGAGCGCTGGCGCGCGACTATTTGCGCGGGCGTCCCTCGCTGATGCGCGCCTTCGTGCTGATCGACGGCCGGCGCGGGATCATGGACAGCGACGAAGAGACGATGACCGGGCTCGACGCCGCGGCGGTCTCCTACGCGGTCGTGCTGACCAAGGGCGACGAGGTGAAGGCCGCCGACAGGGGCGCGCGCGTCGCCGCGACGCTGGAGCGCTTGCGCAAGCGCCCGGCCGCCTATCCGCAAGCGTTCTTCACCTCCGCCCGCAGCGGCGAAGGCGTCGCGGAGCTGCGCGCGCACATCGCGCAATTGCTCGCCGAGCGCTCCTTGTAGGCGCGACCGCTGGTCGCAGCCGACGCGCAAGCGCCTAGTCGCGCCGATCTCGACGCCACTGGAAGAGCGCGGCCGGCGGCCGCGCCTACAAGGAGCGCTCGGGCAGCGCAGGAAACGCGATTTGTATCGACAAATAAGTTTGACGACCCGTTTATTTGTAGATACGATAACATATGGTCGTCAGGTGGGACAACGCGAAGCGTCTCGCAACATTTTCAAGCACGGCCTGGACGTTGCCGATTTGGACGAGGATTTCTTCGGGAACGCCGTCATCGTCCGGGCGCGTCCGCCCCGTTTCACCGCTATCGGGCGGCTTCGGGACGCGATGGTGGTCGTGGTTATTTTCGCGCCGCTCGGCACGGAGGCCATCTCGGCGATTTCGATGCGCCCCGCGAACAAGAAAGAAAGGAGCTTGCTTCATGCCCCGTAAGATGAAAGCCGACGCCGGCCTCGATCGCGGCTTCACCCAGGCCGACCTGGACGACGCATCGGATTCCCCTGAGATCACCGCGCAGGAGATGGCTGAGGCGAAGCCGTTCGCGGCGGCGTTCCCCGGACTGGCGCAAAGCGTTAAGCGCGGGCGCGGCAAACAAAAGGCGCCGACCAAGCAGCTTGTCAGCATACGCCTCGACCGAGACGTGCTCGCCGCCTTCAAAGCGACGGGAGAGGGCTGGCAGGGGCGCATCAACGACGCCCTGCGCCGCGTCGCCAAAGCGAAGCGACGCGCGCGCGCCGTATGATCGCCGGTTCGCCGGCGCCCTTCCGTTCGCGCCAGCTTCTCCTTACATAGGCCGCGAGGCCGCGAAAGCGGTCGATTCGGCATCGTCCGGACCGTTTCAGCGTCGCTTCGGGGCGCCGACGGGGCCAGAGGGGAGGTGGAAATGAATTTGGAAAAATACACCGAGCGCGCGCGCGGTTTCATTCAGAGCGCGCAGTCGCTGGCGTTGCGCGAAGGCCACCAGCAATTCACGCCCGAGCACGTCCTGAAAGTTCTGCTCGACGACGAGGAGGGGCTCGCCGCCGGGCTCATCGACAAGGCGGGCGGACGCTCGCGCGACGCGCTGGCGCAGGTCGAATTGGCGCTCGCCAAACTGCCCAAGGTGCAAGGGTCGGGCG
>Ga0326727_10019759_pt1 | contig 13475 bp, 10 predicted proteins | sample MB2enrmetagenome_FD_207643 | JGI IMG/M metagenome (GOLD analysis project Ga0326727, IMG submission 207643) | Lab enriched peat soil microbial communities from McLean, Ithaca, NY, United States - MB29MY | ecosystem: Environmental > Terrestrial > Soil > Wetlands > Peat | place: USA: New York... | reverse complement strand
TCTCACTGCCGAGAAGTTCATCCCGAATCCCTTCCTCCATGGCTCCCCCCCTTACCAAGGGGGGGTTAGGGGGGGTTCCGGAACCCTCGCAGAAGATCAAGTACCGACAGCGCCCATCTTGTACAAAACAGGCGACCTGGTCCGCTACACCGCCGAGGGTGACATCGAATTCCTGGGACGAATCGACGCGCAGGTGAAACTCCGCGGTTTCCGAATCGAGCTGACGGAGATCGAATCGGTGCTTATGCAGTGTCCAGGCGTGCAAACCGCCGTCGTTTCGGTCCGTGAGGACATCCCGGGTATCGAGCAGCTCGTTGCGTATATAATGGAAGACGAGCGCACTGGGTCAGACGAGTGTGAACTAAAATCAGCGCTCCGATCCCGCCTGCCCGCCTACATGGTCCCATCGATCTTCGTGCGCCTGGATTCCTTCCCCACCCTTGCCAGCGGCAAGGTCGATCGCAAGCGACTTCCAGCGCCCGAATGCTCTCTCCCGGATGAGGAAACAACCCAGGTGGAGGGTCGAACGGAGACCGAGTGCGCGGTTCTAACTGTCTGGATGAAGCTTTTCTATCCGCAAACCGTGGCCCTGACTGACAACTTCTTTGATCTTGGCGGTCACTCACTCCTCGCGGCAAGGATGGTCTCAGAGTTGAGGAAGAACCCCGGCATGGGCGATGTCTCCATGTTGGACGTGTATCACCATCCGACCCTGGAGTCTTTCGCAAAGAATATCGAGGACGGCATCTGCCATCAGAACGACGATGCCGCTGCCGATAACAAATCGGCCAATGACTTCCGAGTTCCCAAGCTCCAGTTCGTCCTGTGCTCAGCGGCTCAGGCGGTCGGCGCCTACGCGGTGCTCGGCGTGTTCCTCCTTCCCTGGCTCCTCTCATATCGAGCCTACGAGCTGACCCGCGTCGATCACAGCACCCTTGTGTCACTCCTGGCGGCATTCGGGGCGGCGCTGGTGATCTTCCCAGCCATGGCTATCGCAAGCATCGCCGGGAAATGGATCATTATCGGACGATACAAACCGGGCAAGTACCCGGTCTGGGGCGCGTATTACTGGCGATTCTGGATGGCCCGGCGGCTTCAGGGAATAATCCCGATGACTTATCTGAGGGGCACGCCGTTGCTGAACATCTATTGCCGTCTTATGGGCGCGAAGATCGGCAGGAATGTATATCTGGGGTCCCATTACCAGGCGGCGTACGATCTCCTGACCATCGGTGACGACTCCAGCATCGGATTGGACGCCCAGATCACAGGATATACTATTGAAGACGGGATGCTGACCATCGGCGATGTCAATATCGGTGAACGATGTTTCGTCGGCGCCAAATCGGTCCTTCATCCGGACACCGTCATGTGCGACGACTCCCTGCTGGAGGATCAATCAATGTTGCCAGCCGGATCCGCCATCCCGAGAGGCGAAACCTGGCGCGGCTCCCCCGCATCAGCCGTTCCCCTCCTTAATAAGGAGGGGTTAGGGGAGTTTCCGGCTCAGGTCCCCCACCTTGGCAAGGGGGGGCTAGGGGGGGTTCCATCCGGAATTCCCCTCCTTAATAAGGAGGGGCTGGGGGAGGTTCCGGGAGTCTCTCGTGGGAAAATCGCCCGCACAGCTCTCTATGCCCTCGGCGTACTGATCTTCCTGCCCGCGATCGCGCTCATCGCTTCCCTGCCCGCCGGGGTCGCGCTCATCGATCTCACAACCAGATTCGGCCCATTCCACGGCATCCTCTTTTCGCCCGTGGTCGCCGCCGGATTCGCCATCATGCTCATGGCCGAAATCGCCATTATCAAGCGGCTCATCGCGGGCCATGTCAGCCCGGGTCGATATCAAGTGAACAGCCTCTTCCACCTGCGCAAATGGTTTGTCGATGCCATGATGCAGATGGCCCTGGAACTGCTTCACCCACTCTACGCCACCATTTATCTACCGCCCTGGTTCAGGATGCTTGGCGCGAAACTCGGCAGGCGCGTGGAGATTTCCACGGTGGCGCACATCACGCCGGAACTGCTCAGTATCGGCGCCGAGAGTTTCATCGCCGATTCCGCCTGCATGGGCGCGACCCGGGTACACAAGGGTTGGCTCACCATGGAGAGCACCAGCATCGGCAGGCGAACGTTCATCGGAAACAGCGCGCTGGTTCCGTCAGGAAGTCAAATCGGCAACGAGTCGCTGATAGGCGTGCTCTCGACCCCGCCCTCGAACGACGTACTCGATGAAAATCCCGGCACATCCTGGCTCGGCTCGCCGCCGGTAAGACTTCCCAATCGGCAGTCCAGCGGATCGTTTCCGGACGAGGTCACCTTCAATCCACCCTGGCATCTTTACCTAATCAGAGGCGCGATAGAGTTCTTCCGCGTCACCATGCCAACCGCGCTCATGATGTTCGTGATCGCCGCCGTCATTCACGGATCGGTTGCGCTCTCGCACGCCGTGTCGCTTCCCATTCTCATAGCCGCGTTGCCCGCAGTCTATATCGGAGCCTGCCTCATCGCGATTGGGATAGTGGTCGGGATCAAGTGGGCAGTCATGGGTAAGTACAGACCGTGCACCAAGCCGCTGTGGAGTTCATTCGTGTGGCGAACCGAGATGGTGACGGCGATTCACGAGAGCTTCTGCGCCCCGATGCTCCTCAACCTGCTTCAGGGCACGCCGTTCCTGGCATGGTACTTCCGAGCGATGGGTTCCAGAATCGGCAAGCGCGTCTGCATGGAAACGACCCAGATCACTGAGTTCGACCTGGTGAACGTCGGCGACGATGCCGAGTTGAACCTCAACTGCACCATCCAGACCCACCTCTTCGAGGATCGGGTGATGAAATGCTCCAACCTTCACGTCGGCCCAAAATGCTCCGTCGGCCCCATGGCCGTCGTGCTCTATGATTCGGAGATGCAGGAAGGCGCATCCCTCAGCGGCCTCAGTCTCCTCATGAAGGGCGAGAACCTCCCAGCCTGGACCAAATGGCACGGCATCCCGGCACAGAGGAATCAGGCGTTGTAGGAGCGGTTTGTAACCGCGATTCCGGATCCGTCCCGTAGTCTAGCCCCTTGTGGGCGTCCGGATGTCTGAACACGATTTTGCGGATTAACAGGATTGACAGGATGGGAATTATCTTGGCTGCCGACTTCCAGCGAGCGATTCCGGGTCTGGGGTTGTAGTAGCGGTTTCCTAACCGCGAACCCGGATTCCGGATCGCCGTCGGGAGACGGCTCCGGGCTCCCCTCCTGCTAAGGGGGGGTTAGGGGGGGTTCCGGAAGGCCCCACGCCCTACTCCCACTTTTCTTCATCAGTCGGATCAGTCCGATCCGTCGGATCCGACCGATTCTCGGAATTCCCCCAAGGCCTATTGCACCTTTTTCACTGGCCGGATGCCTGGATTGCGTTCCATCGCTGGGCGGCGGCCTGAACTGCTTTGGCGAAGGGGACGAATGCGCCCTGGCGGTCGAGAGACTGGCACATCTGGTACGCAATGGCGGCATCGTCGAGCCTGCCCTGAAGCAGGAGCGCGTAGCCCATCTGGTACCAGGAATTGGAATCGGCATCAAACTCGTTGGAGGCACTGTATTCCACCACGGCTTGCTCCACCTGCCCGGATTCCAGATACCACAGTCCGAGATCAGCGTGAGGCCCGCATCCGGCCGTTGCGCCTGTCTTCACCCTCCCGAGCATTTCCTTGATCGTGGCATCGTGTTTGTGGCCGTTCGCAGGAAGCACGAGGTTCAGACGAATCTGATTGCGGGTCCAGGCGACGGGAGGACGCGTGGGACCTAGCCTGGACTGGAGTTCCGCGAGTTCGGTATAGATGGAGGTCGTCGCTGCATCAGCGAAGGGAGCGGGTTGGCGGACTCCGTTTGCATCCAGGATAGTTGGAGGATAGGCGGAGAGGATGGTCAGCGCGCGCTCGTACTTCAGCTCGGCTTCGTGGTATCGCCCCATGCTTTCGAAGTACTTGGCGATTTTTTCGTTGTAAAGATACGACCTGCTCTTTTGAGTTTCGGCAGCCCAATCAAAAACGCCGGCATACCTGTTGTGGGGCGTGAAGACTTTCATCGAATCGGCAAGCACGGCAGCCTGAGCATAGTTGTCCATGGCCTCCGTGGTCTTTCCGGCGGTCTCATAAACCTGGGCGAGGGCGGCTCTGATGGAGGAATCGCCGGGCGCGAGGCCGATTGCGGTGTTGATCTCCGCGAGTCCCGCCTTCAAATCCTTACCCGCCAATACGAGCCCGAGCTGCTCGTGAAGGTAGGCGTTCTGCGGGTCCTGGGCGATCTGCGCGCGAAGATCCGAGATGATCTTGTCCACATCATAGGCCTTTGAGGGTTTAGCTCCCGCGGATGTACCGGTCGATGTCGCGGACGTCGTAGTGAACGCCTGAGCGTTGGACGCGCTCCCCCATCCGACGGCCAAAGCCATCATACTGAAAGCTGTCAGGATATACAGGATATATTTGATGGATATTTTCATGATCTCCTCCGAATACTTTAGACCCTATTCTAGGACGATGAATCCAGTGACAATGTTCGCTGATTTATGGGCATAGGGTCATGAAACCCTATTAACTCCGGCCCTTTGGGTCAGACCCGGAACCCTCCCTTAGCAGGGAGGGAGCCACGGTCCGACACCTTTGTCCCATCTGGACTAGGTTCTACACACCAGTGCAACCGCGTGGCACTCCGCTCCGAGGCTCTCGCCGATGGCTCCAAGGCCTTCGCGGGTGGTGGCTTTCACGCCCACCTGCGCCGGCTCGATCTGGAGGGCGGATGCGATGTTCCTCCGAATATCGGGAACATGGGGCGATATCTTGGGTCGTTCGGCCACAAGAGTCACATCGATGTTGCCGATCAGCCAGCCGGAGTCCGCAACGATCTTCCCGGTACGTGCGAGGAGTTCCATGCTGTCCGCGTCCTTGAACTCGGGCGATGTGTTCGGGAACTGTACGCCGATGTCTCCCTCTCCAACCGCGCCCAGGAGGGCGTCGGCGATGGCGTGAAGGAGCACATCGGCGTCCGAATGGCCGAGGAGTCCGTCCTCGCCGGGGAACTCAACGCCGCCTAATATGAGCTTTCGGCCCGGCGCGAACCTGTGGACATCATACCCATGGCCTATGCGAGTCAGAGGGCGGGATACCCGCTCTCGTGACGTTCCTCTGGACTCCATAATGGCCTCCGCAAGCCTCAAATCAGTCGGAGTTGTAATCTTGATGTTCTCATACGAGCCTTGAACTATCCGAACCGGGATTCCCATCCGCTCGACCAGGGATGCGTCGTCCGTACCGACAAATCCATCGGCATAGGCGCGCTCGAATGCAGTGAGAATCACGTCGCGCCTGAATGTCTGCGGTGTTTGAATGGCCCAAAGCTTCTCTCTATCGAGAGTTGAGCCAACGAACCGGCGGTCGGGATTGCCTTCCCTGCCATCTCCCACCTTCGCTGAAGATACGGTGGACAAGCCCGCCAGGGAGCGGGCGAGGGGGTTTGTGGATGATGACTTAATGGTGTCGATGACGGGAACAGCGACTATGGCCGCAGAATCCTCGCAGGCGGCGTCGATGGATGCCTGGATGATTTCCGGGGTGACGAAAGGTCGTGCCCCGTCATGAATGGCGATGATGTCACTGGATTTGGAGACGGCGGCGATGCCGTTTCGCACGGAATCCTGGCGGACCTCGCCTCCAGGGACGATTGAGGCGACTTTCGAGAAACCGAATTGGTCGGCAAGCGCCCGCGCATCCTCAATTCGATCGGATTGCGCTATCAGCACGATCTCATCGATCGCGGGGCTGTTCTGAAATACAGCGATCGTTCGCGCAATAAGCGGCATCCCGCCGATATCGGTGAACGCCTTGCCCCGATCGCTGTTAAGCCTTCTTCCGAGGCCTGAAGCTGGAATAACTGCGGACGTTGCGATCAATGAGTTCGTCCTCTTCTCGCTGGGCTTCCTTCAAGTTGGCGAAAATCATCTTGCCTGCTACGGTTTGCAGTACGCTGGTGACCATGACATCGACCGTTTCACCGATGCACTTTCGGCCGCCCTCTATAACGATCATCGTGCCATCATCAAGGTAGGCTATACCCTGGTTGTATTCCTTACCCTCCTTCACAACGGAAAGAGTCATCTCTTCGCCCGGAAGCACAACCGGTTTCAGCGCGTTTGCCAATTCATTTATGTTCAGAACAGTAACGCCCTGAAGTTCAGCTACTTTGTTGAGGTTGAAATCATTGGTAATGATCGCCGCATCAAGCTGTTTCGCCATCTTCACGAGGCGGATGTCCACCTCTTCGCTGCTATCGCTGTTGAGACCGTCGTTAGGCCTTACCACAAGGCCGAGTTCATTGCGCATCTGGTTCAGGATATCCAGGCCACGACGACCTCTTGCTCTCCGAAGGGAGTCACTGGAGTCGGCTATGTGCTGGAGTTCCTCCAGAACGAAAGCGGGAACCATTATCGTTCCCTCGATGAAGCCGGATCGACAGATGTCCGAGACTCGCCCGTCGATCACGACATTTGTATCGAGGATCTTGGGATGCTGGAATGGCATGTCCGAATCATGGGTGTGAGACAGACTGGGAAAGTAATACACCATCTCGGCTTTCATGCCGAGAGCGGCGGCAATACAGAGATAAGTGATGACGACCACGACCAAGGCCGTGCCGACATTGTCCGGCGGCATTGAGAACAGCTTCATGAAATAGGGCACGAAGATTGCGCTTATCAACAGACCGATAAGCAGACCCAGGAAACCGGCGAGCTTATCCATAGTGGAAAGCTTCCCGAGCCTCTCTCCCAAATCAACTATGTGCCGGAATGTAACTGATGCGATGAGGAAACCGACCAGCAATCCAACCAGGAACAGACCACCGGTGATACCGATCACCTTGACGGCGCTCTTGGAAAGCAGGACACGGAATTTGGTGCCGAAATCCAGAGATTGCAGGTCCTTGTCGGAAATCAGGGCATCGCTTGGGGCGTCGCCAAACTTGGTGGTATAGTTGGAAACATCCTGATAACAGAGTTTGGCCTCGTCAAACTCCTGGTTGACGCGCCAAACCACCACCTTCGAAACAATGGCGAATTCCACCAGCATGATGATACAGATAGTAAAGATTGCCCAGAATGGTCTTGCAGACAACGAACATCACCCCTTCTTAGCGGGTAGCAAAGCCCCCGACCCACATTTGCCGTCGCGATATTAAAACCTTGTTGACGACTGAAAGGAATCCCGGACTCTATCGGCTACAGGCTACCTGCTTTTGCTATCGGTCCACTTCGCCTAGAACTATGTCCAGGCTTCCGAGAATAGCCACTGCATCCGCGATCTTCCAACCCTTGATCATCTCACCGACAGCCGCCAAATTTATAAATGACGGCGGCCTCCAGTGCAGACGATACGGGCTGGCAGACCCATCGCTTATCAGATATACTCCAAGATCGCCACGGGTGGACTCTACTCTCACGAAGGTCTCGCCCGCAGGAGGCTTGAGTATCTTGGGCATTTTCGCCGTATACTCCCCTGACGGGAGCATATCAAGGGCTTGTTCAACTATCTTGAGGCTTTCACGCACCTCAGCAGGGCGAATCAGATACCTGTCGAGGCAGTCACCGCCCTGTCGGGAAATAACGTCAAACTGCAATCGATCATAAACCGAATAAGGATCGTCACGGCGCACGTCCATGGCGACGCCGGATGCCCGGAGCGCAGGCCCGCTCATCGCGTAGCTCACCGCTTCCTCAGCGGAAATTACGCCGATGCCGCGAGATCGCATGATCGTGATCTGGTTCCTGCTCAGGAGAGTATCGACTTCCTCCAGCCTCTCCGGCATGATCTTGAGGAAATTGCGGACCATCGTTTCGAAGCCCGCCGGGAGATCGCGCCAAACTCCACCGGGCCTGATGTAGCTGTATGTGAGCCGGGCGCCGCAGACAGCCTCGAAGATATTGAGGATGTCCTCCCGCTCCCTGAACGTATAGATAAACGGCGTGCTGGCTCCAATATCCAGGCCGTATGTTCCGATAAACACCAGGTGGCTGGCTATTCGCTGGAGTTCCATCATGAGCACTCGGATGAACTCCGCTCGCTCAGGAACCTCGATACCCATGAGCTTCTCAACGGCCATCGCATATACGGCGTTGTCGAGCATGGAAGACAGGTAGTCGGTCCGGTCGGTGAGGGTAACAAACTGGGTATAGGTGCGTTTTTCAGCCAGTTTCTCGATCCCTCGATGAAGATATCCGAGATCGGGCTTGGCGTCAACTACGGTCTCACCGTCCAGGATTAACTCCATCCTCAGCACTCCGTGAGTGCTGGGATGCTGAGGCCCCATGTTTACTTGTATCTCTTCGGTTCTAAGCATAGTTTATGGTTTTCTATCCCGACCCATAGGAACTACTATCAAGCCGCTCTCATGGATTCCAACTCCTCGGGAGTATATGCCAGCAGAACGCCGACTCTCTTGTACTCGTCCCCAAGTTTCTCTTTCAACGGACGCCTAAGCTCATGTTGGCGATCAATATGATCCAGACCTGCAAAGCCGTTCCAGAAGACCGATCCGTGTACCCGCCCGTCTTCCGGAAGGAAGTAGATATCCATCTCCATGTCCGGAAAAGCGTCCCGTAACACGCTTTCAACTCTCTCTATAATCTCGCCTTGTCCCATTTAGCCTCACCCTGCCTTATTACCTGATCTGCCAAATCCAGCGTATACCGTGCGATGTTCTTCCATCGCTGTCCTCGATCCCCAAACCCAGTTTGATACTTGTTCAGGTAATCTAGTAGCTGCCGTTCAGAACAGTATCGTTGATTACTCTGCCATCGCTGGTTAATGGCGGAGACTGCAGCAGAAAACTGCTCGAGCTCACTCGTTATCAAATAAGTAGAGAGCTCTCCCCAGATACTCTTTTGCAGCTTTTCGATATGTTTCCTGTGTGGAAGGCATGTAACCCCCGAAAAAACAGCAAACTTATTTCATCACATAGTCTTTCCTGAGTGGAAAGCCTTCCCAGTCTTCCTCCAGCAGGATTCGGCGGAGGTCCGGGTGACCCTGGAAGTCAATGCCGAACATGTCGTAAATCTCGCGCTCCTGCCAGTCCGCAGCTTTCCATATGGAATAGACCGATGGGATGCTCGGGTTCTTCCTGTCCACCTTCACCTTGATGGTCACGTAATTCTTATTGCGAATGGAGTACAGGTGATAAACGACATCGAATCGGTCCCGCCAATCGACCGCCGTTTCGGACATGAGGTAGTCGAAAGCCATCTCCGGCGTGTCCTTTACTGAGCGGCAAAGCTCGAGAAGTACGTCCGCCGATGCGTACAGCGTCGGAACGCCAAATACGTCCCCCGCTTCCTCGACACCCTGTGGAAAGCGGGCAAGTATTTCCTGTTTAAGAGCGGTTGAATCCATTATTCCTCTTTTGCGCTCCTGGTTGCAACGCTTTCGGTTTTCATCTTTTCCCTAAGTTGAAGCACCGCGTGAATCAGCGCCTCCGGCCTGGGCGGGCAACCGGGGATATAGACGTCAACCGGGATGATCTGATCTACTCCCTGCACCACGGCATACGAATCGTAAAATGGCCCACCCGAAATAGCGCAGGCCCCAACGGCGATTACATACCGGGGCTCGGCCATCTGCTCGTAAAGTCGCTTGATTCTCGGCGCCATCTTCTTGGTGACGGTCCCGGCCACTATCATGAGATCGCTCTGCCTGGGAGAGGCACGGAAGAACATCCCAAATCGGTCGAGATCATAACGCGCCGCGCCTGCCGCCATCAAACACTCCACCGCACAGCATGCGAGTCCGAAAAGCATGTACCAGAGAGAGGAGGTCTTAGCCCAGTTCACGACCGTATCCACGGTAGTGGTGATAACAGAACCCTCCGGAAGCCGCTCGATCACAGGTTTTTCGGTGACTTTCTCGATTATTCCCACTTCAGCACTCCTTTCCGCCAAGCGTAAATCAGCCCAACGAACAGGATTGCGATGAACAGCACCATCTCCATCAAAGCATAAACTCCCAGTCCGACATGCTTCATATCTCTCAGAACGGTTGCCCAGGGAAGGATGAATGCAACCTCGACATCGAATATGACGAAAACCAAAGCGAAAATGTAATATCCAAGCTTGAACTGCTTCCACGCGTTGCCGAAGGGGAGTTCGCCGCACTCATATGGCTCGGCCTTGAAACCGGTCTTCCTGAATTTGGGCCGCACAAGCCATGAAATCCACATGGTCGCGACGGCGAAAACAACGCCGAGCACGGCAAAGAGAGCGATATAGCCAAAGTTATTACTCAATAGGGAACGCTCCGCAATAAATCGATGAACCGGGTACAAGGCGGGACAGTTTCCCGGTATTTTTCATTGATGATTATATCATAAACAGCAACATCAATTAAAGAGCGCGGAGGGCTTACGAGATAATAAGCGCTTGAGCACGGGTCGCCAAGCAAATACGAACGACGGCCGGATGCACTCACGCGGGTAAATCGAGTATACTATCAGGTGAAGTCCCCGCAGCGAGGAATGCGATTCAATGTCTCAGAAAGTCAACCAAACCCAAGAACCCGGAAATGGAATAGCAGGCTTCCAACTTAGCAAGCTAATGCAACGGGGCACTCGCGACCTCCGGCTTCTTTCACTCGCCGTTTTCTGCCAGAGTCTTGGCTTCGGAGCATTCTCAGCGGCCTATACCAACTTCATCGTGGAAGTGGTGCACATCAATGCTTTTCACCTGGGAATCGTGGAGGGCCTGCGGGAGACTCCGGGATTCCTGATCGTGCTGGTCGCCGCCCTGACCATGAGCATCGCCGAGCCGATTCTGGCCGGGATCGCGCTCCTGGTAATGGCGGTGGGAATGACCGCCTACTGCAAGGTTGGAACTGTCCCGGCGCTGGTGCTGTGGTCGGTGGTATGGAGCATCGGCCTGCACGCATGGATGACCCTCCAACCCTCAATGACACTCAACCTTGCGAAGGCTGGCCATAAGGGCAAGCGGATGGGACAGATGTCGGCGATTTCGGGCGTTGGAACTGTTTTCGGCATGATTATCGTGTTCGGCGCCAAGGGTTTGATCCACTTCACGGGCATTTTCATAGTCGCGGGAGTGGCATTGGCAACCGGCGCGCTGGCCGTTTCGATGATCTCCAGAAACATCGGTCATGCGGAGAAGCCGAGGCTGGTTTTCAAGCGCAAATACTCGCTCTATTACGTGCTGACCTTCCTGGAAGGCTGCCGCAAGCAGATATTCATGACCTTCGCGATATTCCTACTCGTGAAAGACCACCATGTCAAGACTCAGGTGGTCGCCGTGTTGATGATCATCAACAACATCGTGAACGCATCCACCTTCACCTGGGTGGGCAAGCTGATCGATCGACATGGGGAGCGAAAAGTGCTGGCTGTGTGCTATTTGGCGGCGATCCCGATATTCCTGGGCTATGCATACACTCCGGCTGTCTTCCTGCTCTACATTCTCTACTGCCTGGACAATCTGTTCTACATAGGAAGCATAGGTTCGACCACTTATCTTCAGAAGATCGCCGAGCCGCAGGATGTGATGCCGAGTTTGGCGATGGGCGTTTCAATGAACCACGCGGCAGCGGTCGCGGTTCCGCTGATCGGAGGTGCGCTGTGGGTAAGCTTCGGGCACACGGTGACTTTCTACGGCGGAGCGGTCATTGCGGCGATATCGGTGCTTTCAGTCATGGGAATGAAGACGCGGACGCGGCAGTTGCCGGAGTCAGACGCGGTGCTTCTGGAAGAAGATCTGACTCGGTAGGCCTGGTCACTTCCGGGAAAGCCGCTTGTATACCTCGTCGTCGTTTCGCTTACCGATGAGCGAAACTTCCAGAGTGTCATCCACTTCCCTGAAAATGATCCTGTATTCGCCTATGTCGGCACGCCAGTAACCTTCAGGAGAGCCCTTGAGCGGCTGGCAGTCGCCAGACTTCTGATTGCCACACAGTTCGATGATCTTGAGGAGGATCTGGCGGGCGTGCTTGGGCTGGACGGGCTTGATGAAGGCGATCGCGTCGTCGGAACCGACCCAAGTTCCCGCAGAGCGAGCATGATGTTCTCTCAGCGGGGCCCGAGAAATCTGTCGCCGTTGAAGTGGATCAGGTGATCGGCAATCTCTGCCACCCACACCTCTGTTTCCCATGCTATTTCCTTTAGATGTTTTCTGAATTCAGCCAGGTCCTGGAAAGCGCTTACGTAAACTGGGCCCGCCTTACACTTGGAAAGCATTTCCTCAAGTTCAATGACTCTTTTTGGCGTCATAGGCCCGTGTGAAACAACCGCTTCGATCAAGAATAACCAGTTTCGTTCTTTATCGTAAAGAACGACATCCGGCAGCTTATCGTGCTCTGTGATAGTAATTCCTAACTCGACAAGTTGCTCCTCGTCCACAAAAAGGTTCTTGTTAGCGGTGTCACCTAGATACAGTAGCTGTGCGCCTGCGGCAAATCTGGGCGCAAACTCCTCAACAATGGCGGCGTGCAGGAGGTTGTGCTTGCCGGGGGAAAGTTGAAGAGTGGTTCCTTCCGGGAGTCTCACCGGCACAAAACGGCCAGCACGCTTTCTTTGATATCTTGCAAGCAATGTCTCATATTTGGAGGCAAATTCCTTGACGGATGGGTCCCATTTTTTTGTACCAAAGCTCCGAATCGCACTCAAGGCAGGCTCCGTTATGGCATAGTGGGATCGCGGACTGTTGGTCGGTAGATCAGGCTCGAACGGATTGTAATCAACTATTCGGGCCTGTACGAATTGGTGTAGAACCTGCCGGCGAAAGGTCTCCCGTGTGTTCGGCGCGTAACGCTTGCCAAACTCTCTCTCAACGAACTCCATGATGCCCTTAGTGATAGTAACGGCTTTACGCTGGGCCTTTTTCCAGGGATCTTTTGGACCGAGTTGGCATAATGACAAGAGCGTCAGTGCAGACATTTCATTCTGCTGACTTCTCGGTAACCCCAATGCTCGAAGTATGGCTTGCGCTTCTTCCAAACTAGCCATAAGCCACCTCAGGCACGCTCGCGCAGACAGCGTCAGGTATCAAGAGACCCTCAACAGCCTCGTCAATCGCAGAGGAGTCAGGGCTGCTCGCCAACACCCACCTTCCGATATCTTCTATGGCGCCTAGAGGCGGCAACGGCATCGCTCTTAGTTCCGTGGCACTGACTTGCGTGTTACCGCTGGATGTTCGGAACCACATGTCGAGAAGCGAGCTGTTGAGTAATGCCGCGAGGCCGTATAGTTCCTCCTGCGTTAGTGTGCCGCCAGGACGGTGTATATAGTTAAGATGGTTTTCCAGACCTATGTATTGTGATCCAAGCTCGTCAGCCGGAAGGGGGGAAGCGGTCAAACGCCTGTGTTGCTCCTTGGAGCTAAAGCGACGGAGCAGGACATAATTCTTGTTTGCTACAAGCAAAGGCATGGACTCGGCGTTGACCACAATGTACTGAGGTTTG
>Ga0326727_10019758_pt1 | contig 13475 bp, 11 predicted proteins | sample MB2enrmetagenome_FD_207643 | JGI IMG/M metagenome (GOLD analysis project Ga0326727, IMG submission 207643) | Lab enriched peat soil microbial communities from McLean, Ithaca, NY, United States - MB29MY | ecosystem: Environmental > Terrestrial > Soil > Wetlands > Peat | place: USA: New York... | reverse complement strand
GATGTTTATAAGGGGTTCGGGGGTAGCAGGTGGGCGGTTGTTTCCGGGACTGGCACAGGGCCAAGGTCTTAAAAAATGGGGAATTAACATGAAGTATCCCGTTTTGGAAGATATGGTTGTAAATGAATGAGATAATGCCGCTTGTTTTTGCAGAAAAAATTTTTAGGATTCTCCTGTAGTAGTAAATGATTGCATGATCGTGAGTGCGGTTTTGGTATTTTGCGGCAAATTTCCCGCATTCCACCCGCCGCCCAATGGCCCACACCATTCGGAATAGTACGTAGTTCCGGACCCGATCAGATAAGCCTCCTCTTCAAACAGCGGGCCGCCATTCACATTCACGATAAATGTCACATGTCGTACCGGGTTCCCATTCATGGTATACTGGTTATCGTCTTGTTGTACCGATACAATTGTTCCCGTCAGGCCATTGCCTGAACCGGTTGTCCGGCCTGCCAATTTGTATTCGTTGATATACCTGTCATAAATTTCATCTGATATTTCTGTTGTACTCGTGGAATTTATCGCTGCGGATAACTCCACCTCATTATTTATGACAATTTGTTCTTCCCGGTCTGGTGAAATGATATATATGGTATTTGCAGAAGCCGGCCAGGTCATGTCTTGCTTGTACGTGGAAGCCGGTTCGTATTCGGTTTTGGTAAGAGCAGCTTCGGCCTCACCGGTCTCCTGCATATAGGTCAGGTTTGAGGGCGTTACTGCCAGTATTACCCAGTCGAGGGGTTTGTAAACACTGAAGTTATTGTAATAATCGGTGTACTGTATCCATCCGGAGCGATTCCCGATAGAATTTATTATTGTTGGTTCAGGAGTAACCGTCGGAGCAGTAATACTTATCATGGTCGCCGTCAGTTTAGGCCGGGGAGTCGGCGCAGCCGTTGGATGCGCCGTCCCGTTCACAGGTACCGAACTTGTACATCCGGCAATAAAAAGCGCCCCGATGCAGATAATCATGAGGGAGAAAATTATACTGTTCTGCATACGCCAGATTATATCCTGATATGATAATAACCTCTGCCCATGGAGTTATGTGGGATGCGGGGAAGTAATACGCAACGAAGATTGTGGTGTCATGTTACCTGATGTGCACCCCTTCCCCCACCTTATTTGGGAACCTCCATTATGTTCTGGTAGATGATGATATGCCGGGGTATTATTTATGAAATAAATGATCATCACCGTTGAAACGAAGCAACTACAACAGAACAGGCCGTGGGTAGTGCCCGAAAAATAATCGTATGATTAAAAACTTATTAGCCCATGTTTGTGTCCTGATTTTCCGGTCAAGCATGGGGCCAGGGCCAGACCCAAAACAGCCTGCCAGTTGCTACGGGGTTGAGGATGGATATTTTTCCCGCAAGAGAATATAGTTGATGTTAATGACTGTAAAGAATGCTTATGAAATCCTTAGCGATCAGAAAATACTACACCGGTAAAACTTATCCCGAAATCCTCCCTCCCGCACGACGTGTGGAGGATGTTGTCATGGTAATACTGAGTTTTTTTCATAATCCCTGCATTCTTTTGTTCACATGGATTGATATGCATTGCAAGATGTCCTGAACGTGGTGTATGAGAACAACTGATTTTTTGGCAGATCATTTGATCTCGACACGTTCTCCGGTCTCCATATAACAGACATTCTCGGCGATCTTGCATGCGTGATCTGCACACCGTTCGAGATACCGGGCGATGATAATGTAATAGGTAGCCTGAGTGATAGTCTTAGGGTTCTCCATCATGTAGGTGATCGCCTCGCGGAAGATGGAGTGGCGGAGTGCATCAATCGCATCGTCCCGTGCGGAAAAATCTTTCAGCATCTGGATATTTTCCGTGTCATAGGCTGTTGTGGCATCCTCGATCATACTGATGACATATTCCGACATGAGCGGGAGGCTCATCATGTTAGCGATGTGGGGCTTGCGGGAGATCTCTTTCACGATCTTCGCGGTCGACTTGCCGTAGCGTCCGATCCGGTCTGAGGCAGAGATCACTTTCAGCGAGCAGGCAATGGTCCGCATGTCTTTTGCCATCGGCTGGTTCAGGGCAATCAGCTGGTAACAGTGCTCCTCGAGCCGTACACCGGTCTCGCGAAGGTGATCCTTCCTTTCCAGAACGGTCGATGCCTGCCCCTCGTTCTGGTTGATGAATGACTCCAGTGCGTCCCGGAGCATGGCAAGGGCGAAATGCGCCATATCCGCAACATCTGTTTTCAGGTCGTTGAGTTCTGCATGAAATTTTTCCGTCATAGTTCCCTTCTCACCCGAACCGTCCGGTAATATATTTTTCCGTCAGTTCTTCTTTCGGGTGCTCGAAAATGTTCACCGTCTGGTCATATTCGATCAATTTACCCAGATACATGAACCCGGTAAAATCACTGACCCGTGCGGCCTGTTGCATATTGTGGGTGACGATGATTACCGTGTACTCCTGCTTGAGCATATCGATGAGGTTCTCGATCTTCGCAGTTGCGATCGGGTCGAGCGCCGAACAGGGTTCGTCCATCAGGATCACCTCAGGTTCCACCGCAAGTGTCCGTGCAATGCAGAGCCGTTGCTGCTGCCCGCCCGAGAGCCCGAGGGCGGATTCATTGAGCCGGTCTTTCACCTCGTCCCAGAGCGCTGCGTGTTTAAGACTCTTTTCGACGATTACGTCGAGTTCCTTTCTGTCTCGCACCCCATGGACTCGGGGGCCGTATGCGACGTTATCGTAGATGGATTTGGGAAATGGGTTGGGTTTCTGGAAGACCATGCCCACCCGTTTCCTCAACATCACGATATCCACGGCGCCCTCGTGAATGCTCTCGTTGTCGAGGGTGATATCCCCCGTGATCTTCACGCAACCGATCAGATCGTTCAACCGGTTGAAACACCGGAGAAGTGTCGATTTTCCGCAGCCCGACGGCCCGATCAGCGCGGTCGTTTTGTTCTTCTGGATGCCCATGTTGACATCCATGAGTGCATGCTTCTCGTTATACCAGAGGTTCAGGTTTTTTGTGGTTATGATGGGTGTTTCTGACATATGTTATCCCCGTGCTTTTTTTGAATAATGGTTCCGTATCACGATCGCCACAGAGTAAAACGCGATGACCATGAGCAGGAGGACAAGGGCGGTGCCGTACCGGTTGGTCGAGGAGTTCGGCACGGTTGTGGAAAGGATGAAAAGATGATAGGGCAGTGCCATCACCGGCTGAAGTTCTGAGGTGGGGAGGAATCGCCGGGAGAAGACGACCGCAGTAAACATGATAGGTGCCGTCTCCCCTGCTGCCCGCCCGATGGAGAGGATACTGCCGGTAACGATACCGGGAATTGCTGGCGGGAGTACCACGTTCCGGATGGTCTGCCACTGCGTTGCACCGAGCGCGAGGCTCCCCTCGCGGAGGGCCTGCGGGATATTTTTCAGGGACTCTTCCGTTGTACGGATGATGGTTGGCAGTACCATGAGGGCGAGCGTGATCTGTCCGGCAAGGAGGCAGACGCCCAGGTTCAAGTACAGAACCAGAAAGGCAAATGCAAACAACCCGAAGACGATGGACGGTGTCCCGTTCAGGAGGTCCACACCGGTACGGATCAACCGGGTGATCCACCCTTCACCGGTATATTCCACCAGATAGATTGAGGCCCCCACACCCAGCGGCAGGGCGATCAGGATCGCACCTATCACCAGGTACAATGTCCCGACAATCGCCGGTAAGATCCCGCCACCCCGGCCGAGATTGGTGGGGGGCTGGGTCAGGAATTCCCACGATATTGCAGGAAGCCCGTTGACAATGATGTTTTCGAGAATGATGGCGAGGATCACGATAACGATGACGGCAGCGGCGATGACCAGCGCAAATGCAATCTTCTCAATATGTTTCTGCGAGATGCGGCTCCGGCCATAGTACCATACAATTGCGCAAAGAACGACCGGCACCGCCACCCACCAGAGCCCGGCAATCAACAGCAGGATCAGGAAGCCGGCAGAGGCAAGGATCCTGATCCAGGAAAATAATTTGTTTTTCATTGCTGGTGTAATAAGGAGTTTTCGTGAAGGGCGGCCGGTCCTCCCTTCGCGAAGGTAGGAGAGGATCGATACCGCGCTGAGGTTGATGACAAGGGTGATGAGAAGCAGCACAACGGCAACACCGAAGAGTGCATGGTAATGGTCACTGCCGATGATAACGTCACCCATCTCCATACCGAGGGTACCGGTGAGTGTCTGGACCGGGGAGAGCACGTTCCAGATGGGACTTGGGATGATGGGAGTATTCCCGGTCACCATCAGGACGGCCATCGTCTCGCCAATCGCCCGCCCGATACCAAGGATGATCGCTGCCGCAATACCGGAGAGTGCGGCCGGCACAATGACCCGGCTGATCGTCTGCCAGCGGGTGGCACCGACCGCAAGGGATCCTTCGCGGTACTCCACCGGGACAGAGCTGATCGCATCCTCGGAGACGCTGATGATCGTAGGGAGCGCCATGATCCCGAGCAGAATAGAACCGGCAAGCCAGGTCAGCCCGCTGGGAATCTCAAATGTCGTGCGGATAAACGTGGTCAGGACGATAAGCCCAAAAAACCCGTAGACAACTGAAGGGATACCGGCAAGCAGTTCGGTTGCCGGTTTGAGCACGCTTTTTATCCGGGGGCTGGCGAGCTCTGAAATGTAAATAGCACAGCCGATGGAAAGCGGGACCGCAAACACCATCGCACCGATGGTGACAAAGAGCGTGCCGAGAATGAGCGGCAGGATTCCGTACGATGGCACCACACCTGCAGGTGTCCACGAAATACCCAACAGGAAGTTGATGATGCCGACCTGCTCAAATATCTGATAGCCATCCCGAAGAAGGAAGAAGAGGATAAACGTGATCACAATAACGGCAAAGAATGCGGTGAAGAAGAAGACGGTCCTGATAGACTTTTCTTTCAATAACGAAAACCGGGCGGTACCACCGAATACATCTTTTATTCTCTGAGATAGGGTGGTCATTCCCGTTACCGCCTTTCAAAAAGAAAAAAATTGAGTATGTTTAGCTGCTGGTCTGACTACTGGCTGGCAGGGGGACGTAGCCGTCGTTAGCTACAATCTGCTGTCCGGCTGGACTGAGGATGAAGTTGATGTAATCCGCGGTCAAACCCGTTGGCTGACCCTGGGTGATCATATAGAGGTTTCGGGAATATGGATAGGTGTGGTTTGCTACAGTAGCAGCACTGGGTGTGATTATTTGAGCGCCATTGTTGTAGAAGAGGGGAACTGCCTTAGTAGTGTTCGAAAGGAATCCGATGGAGACATAGCCAATCGCCTGGGGCGTCGAGGCTACGGCCTGTTCGACCGCACCATTGGAGTTCAGCTGCTCCATCGTTTTGGCAGGATTACCGTTATCCCCGATGATCTGATCGAAGTACGTGCGGGTACCGGACGAGGTATCCCGGCCGACAAGGACGATCTGGTTGTTGGTGCCGGGCACACCCGCACCGGGAATCTGATCCCATGTCACGATTTTACCCTCGTAGATAGAGGCAATATCGCTTGGGGCGATGTACTGAATGGTATTTGCCGGGTTGACAATGATCGCAATGCCGTCCTGTGCCACAGCGGTCACAACGCAGTTGGGAATTTTCGCCTTCTGGGCCGCGGTCAGATCGACAGACGACATGCCAATATTCACGGACCCGGCCGTAATGGCCTGTATGCCAACTCCGGATCCTCCGCCGGAGACCTGGATGTCAGCTCCCGGGTTAAGTTTCATGAATGCGTCCGCTGCGTCCTGAGCGATTGGCTGAACCGTTGTCGAACCGCTGACCGTTATGGTCCCCGTCTGTCCTGCTGCTGCACTGGCTGCCGGCGCAGTTGTTGCAGTCTCTGCAGGTGCTGCAGCCGGTGCAGGTGCCGCGGCCTGGCTGGTGGCTGACGAAGCAGCCGTCGGTACAGGAGTTGACGACGTGGCGGTAGTCCCGTTGGACGTACAACCGGCAATTAACATCACTACCGTGAGCAATGCGAGAAGGCTCACGGTCACAAAGAGATACGAACTCCGTTTTGCTTTCATGGTGTTCGATTATTCACATCAACCCGAGTTGATATACACTTTTTCGACATAAACTATACAGATATATATACAGGAAATGGAAACATAGAGTTACATAGAAACATCTGATTGCTCTATTCAGGAGGAAGAAAAAAATGGAAATCCGGCGGGTCCAGATGACCGGTGGGTCGTCGTTTGTCGTCACCTTGCCCAAAGACTGGGTACAGGAAATGCGGATCAAGAAAAACGATCCGGTAGGGCTTATCACCCAGCCGGATGGCACGTTGCTTGTCACGAAAAAGACCACTGATGAACCGCTCCAGCGGGTAAAAGAGATCGATATTTCGCACATCACGGACCCGGCTCTCCTGTTCCGGATCCTGATCGGTACCTATATCGCTGGTTTTACGGCTATCAGGATCACCTCAAAACAACGGTTTCCGCCGTTTGTCCGAAGCGTTGTCCGGGATTTCACCCAGATGACCATCGGGCAGGAAGTGGTGGAGGAGACCGATACCCTGATCTCGATCAAGGACCTCCTCAACCCGGCAGAGATGCCATTTGACAACACCATCAAGCGAATGTTTGTGATCGTGAAAAATATGCATGAGGACGCCATAGTCGCGCTCGAGACCCGTAACCGGAATCTCGCAACTGACGTAATCAACCGGGATATGGACTCGGATCGCCTCAACTGGCTGGTCGCGCGGCAGACCAACATGATCATGAACAATACCAGCCTCTCACGCAAAATGGAGATCTCCGTCGGTATGGCAATGTATTACACTCTGATTAGCCGTATCACCGAACGGATCGGGGATCATGCAGTCCGGATTGCCGAGAACGCGCAGCCGATCATCGAAATGGATATTGATAAAAAAATTATCACGTCAATCCGGAAGGCAAGTACGCTCTCCATGAATATTTTCGACCGGAGCATCATCTCATTCTTTAATTCAGATCTGAAAGAAGCGCACAAAAATATCGAATCGATCTCAACCCTGGAGAATTTATGCGGGGATATCAGCAATATGGCGCTCAAACAGGAAACGATTGCCGCAATATCCATCAGTTATATCGCCGAAAGTATCCGGAGATCCGGTGAGTATGCGGGCGATATCTCAGAAAACGCAATCAATTATATCGTGGAGGATATAAATCCAATAAAAGGTCGCGGTTCGGGAAAATCTGACTAAGTTGAATCGTTCTAGTGGTTTGGTAGTTAATTGACCGCCATGCACCACTGAACTATGTTTGCATTAATTAACTGTTCAACGGACTAGAACATCAATTTCTAATTTCATCAAGAGAATTAAAGAAAGCACTCTCGGACATCTATTCAGTTACTACATTATATACGGAAGGCAACTATTATCCTAGAATCCACCATTAAGAGTACACTAAATGATGTTGAGAATCTTCTCACAATGGATTCCTATTAGCGGCTTTAAGTAATGTACGTAAGGCAGATCTGATTCGGGTAAAATAAATTATATCAGAGATCGACCCCCTTCTTTGGATTCCCCTATATCCCTAATAGTTGACTATATTTTATTGCGAAAAAGAATATATCTATCTTCATCCCAGTATCTCATGAACAGGCCGGTTTGGGAATGATCCATGTACAACAGGGGAACAACGGGAGATCAGGAACATAATTTCATCCGAACAAGATTTTATCCATAAGATTATTATCGGCATCATCCCCCTGCCTGTTACGCATTTTTTCGTTTAATTTAGCTATTTGAAATCAGAATGTTGTTTAAGTTCATCCGTTTCTTCTTCACACATAGGTAGGAATGACGGAACTTAACTGGTATTATATATCGTGGTTTCCCGTGCGGTCGATATGCTCCGGTTGATCCTGTTTGCAGGGCACTCTGTTTCCCGAAGCGGTAACTTCTCTTGGTCGATTACGTCATTCTAATGGGCGGGAGAAATGTATATATATTTTCTAATTTTAGTATATATTTAATCAATTAACTCTATTAATATGATTCAACCGGTCGAGCATTGGAGGGATTCGACACACTGGGATCTTACTGATGTCGCAGCACTACGCATGGGGTTCTCTCGATCTGAGCGGGAAGTTCTCCGGAGAAATGTCCTAGTTCCCGACGGATGGGGGATGCTCGATAAGGTGCGACACTATATGCCGCTCTGCTCTTATGTTGCCGGCGAACTGACGCGGGAAGCGATACGTGAGGCCAAAACTGCGGTTCAGGGAACGGAGGGGCTCGAGAGACTTGGCCATGCGATGCACTTCCTGCAGGATGCCGGTAACCCGTGGCATGCCCGCCCGCTCCTACCTTCATGCCAGAAGAACCATACTGTGTATGAAGAATATGTCGCAAGGAATATGCGGGATGGATTCTGTTTTCGCCGCGCCCTACTGAGTACCCCTTCGCGTTGGATCTTTCATCCTGAATTTACACAGCGGATCGGAGACGGTGCCGCGCACCTTGCCCGTCGGGCCGTAAAAGAATTTCCGTTTCTCGACACATGCATCCGCACCGACCCGACATGGCAGGAAAGTGAGAAAGTCGCTTCAATAACCGTCTCGATACTTACCGCCTGCCTAAGGATGTGTGAGACCCAGATTCATTCGTTCTCTATCCGGGCGTCATCGCAGATTCTGCGGCCGGTTCGGCTGCCGGTCGCGGTGACCTGGACATTCCTCGGTTCTGACGAGCGAAGACTTACTGCCTATTGACATGGTAGACTTCCCCGCCGGCCTTACGGCTTGTGCTATTCCTGCCTATTCCATTGTTTCCGGATGATGACAAGCGAACCGGCAAGAAAGAGGCAGAGAGCAACCCAGAACTGATTTTCGAGACGATCGGAGAAGAGCAGAAGGGAGGTGACACACCCCACGAACGGGGCGGCGGCATACACTGCGCCTGCCCGTGCCGCACCCATGGCATGCAGAGCCGTAATAAGCAGGACAAGACCCACGCCAAAGGAAAGAAATCCTGTTAGAAGGGCAAACATGAGCGGAACCCACCCCGGAAATGGCTCGCGGAAAAGAATGACCAGCACCCATGCAATGCCCCCGCCGAACAACCCCTTGATCACAACAATCATACCCGGGGCGGGAGCTGAGATGCGACCCATGAAATTATTGTCCAGACCCCACAGGAAACAAGAGAGGATGATACCGGCAGCACCGATCGAAAAATCAAAGATACCCCCGCCGTTCCAACTCAACAAAATACTACCTGCAAGTATTGCGACAAGGGCAAGACCGGTCATCCAATCTACCTGTTCGTGAAACAGCAGGAACGCAACGAGTACTGTCGACACGATTTCAAAGTTTAAAAGGAGCGAGGCTGTAGTAGCAGGTGTGACTACAAGGGAAGTAAATTGCACAAGTGGCGCAATTACACCGCCGATAACCATCGTACCTGCAAGCAAGTACCGATCTCTGCCGGGGAGGAAAAGCTTGGCCAGACCGGTAAAGTCCAATCGACATAAGATCAGCCAGCACAGGATACCACCACCGGCACCCACCGAAAGAAGTGCAACGAGAAGAACAGGTGTGACTTCCGAGAGCAGTAATTTCAGGACCGGCGTGGCAATACCGAAGAGTATAGCGGCTGCAATAATCGCCGTAACGGGGTCCTGTATCCACCGCCGGCCGGAAAACTTCATGATCGATCAGCTCGCTTCCCGATGTAACATGTTCCACTCAAGCCGGTATATGTGCCTGACTATATGATTGCCATAAGTGTATATATAGATAAAATAAAAAATAATGTGATATGTCTGAAACCAGTTTCATCTACGGCACTGGGACATAAACTTTCAGAGAGGAATGATGACAAATGGGATCGGTTTTTGTCTCGCCTTTGAACTGGGGACTCGGTCACGCGTCCCGTGATGTACCAATCATAAGAGAATTGCTTCGCAATGGGCACGAGGTCACTATTGGTACCAGCGGAAACGCGCTCGCTTTTCTGAAAAAAGAATGCCCGGAATGCAGGTTTATCCGGTTTGAGGATTACCCTGTCCCTATCAATAATGGAAGAATATTTCTGCCGACATATACTGCATACATCCCCCGGCTTATCGAAGCGTATCTCTCGGAACGGAAAAGAGCAGAGAAGATATTTTCAAAATATGCATTCGATCTCATCATCAGCGATTCCCGTTCCGGCGTATATTCTCGGCACGTGCCTTCGATCCAGATCACTCACCAGCTGCACCAGAGTCTTCCCATGATAGCGTGGCCGGTCGAGCTGCTTGGTGTTTATGTTCAAGCCGATGCCTTTTCGAAGTTCACAAGAATTGTCGTGCCGGACAACCCCCCGGGGGGTGGCGCTCTTGCGGGGAAACTTTCCCAGACATATGTTCCGACACTTCGGCAACGGATTTATTACTGCGGGATCCTCGCCAGCGTCCGGAAAGAACTGGTGAAAAAAGACATCGATTACCTGATTGTTATCTCGGGCATGGAACCCCAGCGGACGGCACTTGAAAAAATCCTCCTGCCGCAGGTCCAGCACCTTCCTGGGAAAAAAGTGGTCCTGCTGGGTAAACCAGCAACGGACCGGGTCACCACGTTGAACGATGGAACGGTGATCTATTCGTACATCTCCGGCCGGGAAAAATCGTTATTGATGTCTCGGGCGCGATTCATTATCTGCCGTTCTGGTTACACCACCATGATGGATATTGCTGAAGCAGGTCTGGGAAGCGGGCTTCTGATACCGACACCAGGACAGTGGGAACAGGAATACCTCTCCCGGTATTACGACAATGAAGGATGGTTTCTTTCCCGGAGTCAGTATGGCCTCCGGCTTCTTCGGGATGCCCGGGATGCTGCCGGCTTCTCCGGGTTTCCTTCCATGACGACGACCGAAGAGAATGTCCGCGGGCTCTACCAGGATGTTTTATCAGAGCATCTTTAATTAGGACGTGAAAATCAATGCAAAAAAGTACCAAAACGGGCATCGTGCAAGATCAAAGTAGGGAAAAATCCGTGATGCTGGCCTATCGAAATATGGACAATCTCGCTATCGTCTGGAGTGTCGGGATTGGCATTGGGTACGCGTTTCTGGTCTTTTTTACCTTCTGGATCGGTTATCGGTGTGTCCTTATCTGGGGTGCATACCGGGGGGGGACTACCCGTTCATCCTTACCGAACTAAAAACCGATCTTCTTATCGGTGCGGTGTATTTTGGTATTGCCGGTATCCTCCGGAAAGCAGGGTATATTTGACAGCGTGAGAAAAGGAAAAAAAGAAAAAATCGACAGTATTACCATATATATCTATTAAGTTCTCTGATATTCTGTAAAATTATATGCTCGGTATGTCAATACTGAATAAAAGGTAATCTTTAATTTTTCGCAGTAGGAAAGCAACAACATCGTGAAGAGAGAACGATGACAACCTCATCACACCCGTTTGAAGATCCTTCGTTATATATCAATCGCGAATTGAGCTGGATCCAGTTCAACCATCACGTTCTTGATGAGGCACGGGACGAGCAGCACCCCCTTCTCGAACGGGTGAAGTTCCTTTCCATCTTCGCCAACAATCTCGATGAATTTTTCATGATCCGGGTCTCGGGTCTCCAGCGTCAGTCGGCAAAAGGCGTCCTGAAGGTACCACCGGACGGTATGACCCCGTCAGAACAGCTGGCCGCCATCCAACGAGCGCTCCTCCCAGAACTCGCCCTCCAATACGACTGCTGGAACAAGGAGATCCTCCCGGCTCTCGCGGCATCAGGCATATTCATTCACACCTATGCCGAACTTGACGACGCGCAGAAAAAAGCCCTCCACACGTTCTTTGTCGAGGAGATATTCCCGGTCCTCACCCCGCTCGCGTTTGACAGCGCCCATCCGTTTCCGTTCATCTCAAACCTTTCCCTTAACCTTGCCATTGTCATCTGCGACTCCGCAAAAAAGGAGCTGTTCGCCAGGGTAAAGGTGCCAATCAACCTCTTTCCCCGGCTGTTTCGGATTCCCCACCGGAAGAAAAACACACATGAAAACGATAAAATTGTGCACTTTGTTTATCTCGAGGACGTTATTGCTGCTCATTTGGACACGCTCTTTCCCGGGCTTGAAGTTGTTGGATCTTTTCCCTTCCGGATTACCCGCGATGCTGATATTGATATTGAAGTAGACGAGGCTTCTGATCTTCTGACCACCGTGGAGGAGGTCATGGAGCAGCGAGCTCGGGGAAATCCCGTCCGGATCGAGGTCGACTGCTCGATGCATGACAATATTTGCCATATGCTTGAGAAGAAATTGGGTATCGGTTCCACCATGGTCTACCGGGTGGGGCACCCGGTAGGTATGGCCGATTTTATGCAGCTTCTCTCCCTTGACCGCCCAGACCTAAAAGACAAGCCATTCCAGCCATGGATTACCCCGGAACTCACGGAAGGGAAAGATATATTCTCCGCGATCCGCACCAGGGACATCCTGCTCTATCATCCTTATGACGGATTCTCACCTGTAATCAATTTTCTCAGTCAGGCAGCACGTGACCCGGATGTTCTTGCAATCAAAATCACCTTGTATCGCGTAGGGCCAAAGTCGCCCATTGTTAATGCACTCATGGAGGCACGCGATAATGGGAAGGATGTTGCAGCGTTGATCGAACTTAAGGCACGGTTTGATGAGGAGAACAATATTGGCTGGGCACGAGCCCTCGAAGCCGAAGGAGTTCATGTTGTCTACGGTGTCGTGGGGCTCAAGGTGCATGCAAAACTCTGCATGGTGGTCCGGCGAGAGAAAAACGGCATACGGCGATATATGCATCTCGGCACTGGCAACTACAATGCGACCACAAGTCGAATCTATACCGATTTCGGAATGTTCACCTGCGATCCGGACATCGGCCATGATGTGGCAAACCTCTTCAATTTTCTTACGGGCTATGCATGTTTTGACCGGTACCGCAAACTTGCTGTTGCACCGATTAACCTGCGAAAAGTTATCATTTCGCGGATCGAGCGGGAGATCGCTTGTCACCAGCAACATGGTGATGGCTATCTTGCCTTCAAGATGAATGCTCTCGTCGATCCGGAATCCATCCGCGCGTTGTACCGTGCCTCTCAGGCCGGTGTGAAGATTGACCTGCAGGTACGGGGTATTTGCTGTCTTCGGCCGGGTATCCCCGGTATCTCCGAAACGATTACGGTCAGCTCGATCGTCGGACGATTTCTGGAACACGCCCGCATCTACTATTTCCGGAACGGGGGACAGGATGAGATTTTCCTCGGGAGTGCCGATCTTATGCCGCGAAACCTCGACCGGAGGGTCGAAGAGCTGTACCCTGTCGAAGATGCTGACATAAAGCATGCCCTACTCTCAACGATACTCGATATCCAGTTCAGGGATAATGAGAAACTGCGACTGCTCAAAAGTGACGGAACCTATGAGCGCAGGAGGCCGGTAACCGGTGAGACTGCCCTCAATGCCCAGT
>Ga0326727_10019757_pt1 | contig 13475 bp, 11 predicted proteins | sample MB2enrmetagenome_FD_207643 | JGI IMG/M metagenome (GOLD analysis project Ga0326727, IMG submission 207643) | Lab enriched peat soil microbial communities from McLean, Ithaca, NY, United States - MB29MY | ecosystem: Environmental > Terrestrial > Soil > Wetlands > Peat | place: USA: New York... | reverse complement strand
GTCGCAGCGTATTTTGCCGGGTTGGCGGCCGAAACGGATCGGCTGGTGTATGACGAGGATGGCGTGAGCGATCAGGCCGAGGCAGAAGCAGAAGAGTCAGGAATCGATGAAGACACAAACCATTCAAGACAATGACCAGCTTTCCCTGTCGGTCAGACAGGCCATGGAGCGTTATTTCCAGGATCTGGACGGCGAGGCGCCATCGGCCATATACGATATGGTTCTGGCCTGTGTGGAAAAGCCGCTGCTCGAAGTCGTTCTGAGTCACACACAGGGAAATCAGACAAGGGCGGCGGAGTTGCTGGGATTAAACCGCAACACGCTGCGCAAAAAAATGAAAACCTATGATTTGATATGAAGATAAAAGGCCGCCCCGAAAGGGCGGCCTTTTCGTTTGTTTGTTCCAGTTTATTTCTGTTCTTATTTTTGATGTGGCGAAAATCATGACCAAAATCGAACGTGCATTGATCAGTGTTTCCGACAAGACCGGTGTGATCGAATTTGCCGAGGCGCTGTCCGGCATGGGGGTACAGATCCTGTCGACCGGCGGGACAGCCAAATTGCTGGCTGAAGCCGGCGTTGCGGTGACCGAAGTGTCCGACTACACCGGCTTCCCGGAAATGCTCGATGGACGGGTGAAGACCCTGCATCCCAAGGTTCACGGCGGGATTCTCGGACGGCGCGACCTTCCTGAACATGTCGCCAAGATGGCCGAACACGGCATCGAAAACATCGATCTGGTATGCGTTAACCTGTATCCCTTCGAAGCGACCATCGCCAAAGCCGATTGCACGCTGGAAGAAGCGATCGAGAACATCGATATCGGCGGTCCGACCATGGTCCGCTCGGCCGCCAAGAACTGGGCGCATGTCGCCATCGTCACCGATGCCGCCGATTACCCCGCACTGATCGCGGAAATGCGCGCGCAGCAAGGCGTGCTGGCGCGTACCACGCGTTTTGCGCTGGCGAAAAAGGCATTTACGCATACGGCAGCCTACGATGGTGCGATTTCCAATTACCTGACGGCGCTGGTCGAAGGCGAGCCCAAAGGCAAGATGGAACGTTCGCTGTTCCCGAACCGGTTGAACATGCAGTTCGTCAAGGTGCAGGACATGCGTTATGGCGAGAACCCGCACCAGTCCGCCGCGTTCTATCGCGACCTCGATCCGGCTCCGGGTTCCATCGCCCATTATGTCCAGCACCAGGGCAAGGAACTGTCCTTCAACAACATCGGTGATGCCGATGCGGCGTGGGAAGCGGTCAAGACCTTCGATGCGCCCGCGTGTGTCATCGTCAAGCACGCCAACCCCTGCGGTGTGGCCGTGGCCGATACGCCGCTCAATGCCTATCGCCTGGCGTTTGCCACCGACAGCACCTCGGCCTTTGGCGGCATCATCGCCTTCAACCGCGAAGTGGACGTCGAAACCGTTGAAGCCGTCACCGGACAATTCCTGGAAGTCCTGATCGCCCCTTCGTTTACCGCGGACGCAAAGGCACTGATTGCCTCCAAGAAAAATGTTCGCGTGCTTGAAGTTCCCGTGGCAGCGGGCGCCAACTGTTATGAACTCAAGCGTGTTGGTGGCGGCCTGCTGGTTCAGACCCCGGATGTGCACAATGTGCAACTGTCCGAACTGCGTGTCGTGACCCGGCGCGCACCGACCGGGCAGGAAATGGCCGACTTGCTGTTTGCATGGCGCGTGGCGAAGTACGTCAAGTCCAATGCGATCGTCTTTGCCCGCAACGGCCAGACTGCCGGTATCGGGGCGGGCCAGATGAGCCGGGTCGACTCCACCCGCATTGCCGCGCGTAAGGCTCAGGATGCCAATCTGGCGCTGGCCGGTGCTGCCGCGGCATCGGATGCGTTCTTCCCGTTCCGCGACGGCATCGATGTGATCGCCGAGCAAGGGATCAAAGCCATCATTCAGCCGGGCGGTTCGCTGCGCGATGAAGAAGTCATTGCCGCCGCTGACGAACATGACATCGCAATGGTATTAACCGGATGTCGTCATTTCCGTCATTAAGACGGCAACACTGCGTGCGCCAGTGCGTTTGGCTGGCGCTCGCGGTATGATGATCAATGAATTTTTTCTCAGGCAAGAAATACCCTTTTTGACTCAAGGAAATCAGCATGAAAGTTATGGTTATCGGTAACGGTGGCCGCGAACACGCCATGGCATGGCGCATCGCCAAGTCGCAACGTGTATCCAAGGTATTCGTTGCGCCGGGGAACGCCGGGACGGCGCGCGATCCGGATCTGACCAATGTGGCCATCACCGATATCCCTGGATTGATCGAATTCGTCAAACGGGAAAAAATCGAACTGACCGTGGTCGGGCCCGAAGCGCCGCTGGCCGCGGGGGTGGTGGATGCCTTCCGTGCCGAAGGACTGAAAATTTTCGGCCCGACCCGCCACGCAGCGCAGCTGGAAAGCTCCAAGGACTTTGCCAAGGCATTCATGCAGCGTCACGCGATCCCGACAGCCGGCTATCAGACGTTTACCGATCCTGCCGCCGCGCATGCCTATATCGATGGCAAGGGCGCGCCGATCGTGATCAAGGCCGACGGACTGGCGGCGGGCAAGGGTGTGGTCGTCGCGACCTCGCTCGAAGAAGCGCATGCAGCGATCGACATGATGCTGGTTGACAGCAAGATGGGCGCCGCTGGCGCCCGGGTGGTGATCGAAGACTTCCTGGAGGGCGAGGAAGCCAGTTTTATCGTGATGGTCGATGGCGAGCACGTGCTGGCGCTGGCGACAAGCCAGGATCACAAGCGGCTACGCGACAACGATCAGGGGCCGAATACCGGCGGCATGGGGGCTTATAGCCCTGCGCCGGTGGTGACGCCGCAGGTGCATGCGCGTGTGATGCGGGAAATCATCCTGCCGACGGTGCGCGGCATGAAACAGGATGGGCACCCGTACACCGGTTTTCTTTATGCCGGCCTGATGATCGACGACAAGGGCGTGCCGCGTACCATCGAGTTCAACTGCCGGCTGGGCGATCCCGAAACCCAGCCCATCATGGCCCGGCTGAAGTCCGACTTTACCGTGCTGCTCGAGCATGGCGTCAATGGTTCGCTCGACAAGGTTGAGGCCGAGTGGGACCGCCGCGTGGCACTGGGCGTCGTTCTGGCCGCTGCGGGTTATCCCGATGCGCCGCGAAGCGGGGATCTGATCGATGGCATCCCCGCCGAGACGGAAGACGGCATGGTGTTTCATGCCGGCAGTACCCTCGACGCCGAAGGCCGGTTGGTGACCAACGGCGGACGGGTGCTCTGCGCGGTTGGCATGGGCGACAGTGTACGCATGGCCCAGTCGCGTGCGTATGCGGTTGCGGATCAGATCCAGTTCGCCGGCATGCAGTTGCGTCGTGATATCGGTGCGCGCGGTTTGCATCGCAGGCATTGATTCGCGCGGAGCTGTCCGGAGTGTTTTTGTTGGGAGTTCGCTTCGCGAATTTCAGGGGAGTAGGCAGGGGTAAACGAAGCTCCGTAGGGCGGGTTGGCCCCTGGGCCATACCCGCCGTTTAAGGCGTCAACATCCTGCCGCTTTATCGTCTGTTGTCCGGGATGTTTTGTTGGTGTTCGCTTCGCGAATTTGATTTACATCGCCGGTTCCGCCCGGCGGACGGGTTACTTATCTTTGCGTCGCCAAAGATAAGTAACCAACAGAAAGGCGACCCCCGCACTCGCTCGAACCAGCGCCTGACGGGAGTCCTCGTCCCTGTCATCGCTTTCGCCAATCACCTGGATCCCCGCGTTCGCGAGGATGACAAGTTGATAGAAGGCACCGTTCTTTGACGAGGGCGCCCGTCAGGCGCGAGCCGCGCAACGCGTCCACGTGTTTCACCTATCTATTTCTCCAAATCCGACCCGCATTTAAAACTTTGGCTATAGTGATTTCAAGATGCCATGTCGAGTGAAAGACTATGAAATCTTGGATCAGATGTCTGATAGTGTTGGTGGCCTGCTGCTGGCAGGTGTCTGTGCGCGCGGCCGATACCGGGATGCGCCTGCTGACCGAAGAGTACCCACCTTACAATATGACCTTGCCCAATGGGCAAATCGGCGGGATTTCTTCCGATGTTCTGCGCGAGCTGTTCAAGCGAGCGGGTATTCCCTATCGCCTTGAAATTCTTCCCTGGATACGTGCATTCAATCTTGCGATTCTGGATCGCAATACTTGTGTGTTTTCCACTACGCGTACTGAAAACCGCGAGCATCAATTCAAATGGGTCGGGCCCTTGGTTGAAAACGTGTGGGTGTTGTACGCGGGTCCCCGCAGCCCGAAAAATATCTACACACTGGAAGCCATCCGGCCCTATACCGTGGGTGGTTACGATGGCGACGCCGAATCTCAGGATTTGATCGGACGGGGGTTCAATATCGAACTGACGCCGGTTGACGAAATGAATGCCCGCAAACTGGCCGCGGGCCGCATCGATTTCTGGGCGACAAGCAAGGCGCGCGGGGGCTATCTGATTGCCAAGGGCAAGATTCAACAGCTCAAGCCTGTACTGGCGTTCAATACGGTTTTGCTTTATCTGGCCTGTAATACCGGCGTATCGGATATGACGATCCAGCAATTGAACGGCTTGCTGGATACAATGCGTCACGATGGATTCATTGATCAGATGCATAAACGATATGGCGCGGAATAATCCGGGCGCAGAGTCAAACAAATGCGGAGAAGGGTCATGAAGAACCGGGCGCTCGCCTTGATGGCTTTGCTATGCTGTTTCGCTGCGCCTGAGGTTCGGGCGGCTCAAACGACGTTGAAGTTGATGACGGAAGACTATCCGCCTTTCAATATGGTGGATGCGAATGGGCAGATCGTCGGCCTGGGGACCGATGTGGTTCGGGAAGTGATGCGTCGGGCGCATATCCCTTACACCATTCAGCTGCAGCCCTGGATTCGTTCTTTCAATCTCTCCGTAATGGAAAACAACACCTGCGTTTATTCCACGACCCGGACCGAAAACCGTGAACATCAGTTCAAGTGGGTCGGCCCGATTCTGGAAAATCCCTGGGTGTTGTATGCCGGACCGAAAAGCCCGCAAGGGATCTACAATATCGAAGATGTCAGGCGCTACAAGATCGGCGGATATAGTGGCGATGCGGTGGCGCAATATCTGATTGCACGCGGCTTCGAGGTGGAACTGACGCCGTTTGACCAGCTCAATGCCAAGAAGCTGGCCGTTGGGCGTATCGACTTCTGGGCAACCGGTAAATATCTCGGGAACTTTCTGATACAGAGAGAAAAGCTGAGCGATCTGAAACCCATTCTGGTTTTCAATACGGCTTTCATGTATCTGGCTTGCAATCCGGGCATTCCGGATCAGACCATCCTGAAGTTGAATAACCTCCTGGTCGGCATGCATCAGGATGGTTTTATCGACCGGACGATCCGCCACTACCTACCGTAGCAGTAGTTCAGGGTACAATGCAGGCTGATCGATCTTCCAGTTCGCAGCCTTTATGCCATTAGCCGTTTTACCCAAAGCCGCAATGTTGCGGCGCGCGCGCGCGCGTCTGAAACAGGGCGGCGTCATTGCGTATCCGACCGAATCTTGTTTCGGCCTGGGATGCGATCCGCTCAATGTACGTGCGCTCAAGCGCCTGCTGGAGATCAAGGCAAGGCCGAATCACAAGGGATTGATTGTCATCGCCGCCGATATCGGTCAGATCCGCCATCTGGTGAAACCGCTCTCAAATGACGATATTGCGGAACTTGCGCGCTATTGGCCGGGTCCTTACACTTTTCTTTTGCCGGCTTCGCCCATTGTGCCGACCATATTACGTGGACATCACGATAAAATAGCGGTACGCATCACCGCCCATTCTGCCGCCGCCGGCTTGTGCCGGGCACTCGGGATGGCGCTGGTATCGACTTCTGCCAACAGGGCAGGGCAGCGATCGCTGAAATCCGCTCGTGCTTGCCAGCGCGAATTTACCGATGAGGTCCTGGTTCTGCCGGGGAGAATCGGCAAGCGGCGCAAACCGTCGACCATTATTGATTTCGCTTCAGGCAAGATATTACGTTGATCCCCGCAAATGGCGGACGGCCCATTCAGCAAGATAAGGAACCCCCGTGCAACAGATTTCATTTATTTCCCTGATTCTCGACGCCAGCGTGGTGGTGCAGATCGTCATGGCCGGCCTGCTCCTGACCTCGATCCTGTCCTGGGCGCTGATTTTCAGCAAAGTATTCGTCCTGAGAAATGCGCGTGGCGACAGTGAAGAATTCGAGCGCCTGTTCTGGAGCGGTACCGACCTCAACCGTCTGTATGAAGACGCCGCGCACCGTCAGCCGCGGGTGGGGGTCGAACGCATCTTTCAGGCCGGGTTTGCCGAGTTTCTGAAATTGCGCGGACGTACCGGTACCGAGTTGTCCGACATCATGGCCGGTTCGCGCCGCGCCATGCGTGCGGCGGCGCAGCGAGAGCTCGATACGCTGGACCGCCACAATTCCTTCCTGGCGACGGTCGGCTCAGTCAGCCCCTATGTCGGTCTGTTCGGCACCGTATGGGGCATCATGCACGCCTTCATCGGACTGGGAAACGCGGGGCAGGCCACGCTTTCCACCGTGGCGCCGGGGATCGCCGAAGCGCTGGTGGCCACCGCCATCGGTCTGTTTGCCGCGATTCCGGCGGTGGTGGCGTATAACCGCTTTGTCTCGGATGTCGATCGCCTGGCGACACGCTTCGATACCTATATGGAAGAGTTCTCCAATATCCTGCAGCGTCTGGCGACGCGCTGACGAATCCGGATCCGGATACCTGTAACAGGAGTGCGCCAGCGCACTCCTGTTTTGCATGAGGCCAATGAAAAAATAATGAAAATCGAGTTGAGCTGAGACGACCGGTCTAATAGAATAGGTCGAAATCTTTTCCGGTCCACTCCATGCAACAGCATCGCCTTCCGATACTCGCTTCGTTTTTTGCCCTGTATGTGATCTGGGGCTCAACCTATTTTGCGATACGCATCGGCGTGCAGTCCTGGCCGCCGCTGATGATGGCCGGCGTTCGCTTTCTGCTGGCGGGGGCGCTGTTGTACGCGTGGCTGAAATGGCGGGGACAGGCCAATCCCGGCTGGCGCGAAGTGCGAGGCGCCGCCGTCCTCGGATTGCTGATGCCGGCCATCGGCAACGGACTCGTCACCATGGCGGAAACGCACGTGTCATCCGGTGTCGCAGCGCTTGTCGTAGCGACCGTGCCATTGTTTACCACGCTGTTTGCCTGCTTCATGGGGCACAAGACGCGGCCGGTCGAGTGGGTTGCGCTGGGCCTGGGTTTTGGCGGCATTGCCATTCTGAACATGGGGTCCAATCTGTCCGCCAGCCCATTGGGCGCTGCCTTGCTGATTGCCGCCTGTGTCGGCTGGGCGCTGGGGTCCGCGCTGGGCAAAAAATTGCCGCAGCCCAAAGGGCTGATGTCCAGTGCCGTCATGATGCTCACCGGCGGTGCCGAATTGCTGCTCGGCAGTGTGCTGTGTGGTGAGCACCTGAGCGCAATGCCGACCACCGCTGGCTGGATGGCATTGCTGTACCTGGTCGTGTTCGGTTCGATTATCGGCTATAGCGCCTATCTGTATCTGCTGTCGCACGTCAGCCCGTCGGCGGCGACCAGCTATGCCTATGTCAATCCGGTGATTGCCGTGTTGCTGGGAATGGGCTTGCTGAATGAGCACGTCGGCGTGCATGAATGGGCCGGCATGGCCGTGATTATCTCTGCCGTGGGTTTGCTCGCACTGCGGCGATGATCTGCCGTTGATGCTGCCGCTTCTGCTGCCCCGCTTGCCGGGGCAGTTTCATTTTGGTCCGGCAGGTTCCCATCCTCGATCCGTCTCCTTGCCAGGCTGCATAATCGGGGGCGGGTGCTCTTTCCGTCCTCCGAACAATGCAGAGGGGCTGGCATCATGTTGTATTACGGGTACGTCACTGATAATTGGTATTGACGTGGTATTAGTGTGGTATTAACGTCGCGGACATATGCCGTGGCCTGGAAAAAGATATGGAAAAGCACTGGGAAGCCTTGCAACTGGATGAAACCGCGAACACGCCACTGTACCTGCAACTGGCCGGCAAGCTTGCCGAAGCGATCCAGTCGGGGTGGTGGCAGGCCAGCGAGGCATTGCCTTCAGAACGTGCCATCAGCGAAGCCCTGTCGATTTCGCGGGTCACCGCGCGCAAAGCGCTGGATGTACTGCTGGAACAAGGGTTGATCAGCCGACGGCACGGCTCGGGCACTTTTATCACCCCGCGACTGGAACAACCGTTGTCGCGGCTGAACGGGTTCAGCGAGGTATTGCAGGCCCGCGGCTTCAAGCCCGAGTCGGTGTGGTTATCACGCGAGCGGGCCATGCCGACGCCGGATGAAGTGATCAAGCTTGGGCTGTCACCCAACGCCGAGGTGAGCCGACTCAAACGCCAGCGTCTGGCCGACGGCGTGGTGATGGCCATCGAAATCAGCACCTTGCCCGTTGCGTGCGTGCCAGACCCGCAGGCGGTCGGCAGCTCGCTGTACGCCTATCTGGATCAATCCGGACACTCGGTGGTGCGCGCACTGCAGCACATCCGTGCGATCAACGCCACGCCGGAACTGGCGCAGCTGGCCGGTATTCCGGTGGGAGAGGCCATGCTGATGATGACCCGTATCGGTTACGACGCGCACAACATTGCGATAGAACTGACCGATACCTATTGCCGTAACGATTACTACGATTTTGTTGCCGAGCTGAAACGATGAATGCACTCAGACAGCTTGCCGGGCGCATCCTGACGCCACAGGGCTGGATCGACGGCGTGGTCCGCTACGACGAGCGTATCCGCGCCATCGAAGGTCGTCCGTGCGCGGCGGCGCTTCCTGGGCAGGGCGAAAACATCATCCTGCCCGGATTCATCGATCTGCATGTCCATGGCGGCGGCGGAGCGGACACCATGCAAGGCGGGAACGCCATCTCCACGATGACGCGTCTGCATGCGCGTCATGGCACAACGGCCTTGCTGGCCACCACCATGACGGCACCCCAGGCCGAGATCAGTCACGCCCTGTCTGCCCTTGCGGATGCCTGCCGTCAGCGTACGGCGGGTTGTGCGCGTGTACTCGGCGTGCATCTCGAAGGCCCGTATATCAATCGCGGCAAGCTGGGGGCCCAGCCCGACAACACCTGCAACGCCGTGCTCGAACAGTTCGATGCCTTTTCCCGCCTGGCGCCGATCCGCTTGGTGACGCTGGCGCCGGAAATCCCCGGTCATCTGGCCATCATCGATGCGCTGTGCGAACGCGGCGTCAAGGTGCAGATCGGCCACACGCTCGGCAGCTATGAAGACGGTGTGGCCGCACTGCGGCATGGCGCGGCAGGTTTTACCCACCTGTTCAACGCCATGACCGGGCTGCATCACCGCGAGCCCGGCATGGTCGGTGCGGCCTTGGCCCATGCTGAATACGCCGAGCTTATTCCCGATTTGCTGCACATCCATCCCGGCGCAATGCACGCCGCGATGCGCGCGATTCCCCGGCTGTACTGTGTGACGGATTCCACCGCCGCCGCCGGGATGCCCGACGGGCAATACACCCTGGGTTCGCACACGGTGACCAAGTGTCTGGGCGGTGTGCGTCTGTCGGACGGCACACTGGCCGGTAGCATTCTGACGATGGATCAGGCACTGAAGAACCTGGTATCGATCGGCCTGACGCTGCGCGATGCCTCGGACCGTCTGTCGAGAAATCCCGCCGATTATCTCGGCCTGGAAGACCGCGGCCGTTTGGCGGAAAACGCCTGGGCCGACATGGTGGTCCTGGATGCCGGATTGAACCTTGTCGGCGTTTGTGTCGAAGGCGAGCCGATCTCGCTGGCCGACGTTTGAAAAACGTGTCTCACCCTCTCTGGAACGTGGCCCGCACCATATCCGGGCGGTCCAAAAAATACAGGAATGCAAGCATGAGTTCTGCCCTCGATCTGAAGGCGCCGCTGTCTGGCGCTGCGCTGCCACTGACCCAGGTCCCCGATCCGGTCTTCGCCGGGCTGATGATGGGCGATGGACTGGCGATACGACCGACATCCGGCGTTTTGCTGGCGCCTTGCGATGGCATCGTTACCCAGATTGCCCGAACACAGCATGCGCTGACGCTGACCGCCGACAATGGTGCGCAGATTCTGATGCATATCGGCATCGACACCGTCTCGCTGAAAGGGAAGGGGTTTGTTGCCAAAGTGCGTGAAGGCGAACGCGTGCATTGCGGCATGCCATTGATCGAGGCCGATTTTTCGGTGATCGAAGGCCAGGTTCCTTCGCTCGACACCATGCTGGTGATTGCCAATAGCGATGATTATGCCATTGGTTTCAAGGCGCAAGGTGACCTGGAGGCCGGCGTTACCCGGTTCCTGGCGGTCGTGCCCCGCGCTCAGTTCGTCGATGCGACGCCGGCGGCGTCGGGCGGACCCTCCGGCGAATCCAGCCGCGAGGCCCTGGTCGGTCATGGCGACGGGCTGCATGCCCGTCCGGCCGCCCTGATTCAGCATGCGGCCAAGCCCTTTTCTGCGCAGGTGCACATCGAATTCAACGGCCAGCAGGCCAATGCGCGCAGTGTCGTGGCGCTGATGGGGCTGGGCGTCGGCCACGAAGACCGGGTGCGCGTGATTGCCCGGGGCGAAGACGCCGAGCAGGCACTGGCGGCAGTGATCGAAGCGCTGCAGATGCATAGTGCCAGTGCCGGAGCCGAGGTTGCGGCGATCGCGCCTCCGGTCGCCAGCGTGGCCGCCGGCAAGATGGGCGGCGTGTGTGCGGCACCGGGGTGTGCCATTGGTCAGGTGGTGCAATTAAGCGCAAGCGAACCCGCCGTCGATGAATTGGCCGAAGATGCCGGACGTGAGTATGACGCTCTGGCGAAGGCCCTCGCCGCTGTGCGTCATGGTCTTGCCGATGATATGCATGCCGCGCTGAAGCGCGGCGACAAGCAGATGGTATCGATCATCGATGCCCATCTGGCCCTGCTGGATGATCCCGAACTGATCGGGGCGGCGGAACGCGCCATTGGCCGGGGCAAGAGTGCCGGCTTTGCGTTCAGGGAAGCGGCGCGTGCGCAGCGCCAGATACTGGCCGCCACGGGCAATGCCTTGCTGGCCGAGCGCGCCAGCGATCTGAAAGATATCGAACGGCAAGTGCTGCTGGCGATAACGGGCGAGGAAGCTCCGCTTCCCGAACTTTATGCGAACTCCATCCTGGTGGCTGACGATCTGACGCCCTCCGAATTGAACCGTCTCCCGGCCGGATCGCTGGCCGGTGTCGTTCTGGCACGCGGTGGCGCAACCTCGCATGTCGCGATTCTGGTGCGCGCGCGCGGTATTCCGGCGCTGGTGGCTGCAGGCAGTCCGGTGCTGGCGCTGGCGCCGGGCAAGCAGGTACTGCTGGATGCTTCGAATGGTTGGCTGGACCCCGCGCCGGATGACGCCGAGCTGGAACAGGTCCGCACGAAGATCCAGGCCCGGGACGGCATGCTGGCGGGGATGCGCGCGCAGGCCGGCCAGCCGGCGGTGACGCAGGACGGCATCACGATCGAAGTCGTCGCCAATATCGCCAACGAGCACGATGCGCGTGAAGCCGTCCGCCACGGTGCCGACGGCGTCGGTCTGCTGCGCAGCGAATTTCTGTTTATCGACCGGACCGCGGCGCCGTCCCGCGCCGAGCAACAGACGGCCTATCAGGCGGTGCTCGATGCGCTGGAAGGGCGCACGGCGATCATGCGCACGCTGGACGTCGGCGGCGACAAGGAAGTGCCCTACCTGACGCTGCCCGCCGAAGAAAATCCTGCGCTGGGGCTGCGCGGCGTTCGTAGCGGCTTTGCCTGCCCGGACATGCTGGACGATCAGCTGGCGGCATTACTCGCGGTTCGGCCGGCCGGTTCTCTGCGTATCCTGTTGCCCATGGTGGCCGATGTGTCCGATCTGCTGCGGGTCAAGCGCCGCGTCGAAGCGTTGGCCGCCGAGGCCGGGCTGACCGAGCTGCCCCAGGTGGGCGTGATGATCGAAGTGCCTTCGGCTGCGCTGCTGGCCGATCAACTGGCCTGCCATGCGGATTTTCTGTCGATCGGCACCAATGACCTGACGCAATACACCCTGGCGATGGACCGCTGCCACCCGCAACTCGCTGCCCGCCTCGATCCCCTGCATCCGGCGCTGCTGCGCCTGATCGGTCTTGCTGCCGAAGGCGCGGCCCGCCACGGTCGCTGGATCGGCGTGTGCGGCGCCATGGCTTCCGATCTTGATGCCGTCCCGGTGCTGCTGGGGTTGGGCATCACCGAACTGTCGGTCAGCCCGGGTCTGATTCCCGAGCTCAAAGCCAGGGTGCGCGCCCTGGATGTGAATCAATGCCGTACGGCGGTGCAGTCGTTGCTGCCGTTGACCTCGGCGGAAGAAGTCCGCGCCCGCGTGCGCGAAATCTGGCCTCAAGCATAACAAGACACAGGGAGAGTGGGTGATGAGTACAAACAAGTTTGCGGGGGTACAGCAGCTGGGGCGTGCCCTGATGCTGCCGATCGCCGTGTTGCCGGTGGCGGGGCTGCTGCTGCGTCTCGGGCAGCCGGATTTGCTGAATATCTCGTTGGTGGCCCAGGCCGGCGATGCCATTTTCAGCAATCTGGCGCTGATTTTCGCGATTGGCGTGGCGGTCGGTTTTGCCAAGGAAAACAACGGTACGGCGGGTCTGGCCGGCGCGATCGGTTTTCTGATCATGACGGCGGTGCTCAAGGCACACGACGACAAGATCAATATGGGGGTGTTGTCGGGCATTATCTCCGGCCTGATGGCGGGGGGGCTGTATAACCGCTACAAGGACATCAAGCTGCCGCCGTATCTGGCGTTCTTCGGCGGCAAGCGCTTTGTTCCGATCGTGACCGGCATTTGCAGCCTGGCGCTGGGAATTGCCTTCGGCTACATCTGGCCGCCGATCCAGAGTGCGATCGATATGACCGGCCACTGGATGCTCAATGCCGGCGCGCTGGGCCTGTTCCTCTACGGCGTGCTGAACCGGCTGCTGATCGTGACCGGTCTGCACCACATCCTCAACTCGCTGGTGTGGTTCGTCTTCGGCAGCTTTACCGATGCCGCCGGCAAGGTGGCGACCGGCGACCTGAACCGCTTCTTTGCGGGTGACCCGAGCGCGGGTGCCTTCATGGCCGGCTTCTTCCCGGTCATGATGTTCGGTCTGCCGGCGGCCTGCCTGGCGATGTACCGTTGCGCGCGCACCGAAAACAAGAAAGCCGTGGCCGGTCTGTTGCTGTCGATGGCGCTGACCTCGTTCCTGACGGGCGTGACCGAACCGGTCGAGTTCGGCTTCATGTTCCTGGCGCCGGCGCTGTATGCCGTGCACGCGGTCTTGACCGGGGTGTCGATGGCGCTGATGCATATCATGCATGTACGCCTGGGCTTTACCTTCTCCGCCGGCCTGTTCGACTTCCTGCTGTCGAGCGGCAAGGGTG
>Ga0326727_10019756_pt1 | contig 13475 bp, 11 predicted proteins | sample MB2enrmetagenome_FD_207643 | JGI IMG/M metagenome (GOLD analysis project Ga0326727, IMG submission 207643) | Lab enriched peat soil microbial communities from McLean, Ithaca, NY, United States - MB29MY | ecosystem: Environmental > Terrestrial > Soil > Wetlands > Peat | place: USA: New York... | reverse complement strand
TAGTGAGAATGACTAAACCAAATTCTGCATCATCTCACGACTGGCACGTTCAACTATGTTGTCAAAGATCCTGACTGCTTCCGCCTGAGCGGGCAGCTTTGGATCAAGGACGACCCCAACCGAAGTCGGGCTGTGTCCTCGAACTTGATGGCGCTGTGTCGATCGTCTAAGGCTTGCTGTTGCCCGAAGCCCAACCCTCGATCTCGTTCCCTTGCCGGACTAAATCCCACATTTTACTTGGGATACGTGCCGGATTTTTCCGCTCAATGCCGGATTGTCGAGGGTCACTCAGTAGCGAGTGACGTTTTGCGCTAACCTTTTGAGGTTATCCAAATCCTTGGCGCATGTCAAGCCGAATCATGATTTTCTGTGAAGATCATGGTCTTTCTCAACTCGCCAAACCGGCAATCCATCCGCCCCAAATCCAACCGGAGCGCCGGCTTTCATATCTGTTCACACAGCGCAAAGATCAAAAGATCCAGACGCCCGGCACGCGGGCGCGGAGCACTCAGCTCCATCTGTCTCTGTTCAGGCGCACTCGCTCCTGAACTTCCATTCCTATGCAGTAGCTTGGGTTTGGAATCCGGCCGGCCCTGTGTCTCCAGGCCTGCAACCGGTCAAACGCTTGGACTGCGCTCCGTCGTCCCTTAGCAGGCAGATCACGGCCTCTCAAATCATCCGGACCGAACCACCCTGCGGTTGTCTACTGCCCTGCGGTACCTACCGCCCAACCGATGCCGAGGTGCGAAGCAGTACTTCTCTTGCCAATTAGAATACCGTACTTCGCCCTTCGGCGCAAGCCGAACCAACAATCTTTCCAGCAACGCATCGTCGCGCCGGGCTTATAGTGGTTCGTGCAACCCGGAGGTCCACTCGCCTTCGCGGCTTGGCGTCCGCCAAATTCTCAGGAGAACAGTCCATGAATCTCCGTCGCATCTGCTCGAACCTCGGCCCGCTCATCGCAGTTGTCCTGTTCTCCTGCACAACAGCATCTGCTGCCCCGGCTCCGAGCGCTGCGGCGGTGAGCGTTCATTCGCCCGACGGCACCATCGTTCTCACGCTGCACACCAATGCACCGCTGGGATACAGCATCACAGTGGACGGCAAGCCAGTCCTGCTGCGCTCACGGCTCGGCCTGGAGCTGGCTGGCGATGTGAGCCTCGGCGCGCGGCCCGTGGTCGAGAGCGTGGCGCGCCGATCAGTCGACACGCACTGGCAGAACAACTTCGGCAAGGACCGCGAGGTGCGCGATCACTTCAACGAACTCACCCTGACCTTGCAGGACAGCGGCCGCACCTTCGCCGTGGTGGCCCGCGCCTACAACGATGGCGTCGCCTTCCGCATCACGCTGCCCAAGCAGCCGGGCATGGACTCCTTCACCGTCACGCGCGACGCCACGGAGTTCACATTTCCCGGAGACGAGCGACTCTGGGCGGGATGGAACAACGCCGAAGGCGCTGCCCGGCCGGAGGGTGGATTCATCGGCTCGCAGGAGTGGCGGTTCCTGCCCTCCAGGCTCTCCACGCTGAGCCCCGCATTCAAGTACGGCCTGCCATTCCTGGTGCAGACGCCCGCGGCCTACATCGCCATCACCGAGTCCGATCTGCTGGACTGGTCGGGCATGTGGCTGGTTCCCAAGCCCGGCGACGTGACCACGCTACAGGCACAGCTTGCTCCGCCGATTCCTGCGCAGCCCTGGCCGTCGCGCTCGCCATCCGCCACCGACGGGGCCGCGGTCAATACGGCCGCCGCGCCCGTCGGAGAAGTTCAGCAGGGCCTCGTCGTCGCCACCACTCCGCACAACTCCCCGTGGCGGACGTTTATCATCGCGCGCAAGCCCTACCAGCTTGTGGAGAGCGACCTGGTGCTGAACCTTGCCACGCCCAGCCGGCTCGCCGACACCTCCTGGATCAAGCCGGGCATGGCCTCCTGGGGAACATGGTGGTCGGCCACGGGGCAGAACAATCTCGACTCGCTCAAACAGTACATCCAGCTCGCCGCGGACATGGACTGGCCCTATCAGCTCTCCGAGATCGGCGACAAATCCATCGTTCCCGATCTGGTCTCCTTCGCCAAAGAGCGAGGCATCCGCGTCTGGCTCTGGTTCCACTTCAACGACTTTATCGACAGCGCCGTCTACACCCGCGACTTCCCCATGTACGCGCAGTGGGGCATCGCCGGACTGAAGATCGACTTCATCGACCGCGACGACCAGTGGGCCGTCAAGTGGTACGAAGACGTCGCCCGCGTCGCCGCCCAGAACCATCTTCTGATCGACTTCCACGGCGCATTCAAGCCCACCGGCCTGGAGCGCACCTGGCCCAACCAGATCACGCGCGAGGGAATCCAGGGCAACGAGTACAACAAGTGGAGCGCCAAGGAGACGCCCGAACACAAGGCAACCCTCCCCTACACGCGCGGCCTGGCCGGCCCAGCCGACTATACCCCCGGCGGCTTCCTCAACCGCCAGCCCTCGCAGTTCAAGATCGGCAACAACAATACCCAGGTGCAGGGCACGCGCGCCAGCGAACTGGCAATGTTCCTGCTCATCCAGAGCCCCTTCATCGTCGCCTGCGATTCGCCCAGCCACTACCGCAACGCGGACGGCTCCTATCAGCCCGGAATGGACTTCCTCAAGGCTCTGCCCACTGTCTGGGACGAGACGCGCGGCCTGGATGGCGAGGTGGGCAAGTACATCGTCGAGGCGCGGCGCAACGGCAACAAGTGGTATCTCGCCGCGGTCTCCAACAGCGAAGCGCGCCAGTTGTCCGTGCCGCTCAGCTTCCTCGGCAAGGGCGCGTGGAAGGTCACCGTCTGGCAGGACGCGCCCGATAGCGACGTGAACGCAGAACATCTCGTCAAAGTCGAGAAGACCGTGCGCTCCACCGACACGCTCGATCTGAAGCTGGCCCCCGCGGGAGGAACGGTTGTCATCTTCTCGCCCGCCGGCGCAACGCCGTAGCGCCGCATCGCCATCCCGCCTCGACCACCCCAACCCGCCCGCGCGGTACACTAACCCTGCACACCACGCCGAGAGCGGAGACCCAATCTTGACCGACATCGCAGCCACCACCCCCGACGAAAAGACCATCCCCGCAACCACCCCCGAGCAACAAGAGCACGAGACCCCGCTCGAGTCGCTCGCCTCCATCTGCACTGTGCTCGCCCTCGGCCTCTGCGTCATGACCTTCATCTTCCAGAACTTCGAGATCCCCTCCGCCTCCATGGAGAAGACGCTGCTGATCGGCGACCACGTCCTGGTCGATCGCATCTCGCTCGCGCCTCCATCCCACTGGGCTCCCTTCGTCCACTACCGCGACGTCCGCCGCGGCGACATCATTGTCTTCCTCAAGCCCCACCCCGAGACCCCCGACCTCTATCTGGTCAAGCGCTGCATCGGCCTCCCCGGCGACCGCATCCATCTGCGCGACGGCATCGTATATCTCAATGGTGTTGCCCAGAACGAGCCTTACGCCGCAATGCCCCGCGACGACGGCGACTTCGAGGACGCCTACACACCCTATCGCGACGACTTCCCCGCGGACATGGATGGCATCGAGCAGGCGGCCAGCCAGAATAACGCCTCGCTGTGGGCCATCGATCTGCCCAACCACGTTGTCGATGGCGACCTGGTCGTCCCGCCCGGCACTGTCTTCGCCATGGGCGACAACCGCACCAAGTCCCTCGACGGCCGTTTCTGGGGATTTATCCCGCGCGAGAACATCGTCGGCCGCCCCATGTTCATCTACTGGTCCTTCCTCACCCCCCCCGACCAGGTCGACAAGACCGCCTTCTCTGATCGCCTTGCCTTCATCGGCCACATCGTCACCCACTTCTTCTCCGAGACGCGCTGGGGCCGCACCTTCCACATCGTCCGCTAGCCGGCAACCCGCGCAAGGGCACTCCCTTGCGACTGCTATAAGATGATCGTGAATCGCAAAGCCCAGCCTCATCAACCCGTCCGGGAGCACAGATCGATGCGCAGGTTGACCCTCATCGCGTTTTTTCTAGTCGCAAGCGGTCTCGCCGCGCCTGCGCTGCGAGCCCAGTTCATCGGCGCGCCCACGCACGACGACTTCCGCGACACCACCATCCTGCGCCCGCCCGCCGGCAGCAAGGTTGCCATCATCGTCTTCGAGGACCTGGGTTGTCCCGCCTGCGCTCGCGCCCATCCGCTGGAACAGAAGGCCGCCGAACAGTTCCATGTCCCGCTCATGCGCCATGACTTTCCCATCCCGAGTCACATCTGGACCTTCGAGGGAGCAGTCTACGCGCGTTACCTGCAGGACAAATTAAGCCCGAAGCTCGCCGACGAATTTCGCAGCGATGTATTCCACGCACAGGCGGCGATTGCCAACAAGGACGACCTTCGCCAGTTCGCCCAGCACTGGTTCCAGCAGCATGGCCAAAAGTTGCCGTTCGTTATCGACCCCACCGGCGCGCTTGCCGCCAAGGTCCAGGCCGATTTCGATCTCGGTCGGCGCCTCAACGTCACGCACACGCCAACCATCGTTGTCGTCTCGAAAAATAATTACCAGGTTGTATGCGGCACGGAGGGTCTAATTGACCCCACGCAACTCTTCCCCATTCTCCGCGCTGCAATCCAGCAAACACAGACGGCGCCGGGGGCCCGGCCCAAAAAATGAGTGAATCGCAATCAGCAGCGCAGCCTGGTCCATCCCATCGCCGCCGTCTCGTTGTTTTCCTTGCTGCCGGCCTCGCGGTCCTGCTTGCGCTGTCTCTGCCTCCTTACATCAACGTCAGCCGCTACCAGCGCCGCGTCGCGCGCAACATCAGCGCCTCGCTCGGTCGCCCCGTCCACTTCGATAAGATCAGCCTCAATCTACTGCCCGTCCCCGGCATCACGCTCGAGAACTTCGTGGTCGACGAGGACCCCGCCTTCGGCTCCGAGCCCATCCTGCGCGCCAGCCAGGTTCGCGCAAACCTTCGCCTCCGCTCGCTCTGGGGCCGCCGCGTCGAGTTCTCCCGCATCTCGCTGACCGACCCCAGCGTCAACCTCGTCCGCACCGCCGATGGCCACTGGAACCTGCAGGGCCTTGTCCTCCAGGCCTCCCGCACCGAGGCAAACGCAGCGCCCACAGCCCAGAAATTCGCCGGCCCCGCGCCCCGCTTCCCCTACATCGAGGCCTCCGGCGCGCGCCTCAACCTCAAGCTCGACCAGGAGAAGACCCCCTTCTCGCTCACCGATGCCGACTTCGCCCTCTGGTTGCCTGAGCCGCACCAGTGGCGCCTCCGTCTCGAAGCGCACCCCGTCCGCACCGACACCAACCCAGCCGACACCGGCTCCCTCCGCGTCGAAGCCACCCTCGGCCCAGCCACCACCACCTCCGCAGACCCCCTCGCCGCCTCGCTGGCCGACCTCCCCATCGACCTCCATGCCACCTGGCAGGACGTCCAGCTCGGAGGCCTCAGCCGCCTCGTCGCCGCGCGCGACGCCGGCCTGCGTGGAGAGCTCGCCCTCAGCGTCGACCTCCTCGGGACTCTCGGCCACAACGCCATCGCATCCGAAATCCAACTCGGCAACGCCCGCCGCGCCGACTTCGTCCCTCCCCGCCTGCTCTCCGTCGATGCCGGCTGCCGCGCCATCGCCCTGAACTTCTTCCACACCTTCTCCAACGTCGAGTGCCACTGGCCTCCATCCACCTCCTCCGGCCCCAGCAATCTCATCCTCACCGCCAATCTCCCCGATGTCCGCCAGCCCAGCTCCGCCTCCGCCTCGCTCACCTTCCCCGCCCTCCCCGCCGAGACCTTCCTCGACTGGCTCGGCGTCGCCACTCCCCGTCCGCCCACCGGCCTCACCGGCCCCGGAACCCTCGCCGCTAACCTCGCCTGGGGAACGCCGTACCAACTCCAGCCAGATTTGAAGACCACGGGCGCCTCATCCATTCCGCGTCCTTTGCGGAGTGGGTGGGAGTCAACAACTCCGGCCCAGCCCACCCTCACTGGCGAGCTTGAGTTCTCCAACGAATCCCTCCAGCTCCTCGCGCTCGGCCCCAAACCCATTCCGCTCGGCGATCTCCTGCTCCGCTCCACCTCGCCGCCCGCCGGCCACTCCCCGCGCCACCGCGGCGCGCAGCCGCCGGCCGCGCAGTCTGTCGGCTTCGACCTCGCTCCCATCTCGCTGCCACTCGGCGGCAAACAGCCCGCAACCCTTGATGGCCACCTCGATGCCACCGGCTACACTCTCCACCTAGCCGGCTCCGCCCTGCTCGACCGCCTGCTCGCACTCGGCGACGCCATCCCCCAGTTCGGCGACGGCCTGCGCCCGCTCCTTGAACCCACCCCCGCCGGCGCCAACCCCGCTCAGCCACAGAGGCCCACCCCCGAAGCCGAACCCGTCCACCTCGACCTCACCGCAACCCGCGCCTGGGGAGGCCCCCAGGTCTGGAGCCAGATCACCCCATCCCCACCCCACCCGTCCCATCGATCCGCCAACTGACGGCCCTGCAACCTGCAACGAAGCTGTCAAGCCCCTCGATTCGCCTCGAAAGTTTCAACCAACACAAAATAAACATCTTCCGCACAAAAAATAGTCAAAAATAGTTGGCATAGTAGTTTGCCTCAACCTGCTATGATTTAATCAGGATAGGAAAGAGATAGGAAGGCCTGGGAAAACACTCCCAGGCCTTTCTTCTTTGTTTTCTTATCGATACTCGTTAAACCCTTTTGTTGCCTTACTTTGCAGGGGTAATTCTTCAACCTATTGATTGCAAAATATTTAAGTCCAGACTTTTTTAAGTTTTTTCGCATTTATCCCAACACGCATCACCAAAAGGAGCCTCAAAATGCAGATTCAAGCCGAAACCCAGACTCAATCCCTCAAGCCCATCCCCAACCCTCGCGGCACGCAGACCGTCCCTCAGCCCAAGCCCACCCTCCCGCGCACGCCCGACGGCCGTTTCGCGCCGGAGTTCCACCCCCACCCCCCGCAGATCAAACCGGAGAAGTAGTGCTCCATGCTCGTCCTACGGCGCAGGCACATTCGCGCCCTTTGGAACGTGCGGCGCGCGCGGGGGCTGGCCTGGAGCCAGCGTAAGTTTGGGCGGAGCGGGCGGCAGCGGAGGCAGCGGCAGCACTGTGCCCTTGTCGATGGAGATGTCGCTGTTCGTAGTTGTGATCCGGAGCAGCGGCCCGCCAGCGCCCACCGTTCCATTGACATTTTTGTGGTTCTCGCTGCCCTGGATGGAGAGCGGAAAGTCCGTGTCGATGTTGCCATTCGAAGTGTTGGCCTGGACGGTGAAGCCAGCGCGCACGGGCAAGATCAGCTTGACCGAGCCGTTGCGGTCTTCCAGCGTGATGGCGCCCAGCGGCGGCGCCGCCGTCAACTCGATCGTCCCATTGCGATCGGTCACAGCCACATCGCCCGCAATCCTGTCCAGGCGAATGTTCCGGTTGCTCGTGGTCAGGGCGAAGGGACCGGCCGCCTGGTCCACCATCAGGTCCTCGTTGGGAACGCTCTCAACCTCACCGTCCAGCCGGGCGATCTGAAGGTCTGTGCGGCTGGTGTGGAGGTGGACCGAGCCGTTGATGTGCTCCAGGTGGGTGGTTCCGAAGAACTCGCCCGTGATGGAGACGGCGCCGGCAATCTCGGAGAGTGTGACATCCGACGCGTGGCCTTCGATGGCGATCCCCGATCCCATGCTGTGCGCGGAGATGGAAGAGCCTCCGTTGTTGATGTGCGCCGTGGCCGCGCCAGTGATGGCGGAGAGTTCAATCTCGCCGTGGTTCGCCGTGACCGCGACCGGCGCCTTGATGGACGCAACGTGAATATCGCCGCGGTTGGCATTGACACGGATTGCCGCCGCGGCGGGCACCGTAAGCACCAGGTCGGCGCTCGCGCCGTCCAGCGCGGCAATGTTGATGGAGACCGAGGCGCCTTCGCGGGAAACCGCAGGGCTAAGCTGCTGCGCCTTGCTGTCGGCATCGGGGTCCGAGTGGGCGTAGACCTGCTTGTGCTCCGCAATGTGAATCCGTCCGTCGTCGCTGGTGCCGTCGATCGTCACATCGCCGCGCGGGTTGACCACCGCAACGGAGCCTCCGGCCGGGAAGGCGAGGTCCAGCGTCTGGTCGCTCTCGTGCTTGTCGCCGAAGAACTCGTCAAACGTGTTCTGGTCGATGCGGTAACCGGGAAACAAATTGCTATAGCCGGAGGAATAGCCGTGGACATTGCGGGCGACGACGCCGGCGAGCACCAGGAAGAACAGCAGCAGAAAGACGCCGAAGCCGGCGGAGCGGCGATAGGGCGGCCGCTCGGGATCGCGCAGATGGACCTGGTCGAAGGTCCACTCGGCCAGCAGAACAATGCCGGCCGCAACCAGCAGCATCGGCCACCAATGGCCGTACCACTCCCAGAAGCGCTGGTGGTCCAGCCGTCCGCTCTCAATCAGTAGAAATAGAACGCCAATGGCGATCAGCAGGAGGGGGCCGAGAACGGAGCCGCGGCGCATTCCCCGCATCTGGTAGCGGATCTGCTGCCGCTGCGCTCGGACCGCGTCACGCTGCGCGCGCATCTGGGCGCGAAACTGATCGCGCTGGTATCGCCGCTGCGCCTGTGGATCGTAGCCGGGAGGTGGAGGAGGTGGTGGTGGAGGATAGCTCGCCATGATTTACCTTCCTTCCCGGTCGTCGTGCAGGCCGTTGCCGGAGTCGCTGCCATTGGAACCGTGAGCAGGCTCGCTGGGCACGGCTTTGCTGCCGGGAACCGGCGTCTCTGACGGCGCGCTGCCTGGCTGGCTGGGACTGGCTCCATATGGATAGGCGCAGGGACCGCCAAACAGGGTGCGCTTGAACAGCAGCACCACGCCCGCGGCGATGAGGAAGAGCGGCCAACTGCGACCCCAGGAGAGAATGCCGAGCGCGTCCAGCAGCCAGACCACGCCGGTCAGGACGACCCAGAAAGCGCTGCGTACGGCGCACGCAAAGCGCCACTGGTAGTACGCGCTGCCGTCGTTCTCCAGCCCATGCCCGGTGCAGATCATCTTATGCACGAATATCCATACCCCGACGCCGATCAGAAAGATCGGCCAGAAGACAGGACGGTGAAAGATGTGGAAGAAGCCATTGTCGCCGACCAGAAAGATCAAGCCGAGCCCGATCAGCCATATCGCTCCGGAAGGAAACCGGCGGTAGTACGGCACCTTGACATCGCCGTAGGGAGGGATGGGAGCAACCGGGGGATCGGGCGGTACATAAACGTAGCTATAGGGCGGCGCGTAGGGCGTGGCTGGCGGAGCATTATTAAAGCCAGGCGCGTAGGGATTCACAGGCGGAGCAATAAAGCCGGGCGCGATGGGTTCCTGCGGCGTGGTTGCCGCCGCACCGCCCGTGGGCTGCGCTGCGGTCTCGGGGCCTGTCGCGGCAGGGTACGCGGCCGCATTTGGCGCGCTTCCGGGCCACGCCTTGCCGAAGCCCAGCCGTTCCGAGAGGTCGTTCAACCCAAATGGATTGGGCAACGGAGTCCCGTCGCGCCGCGCGCAGGCAGTGTGGTGCGCCTCGATCACCATGTAGCAGATCCAGCCGGCGATGAAGAGTCCAAAGATTCCGTTGACGTCGCTGGCCAGCGATACCAGCACCGCAAAGACAATCAGATGCACGATCCCCTTGGCGTACTGTCCGTTGTACATCGCGCCCACGCCGGGAATAAATCCCAGCAGCGCGGCCAGGCCGGGGCTGGGTTCGCCCGGGCTGGGCGGCGGTGCAGCCGGCGGATAGCCGGGCGCGCCGGTGTAGCTGTAGACAGGCGGCGGAGCAGTCGCCCCCACGCGCGCTGTCAGGCACGGTTCGCAGAAGATGGAGCTTCCCACGTTGCGGACGCATTCGCTGCAGACCGGCTTGCCGCAGTGCTGGCAGAAGGCGGCGGCTTCACGATCGAAATGGTTTGCGCAGTTCATGCCATCCCCCTTTCAGTGTGTGTGTGAATCAGGTTGCCGTAGCCCCTGCCGGATCGGATCGCGGCGACGAGGCGGCGGCCTGGGTTGAGGTCTTCGCGGAGGCTGGTGCCGGGGCTGGCGGCAGGCCCTTTGCGCTCGGGCTGCTTGCGGTCAGCCGGCGGAGCGGCCTTCTGTCCTTCCGGACCCGGCTGCGCGGATGGGGCTTGCACGGCGGGCTGGCCGGAATTCGATGGCACGCTCTGGCCCGCGGCGGGAAGGTCGTTGTCGCTGGCGCCTTCGAAATCATGCACCCGCGACTCCAGCTCGTAGACCACCCTCAGCCCCTCGTAATACCGCACCACACGCGCGTCCGCATCAATCAAGTCGCGCTGCAGGCTGCTCGGCCGCAGGTCGCTCGCACGCAGCGACGTCGGATGAAAGCCGGTCAGGTTCAGGGTCAGCGCGATAGAGAAGAATGCCATCGCCGCCGTCATGGCAAAGCGCGGCTGGAATACGATCTGGCCAAACGAGTTTGCGCGGACCGCGGCGGCCATGCGCCTGCGGAAGGAAAGCACGTTGCCGTAGCTCGTTGCCGCTCCGGGCACAGCGTAGCCCGGCGCCACAGCAGCCGCGCCGCCGAAGGCCGGCGACCGGCCGTATGTTGCGCCAGCAACTCCCGCGTGTCCCTGCGCCCCGCTGGTCTCGGCCAGGATCCGTTCCAGCAGCTCTGCCGGAGGCTCAGGCCGGGGCGTGCGCAGCATCTCCAGCCACGCCGCACCCCGCCGCGCGTCGGCCAGCATCTGGCTGCACGGCACGCACTCGGCCGTATGCGCATCGAAGCGTTCCTGCTCCTCCGCGCTCAGCGCACCATCCAGCGCATCGGCCAACATCGCCTCGCACTCGGCGCACTGCCCGCCGTCGCCCGCCCGGTTGCCGGCTGCCTTGTCCCCGAACCGCAAAATCTTCGGGCTGTCGAACTGTCTTTCGTCTGCCACTTAGACCACCTGCCCTTCTATACGTTGCAAAAGCCTCGCAAGTTCCCCGCGTCCCCGGCTGATCCGGCTCTTCACCGTGCCCTCGGGGATGCGCAGCACCTGCGCAATCTCCTTGTAGTCCATATCTTCCAGGTCGCGCAGGATCACCGACTCCCTCAGCTCCGGCGACAGTTGCGCCAGCGCCTGCTGAATCCTCACCTTCAGCTCCATCCCCGCCGCGTGCGATTCCGGGGAAGGATGGGGGTCGGCCATCCGGTCGGCCAGCGTCGCGCCATCGTCGTCGCCAGAGAAGCTCGCGTCCAGCGAATCCGTCGCCCGCTCCAGCCGCGTCCGCCGGAAGTGGTCCACCAACAAATTCCGCGCCAGCGTCGTGATCCACGTCTGAAAGCTGCCCCGCTCCACGTCGAAGCTCGCCAGGTTGCGGTACAGCTTCAGGAAGACATCCTGCGTCAGGTCCTCGGCGTCGGTCCCCGATCCGGTAAACCGGTAGCAGATCGCATAGATCCGCCTGTGCTGCGAGACGACGAGCTGCTGCCACGCCTGCGGATCGCCCGCCACGCACCGCCGCACCAGCCTGCCGGCTGCCTCCTGCGCGGCTTCCTGTTCCGGAGTGCGAATCAAGCGTGCCTCGACCCTTGGCCGTTGTGTGTTCCGAGAAGAGTTCCGCGGAGGTTGCTGTGGATCGTTCCGCCCGGATCGCTGCGGAGTTGCTTCGGCCAATGGCAGAAGTGTACCGCCTCGAAGGCCCGCGTGCTGGTCAGCCCGCTGTGGACGGGGGAAGATGCCCGCGCCCGGAATCGCCATCTGCAGAACGCCCATGCGCAGCTATACGCATGGGCGAACGGATTAGTTCTCCGTTGTTCGTTCACACCTCACGCATTTGGCTACGAACAACGGTCAACGAACAACGCTCAACGGGTTCTGCGCTCTACATCGCAGTCGCCGGAATCACGCCGCACGCAATCCGGTTGCCCGCGTTGCCCGTGGGGTCGGTCTTCATGTCGTCGGCCTTCTCGTGCACCATGATCGATCGCCCCAGCACCGAGGTCGGCGCGCCCGGCTCCAGCGTCAGATAGTCCACCTTGTAGGTGATCTCGCCCGTGTGGTTCTCGCCGATGGAGATGTTCTGCGGCAGGTCGCCGGCGTGGTGCCCCATCGGGTTGTCCATGCCGTGCTGCTTCTGGCCGGGGTTGAAGTGGCCGCCGGCTGTCTTGAAGTCGGGCGCGTCGCACACCGGGTTCTGGTGGATGTGGACGGCGTGCTCGCCGAACGGCAGGTTCTTCAGCTTCACCGTGATGGAGAGCTGCTTGCCGTCCTTGCTCTCCTTGAACGTCGCGCTCCCGGCGTCCTCGCCGCTCGATGTCTTGATGGGAACAACCAGGGTTCTCTTATACGCCGGTTGGCCCGCGTTTTGGGCATGGACAGAACCGGCGTAGTGGGTGAACGCGATCAGACAGAACGCGGAGACGGAGACGGCAAGGACAGGACGCATAAGGCGCATGGCAATTCCTCCTGCTCTTTCGATGCAGTTGCGCGCGGCGCAGAGGCGAAAAATATCGCACTCGCGTTGCTACGGCGTGACGGGCATCTGCTCCGCGTCGGGCAGCTCCATCTGCTCGTTCTCCGGCGCGTTCAGGTACGGACGGAAGCACGCCCTGCAGCGCGCCTCGTACACTCCCGCCGCGCCCACCACCACCAGCTCGCGGCTCGCCCCCAGCCGCTGCGTGTGGATGGCCGGCGAGCCGCACACCATGCACACCGCCGACAGCTTCGTCACCTCGTCGGAGATCGCCATCAGCGCCGGAATCGGCCCAAACGGATCGCCCGTAAACGTCGTGTCCAGCCCGGCGATCAGAATCCGCTTGCCCATGTGCACCAGCTCGCCCACCAGATGCACAATCGACTGCTCGAAGAACTGCCCCTCGTCGATGCCGATCACCTCAACCTCGGGCAGTTGCCCATAGATTGCCTCGCGCAACCGCGCCACGTTGGCCACCGTCACCGCCTCATGGGTCTGCGCGCTGTGCGACGCAATCGACGTGCGGTGGTAGCGCAGGTCGATGTCCGGCTTGAAGCAGGCCACCCGCTGCTTAGCAATCCGTGCGCGCTTCAGTCGCCGGATCAGCTCTTCGCTCTTGCCGGAGAACATCGGCCCGGTGATCACTTCGATGCGGCCCACTTCGTTGCGGCCCAGTTCATTGCGACCAGCTTCATTGCGCCCAGATGCGGATGAATTCATAATGCGATTGCCTTTGCAGTTTCAATAAAGAAATCGGGCCCCCCAACGAGCGCACTTGCCCGGTGGGGTGAAAAAATCGGGGTCCCCAACGAGCGCGTCTGCTCGGCAGGGTGTAACTTCGGTCTGCCCCCTCGAAACATCCTACGCGCAACCCCGCCGTGGATTTCTCGAACTTTTTCCCCGCGCTCCCTCCCCAAACCGGCCCACTCCATCGGCGGAGACTGCTTTGACTCTCGCCCTCGATGTTGGTAGCGTGGAAGCTGGGTTGGAGCGCAATCCGAAGCTGGGTTGGAGCGCAATTCTGGCCGCCCTCCGGCTCTGGTCCCCATCGTTCAGCGGTTAGGACATCGC
>Ga0326727_10019755_pt1 | contig 13477 bp, 13 predicted proteins | sample MB2enrmetagenome_FD_207643 | JGI IMG/M metagenome (GOLD analysis project Ga0326727, IMG submission 207643) | Lab enriched peat soil microbial communities from McLean, Ithaca, NY, United States - MB29MY | ecosystem: Environmental > Terrestrial > Soil > Wetlands > Peat | place: USA: New York... | reverse complement strand
CTCCAAGCCAGCCGACTCGCTTCCGGCATTGAAAGACTTTCTCGCCGCGCACCGGGACGCAACCGCGATCGCGACCTGTCGCCGCAAACAGTTTGGCGGCAACTTCGTTGGGTCCTTGACTTCGGAATTCGAGGTACTTTCAAAAGCGGCGGAGGCGGGCTGCCAGATCGTTGATCTGGAAGTGGAGTCGGCGGAAGAGGCCAAGCCGGCAGCTCTGGCAAAGTTCCGTGATGGATTGCGGACAGCGGGCGCGGCAATTCTGATAAGCTCTCATGACTTCACGCGAACCAGAGATCTGGAGCAGGCGGCAGACCGCATCGAGGCCTTCGCGCCTGACTTCGTGAAGGTGGTGTCGACGGCGCGGTCGCTGGCAGACAACCTGGCCGTGCTGCGCCTGATTGAGGAGCGATCGCTCTCCGCCCAGGTGGTGGGCATCGCCATGGGCGAAGAGGGCCTGGTGAGCCGAGTGCTTGGTCCGCGGGCAGGCGCGGCGTTCACTTTCGCTTCGTCTTCCAACGGTGCGGAGACAGCGCCTGGCCAGGTAACGGCCCGCGTACTTCGCGACCTTTACCGCGTTGAGCAGCTTGACCAGGCCACGCGCATCTATGGCGTGGCCGGCAACCCCATTGCCCACTCGCTTTCGCCGCTGATGCAGAACACCGCCTTCCGCAAAGAGAATGTGAATGCAGTTCTGTTGCCCCTGAAGGTGCGCGCGCTCAGCGACCTGCTGACCCTGGTTCGCAAACTGCCGCTGGCCGGCGTGTCCGTGACCATGCCTCTGAAGAAGGAGGTGCTCCCTTTCCTTGCCAACCCCACCGTCGCGGGCCCTGGCGGTAAAGAATCGCCACCACTCACCACCAGGATCGGCGCCTGCAACACGCTGCGCATCGGTGCGGATGGCAAAATCGTCGGCTTCAACACCGATGTCGACGGCGTGGTAAGGCCGCTGGGAAAGAGGCTCAAGCTCAAGTGCGCTCGCATCGCCGTGCTGGGCGCAGGAGGGGCGGCGCGGGCCGCTGTCTTTGGCCTCGTGGATCAGGGCGCTGAAGTCTTCATCGTCAACCGCACCCACGAGACCGCCGTGGCGCTGGCCAGGGAATCCAAATCGAAGGCGCTGAAGCACGAGCAGTTTGCCAAGGCTCACTTCGACGTGCTCATCAATTCAACGCCGTGCGGCATGGCCGGCTCGAAGCAGGCGCTGCCCATCAAGGAAAACGAACTCAACGCCGGCCTGGTCTTCGACATGGTCTACAACCCGCTGGAGACCCCGCTCGTCAAGCTCGCCGTCTCGCGCGGCATTCCCGTCATCACCGGGCTGGAGATGTTTGTCCAGCAAGGCGCCCGCCAGTTCGAAATCTGGACCGGCAAACCCGCTCCGGAAGCGGAAATGCTGCGCGTGGTGGAGCTGGAGCTGCGGCGGCGCGGGTGAGGACGCCCGGACGGTTTACGGCGCGCTTTTGATTTGGCGCGAGATCCAGCGGCTCAGGCTTACGCCTTCGACCGCCACACGCAGCGCTGCTTTGCGGTGCAGTTCCGGCTCGGTGCGCACCAGGATCTTTCCATTGAATGGGCGATCAGGCTGTTGGCCGGTCTGGGCGCAAAACTCCAGGTAACTGTCAATGCTTGTGCGAAATGCGCGCTCCAGTTCCGCGGCCGTCCTTCCTTCAAAGTGGATCACATCGCGAAGCCCGGCGACGGTTCCTGAGAACGTCTTGTCCTCCGGGTCGAAATCAATTGGTCCGGCGGCATGACTCTTATATTCCATCATGGCTTCACCCCAGCATTCACCAGGAACTGGCGAACAGCATCGACAGCGCCCTTCTTTGTTTCGGGCCGAGGGTGCGGGCGATGAAAGACGGCAGTCACTCCGTTCAATCTTGCCGCCACTCGGCTCCCCGCACGCTCGCTCATCTCGACCCCAATGCTCGAATCAGAGATTCAATCGCAGACCAGCGTATATCGGCCTTGGTTGGACGGACAAAGATGCCCTTCAACGTTCCTTGCTGCGCCTTGTTCATGCAATCCTGGGCCACTCGGTTCCAGTGCATTCAGAAAATGATTGCACATACCGATATCACATGAAACGAAACTAGATTCTGGGCGGTCACGGGATTCGCAATTGCGGTTGAAGCTAACGGCCTTTCTTCTTCCCCGCCTTGCCACCCTTCGCCGTCTCCCCCTCCAAGTGACCCACCGGAATCGGGCCCATATCCGGTCCGATCCTCTTGATCGATGTGTCCAGCATCTCGTAGTGCAAGGTTCGCAGCGCAACCGGGCGGGTGATTCCAGTGGCCGGGTCAACGCTCATATTGTCGCTGCTCGCAATCTGGAAGCTGAACGCGGGCACCGCGCCCTTGGGCGTCGACTCCGTCCCGACCTTAACCGGCAAAAATCCCTGAATGGGATGCAGACGGAAGGCTGTCTCGTAGCGGTGGCGCTTCAGGCTCCAGGTGAAGACGCGGACCTGGTCAAAGTCGAATGGCAGGCCCGGCTTAGGCGGCGTCAGCACGGTCATGTACTCGGGAACCTCGTGGTCGGCGGTGGTGGCTTCGTCGTCGCTCACCTTGGTGAGAATGTAAGCACCCACCATGCGCTGCCCCTCGGCATAGGCGGCCACTTCATCCGGCACATCCACATCCACGCGCCCGGCCAGCAACCAGCCGGCGCGGCCCTGCGCGTCGCGGACCAGCCACCAGTCCTCCATGATCACCGGGGGCACATCTTCCGGATTAAGGGCCGGCTCCGCCAACTTCGGGGGAACCTTCGTGGGACCGGCGGCCGCCCCTGGCTTCGCAGCGGCAGCGGCTTGCGCAGCCCCGGTCGCGGTGGGTTTCGGCGCAGCCGGCGCAACCTTGGGAACCGAGGCGCGCGCCAGCAACTGCACCTTGGCGTTGGCGGCGAGCAGGTAGAAATGCTCCGTCTCGCGGCCGGGAAGGTTGTGCAGGTACACGTCGTCGCGCACAGAGGCGGTGGCCACAACCGGATCCTGCTTGTGCTCGCCGGCAAGCCTGGCAAAGGTCTCGTAGGACTTGCCGTCAATCACAGCGTGCTCTTCAATCCAGCCAATCTCGTTTTTCTGCGTCTTGACTTTGAGAAACCGGCGCCCATGTTCCAGCACTTCAAGCGGCTGGCCGTTGACCACTTCGGCCACGCGGTTGGAAACCGCGGCAACCCGATCGTGCAGATACATCTGCCGCGCGGAGACATACACCGTCTCATGCAATTGCGGGTGAAAGCGTGCGCATCCCGGCAAAAACACAAAAAAGAAAAGCCAGGCCCAGCGGGACGCAGCAGCGCCCGAGCGCCTTGCGCGACGGACGAATGGGATGGGGGATCGCGTGAGCACAGCCAGTGGCGTTCCCTTTGAGAATAGCATTGCCGCTGAAAACCAAGGTTCTCCTTCTTGAGATCGCTCGACAGCTCGCCCATTCCCGGAATCGTCCCGGGCATAAAATCCAAATCGCGGCCATGGGCGTACTTCGAGCAGGAGGACACTCATGCTTTTTCCCCGTAGAAACCTATCGATGATTCAGTCCGGATCTCCGGAAACCAGTCCGGAGACGCTCAAACAACTGCAACAGGCCATGAATCGCCGCCGGTTCCTCACCGGTCTTGGCGCGGCAGGCGCGGTGGCGGGCACCGCCGTGGTCACGGGATGCGGCGCGAGTTCAATGGCCTCCGCTCAGGCCACATCGACCACCGACACAGCCCAGCAGATCTTCACCGCCGCCCTGATTGCAGAAGACCTGGCCACCACCATGTATTACAACGCGCTGGTGGGTGGAGTGATCCAGGATCCCAACCTGGCCGGAACCGGGGGCTCAGCGACCAACGTAACCGCCAATGGCAGCGTGGCCAACGTTGGCTACCTGCGCGGTGCGCTGGCCGAGGAGATCAGCCACGCCAACCTGCTGCGCACGCAGTTGAATCTCAGCGCCTCCACCGACGATCCAATTCAGACCTTTTACTTCCCTACCGGCACATTCGACAACCTGACCAACTTCTTCCCCATTATCCTCGCGCTGGAGACGGCATTCATCGCCGCATACATGACGGCTGTTGAAGAATTCGCGCTGATGCTAGGCAACGTGTCTCCTTACAGCTCCACGCAGATGAACGCGTCCGGCGCAGCCTATACGCCGGCCAACCTGGCTGCATTTGCCAAGATCTCTGCCGCCATCCTGGGAGTGGAAGCGGAACATCGCACCCTGGCCCGCGCCATACCTCCCCCGCCCACCTTTAACGGAGTCAACATCCTGCCCTCTGACGATGTTTGCTACGAATCCACAGATACCCTGCAGACGGTATATAACGGCATGAACTCCGCCGCTGCGGCCCTGGCGCCATTCCTGTCATCGAGCACAGGGACGTCGCCGTATACCCTGCAAACCGCGCTGGGCGGCGCAGCCAGCGTGCAGCTGGCCTGCACCGGAATGCCACCGATGTAGAAAGGCCGCGAACAGGGATCAGGAAAGAGGTGTTAGGGATTAGGGATTAGGGGTTAGGGGCCGGGTCTGATTCGAAGGCAGATCAAGGGATCAGCCAAGGACCCGTAAACTGACCCCTAACCCCTGCTTCTACGGCGCTGCCACAATGGCGATCGAACCCGCCGCAGTGGTCGACGTGATCTGAGAATCAAGTTGCCCAAGAGTGGTCGTGTCAAAGGTGTAAGAGTCGAAGTAGGGGCTGCCCAAGGAACCCACTTCAAATACAAATGTGCCGGTTGAGTCCTCCGCCAGCCCCAGCGGCTGAACACCCGCAGCCGTGGTCGTATCCGCCGCAATCGTATAAGTCGGCGTAGCCGCGCTGCTGGCGGTGATGGTGAACCCTGCCACGTTGCCCGCCGAAGCGGAACCAGTGCCGTTGGCAACGTAAACATATTCGCCTGAGGCCGCAGCCAGAATGAAGTTGGGCGCAAGTCCCCCACTGGCGATCGGCGAGCCGGTTGCCTGTGTCAGCGTGGCGCCACCCAGCGAGCTGTAATTGAATACCCTCAAGCCCCCGGTGGTGCCGCCGGAGGCCAGTGTTTCGCCGACATAGAACAGGCGCGGCGTCGCGCCGGGATCCACGCCCACCGAAAGAGCCGAGCCGCCGGTGGTTACAACCGGAATCGTGGCTGCCTTTGTACTCAATGGATTGGTCCCCGCGGTTGCTTTCGCGTTGAACGGGACGATGATTGTTCCGCCTGCGCCGAGGGCAACGAAGATGTTGGCATTGTCTCCCGAAATCGACATCTGGCCGGGTTGCACGGAGGCATTGGCCACTGTGAACGACACCGTTTGCTCGGCCCCGTTGCTGGCGCCGGTCGTGCTCACAATGGGGACGGCGCCGATGGTGACACCACCGGTGCCGGGAATTGCTTCAATCAGCCAGGAATCGGTTGCGTCCACTTGAATGGCCTCGGCCAGCAGGTCCTGGGAGGTGACTACACCTGTCCCCAGCGCGCCGTTGGTAATGGGATAGGAGAATACCCCCGATGTCGTGCTGACAGCGATGAAGTTGCTGTTGATCCGATCAATGGCCATCGCGTAAGGTGCCGCTTCAAGTGTCCAGGGACTCCCCGAAATCGCCGTAAGGTTGCCGCTGGCAATCGAGTCGCCCACAATTTGCGGCGTGGTTCCGGCGTTTAGAATATAGAAGTTGCCGCTGCTGGCGGTGGTGCAGTTGGTGGTACAGGTGCTGCTGCTACTTGAAGGAGACTGCCAGAAATCTCCGCATCCAACCCCAAAACCGATCAGGAGCGGGGCTGCCAATCCGATTAGCTTCGCCCACCGTCCATGTCTCATTCCCGCTCCTTGTTCGCCAATCCTGCTCAAAAATCGGGCCGTCCACGTTGCCCGCGAATCCCGTTCTGCTCACAGGGTATCGCCTTCATGTACCCCTTGTCCCGTTGCCGGGTTAGACGCAAATCCGCGTTCTCAAGACATACAGCCCCGCAACCTGTTGCCCAAAGCCATTTCCCACAGCCTATTGCCTTTTATAGAGACGCGAAGCAAAGAGTTTGCGCTCGCCATGATGCGCTTTTTGAAATCCTGCGCAGGTCTCACATCGAGGGGAAGGAAGGCCGGCCGAGTTCCGCTCGCGTGCAGGGCTTTGCGCCTGGCCGCAAACGGTCAATCTTATCAAAACAATCGCAGGCAACAAAAAACCATGACGGCGTCAAGGGAAGACGCCGCCACGGGATAACTTGCAGAAACCCTGATCTAACTTCACTGTTGTACGCCAGGGGCCGCGAAGTTATCTAACTGCTTCCGGATGTTATTTTATTCTCCCGCCGGCGCCTGTGGGGCAACAGCTACAGCAAGCGCGATCTCGCTGCCATATTTCAATTTCACGTCGTGCTTCTTTTTCGATACCAATACACCTGAATTGTTACTCGCAATCTTGCTGTGAAGATCCACTCCAGGCAATGCGTCAAGCTCGTCAACCGCGTCGGGGTGACCAGTCCAGGTGCCCGTCACTTCATCACCGGGCTTGACCGGATGGCCTTCAATGTCCTGGAACTCCGGCGGATAAATCCCAATAATTGCGGCTTTGATAGGAATGACCGTGCCGTCCTTCAACTTCGCCTGGTTGAAGTTCATTGCCAGCTTCGAAGTTCCACTTACCTCCATGTCATCCGCGGCAACTATGCCGATAATCTCCGTGCCGGCAGGCAACTCGGTTCCATTTTTCAGACGAATCTTATCGCTCAATGAAGTGTGAATCGTATCGCCAGGCTTGGCTTTTCCGGCGTCGATGTTTTCTCTCAAAGCGACACGCGCGGACACCATATTGATGGCTTCGTACTGTCCGCGCGGGCTGCTCTGCGTGGTTTGCGATGGTTGCGCGTTGTCAGCGTTTTGAGCCTTGATGCTGTTCGGACTGAGCATGGCCAGCGACAACGCCGCCAACGAAAAAGTCAATGCGACTTCACGTTTCATTCAAGAATTCTCCTTTGCTGAAGATGCTTGTGTCTCCGCGATGCGCGCCAACAGGGACCCCGTCAACATACTCACGAATTCTTGGATGTCCTTGGCCGGGCGCCGGTTGCGCGAATTCGCAACTTCCAGCTGTTCACCGCAACGCTGCGACAGCTAACTGTCTTAGGTAGAGGAGCTTGACGAAATAAACATTCTTGCAGAGAAATACCTATAACCGGCTGCGCCCGCCTTGCCGATTCCGATCTCTCATAACATCGGGTCATTCATAGATTTCATGAATCTAAGTTCAACGAATAGCTGACCATAACTCCTTCTATCTCGAAGACCATTGGCCGCCGCGCGCCTTCCAAACGATTCTGGCCGCGGTGAGATCTTCGATCGCCATGCCGACTGACTTGAACACCACTCGGCCAGCTGCGGGAGCGGCCACAGACCCGGAGAGAATTTCGCCGATTTCAGCCTGCACCTTTGCTCCCGAAAGAATCACGTCCCCGGATTCGCGCTCGGCGCAGGAACGGGACTCAGCGACCACGAAGCTGGATTGCATGGCCTCATCGTCCAGTTCGCGCAGGCTTGCGCCCGTCGCTCCCACGGCCAGCACCAGCGTGTGCGGGCTCAGCCAGCTGCCTTCGAGCACCGGATTGGGCGAAGACGTTGCGGTCAGCACCACATCAGCCGCGGCGGCCTCTTCCGCAGTGACGGCGCGCCCGCCGGTCTCTTCCGCCAGCCGCACCGCGTTGGCGTGCGTACGGCTCGAGATGCGGATGTCTTGGAGCGCGGGCCGGACCAGCCGCAGCGCCTCAAGGTGCGAGCGAGCCTGCACGCCGGAACCAAGAATGCCCAGACTGGACGCATTTTTTGCGGCCAGCGCATCGCACGCCACAGCCGACACCGCAGCGGTTCGCATCTCTGTAATCACGCGCCCATCCATCACCCCCAGCGGCTCGCCGGTGGAGCGGCTCAGCAGCTCGATGACCGCCAGGTGCGTGTGCAGCCCCAACTCGGCATTGCCCGGATAAAACGTGACCGTCTTCACTCCCATCACGTCTCCGGCAATCACCGGCATGACCGCAAACCATCCGTTCCTGACGCCTTCAGCATTGCCGGCGCGAAGAATAGTCCGCGCGGGCTGAACAACAAGCCCGGCCGAGTAGTCAATCAGCGCCTGGCGAATAGCAGGGATGAGAGCCTCGTATTTGAGGACGTCGCGAACTTCTTGCTCGGTGATGTACACGGCTTAATTCGGCCGTCCGCCGGAGTTGGTCCGTCGGCGGAAGCGATCGTCAAGCGGCTGGCGGCCCTGAAATCCGGCTTCCATGGTGTGCCAGTGCTCGATCGAGGTCTCGCCCATGCGCCAGCAGAGCAGCACCACCTGGTCGCCAAGCTGGCAGGGGAAATCGAGCAGGCCCGCGTCGATATCCTTCACCTGCACGCCAATGGAGTCGATCTCGGCAAGGCTTTCGCGGACCCGCTGCAGGTGAGCTTCCATCTCCGCCCGCTGCCTGGCGATGTTGCTCACATCCACCTTCATCCCGCCGGAGACGTAGATGCGCCGCGCCAGTTCCGCCAACCCGGACTCGACCTGCTCTGCCGCCTGCTTGCCTTCAACGGCGCGCTTGAGCAGCGACTCCAGCACCGGCAGCAGCGACTGCGCTTCTTCGAGGGTGAAAGTTCTCATGGAAGATTCCCTTGACACTTAGAATACGACGAAAAGACGCCGCGCAACCGTGTTTGAGAATCAGCGATGGTATCCTTTGGGTGACATCGCAGCACGGAGAGATTTCCATGCAGGTTTTGCCGCTTCGTTCCGCCGCAATCCGAATGGCCATCCTGCTTTGTGTTGTGGTGCTGATTGATGGAGTCGCCGCTTTGCTCATCGCCAAACCTGCCCGCTGGTGTGCGGTGATTCCTGGGCTCATTCCGCTTTTCACGCCGCTCGCCATCTTCTCCTTCCGCAGCAAAGCAAGCGACTGAGAGCGAGAAAAAAAACAGCGCCGCACACCACTGATCTGCGGGCTTTTCCGGATTTATTTCGGACTCTTGTCGGCAGCATCCGCCTTGGGCAGCACCACCTGGCCTGACACTTTGATTGTGTTGGGATCGTCCTTGCTCTTGCTGTCGTCGACCTTGGTGATGGTAAAGCTGCCTCCCAGGATACCCAAAGGCGCGGGGATACACCTGCTCGTCGAGGCCGCCTGCTTCGCATTCCAGCAGTCCCTGTCATCGAGGGAACAATTGTCGCTTCTCCCGGTTCCGCAGTTTGGATCTGGACCAATGCAAAGATCCTTCTTGACGTGATCGTGCAGGTAAACCGTGGGCGTCAATGAGACTCGATAGGAGATGGATGCGTCTTTCGTCGTTGTGCCGGTCGGCTTTTCCGGCGGCGTCTTCGGATCGGGCTTTGCCACTCCCGGCGTTGTGGTGGTCGTCGTCGTATCGGCGCTTGGAAACGGCCATCCCGGAATTTCGCACGGCGGCGGAGGAGGGGGAGGCGCGACATGAGCGTCGAGGGCAAGCGCCGGAACGGCCCCGGTTGAAGGCGGAGCCGTCGTAGTGGTCATGGTGGTACTGGCTGCCGTCGCTGCCGCGCCGTATTTGGCCGCCTCCACCGTTGCCACATTGGATGCGAGGCCGCCGATGGTTTGAAGAATCGTGCTCCAGGTCTGGTCGTTGGCCTGCAGATTTCCCTCGTTCAGCGTTCCATCGGCTTGCAGCTTGGCGTCTACTGAAGCATTCCCAATCCACGGAGTCCTGGTGTTCATGTAATACACGTGCTCGTAATCCACCTCGGCTACCACCGCCGCGGAATTCACGCTCCGCAGCAGGTCTCCGTTTTCTTCGGCGGCGCCGATGAGTTCGCATCCGGGAACGTTTGCTTCTTCGCAGAAGGCCGGCTTCCTGGTCAGCTGCACCGCGGATTCAACAGCGGACCATTGGGCCGACACGTCGGCGGGGCAAACAGATCCCTGCGCCCCCTGAACGCCCAGATCCTCCTTCTTCCTCGCTGACGCCAGCACGTTCAGTTCTTTGATCAGGATTCCCAGCGGCTGCGCCGGATCCTGGTTGGTCAGCAGATAGCTCCTCGGCATCACAATCGTGCGCGTCACCACCGGCTTGCCTCCAACCAGCTGGTCCACCTCGAGCGTGAATTTCGGCTCCGCCCACACAGTTTCGCGCTTGCACATGCCGCGCTTGGCGTAGAACGGGATGCCTGGGACGTTGGTAGGATGCGCCGGGTCCGCCGAGGCGATCACGGGGGGCGCGGTCGTCGCGGTGATCATCGCCGTCGGATGGCCGCAGCCGGTCTGCAGAAACATCCATGCCGCTGCCAAGGCAGCAGCGGCGCCTGAAAACCTGCTCGCAAACTGATTCATGGGACTCATGGAACACCTCCAGATACTCTGCTAAGCGGAGAATCGCGGCAAATCGGGACAAGCGGAGACATGCCGGCTATCGGCATGACCGTCGCGCCCGATTCAGGAGACCAGCTTAACTCCGTTCCGGAGACACGAGCTTCTTTTGTTACCCGATTTCCAGCATGCGATCATGCGCCACGAGCGCCCAGTGCTTTACGCCTGGTCGTACCTTTGTCCGATTAACCAGGCGGATCTCCGTACCGATTGCGGACACGCGGGCGCATCCTCAACAACCTTGATCAGGCCCTCGGTCGAGCCCAGAGCGTCTGCCTTCCGGCAGACCTCCCAGCGACATTCCGGATGCACAATCACCTGGGTGCCGGGGTGCTTGGACACCCATCCAACTGGGGTGATTTCAGCGCAGACGGTGCGGCTTTCACCCGGATGCCGCGGCTGGGCGTGCATGGAATAATTTCAGAGAGATAGGAGATTCACGACAGGAGCGAAGATGAACGAACTGGAGCAGGTGCTGATAGGCGACAGTGCTCACACGCCGCCGGCAATCGTTCTTGAAGGGCTCGCCACCGAGGCCGCTCACCGCACCGTTGCCGGCGCCCCACGCAGCATTTACGAGGAGTTGTGGCATATCGCTTTCTGGCAGCAGATGACTCTTGACTGGATTCGCGGCATCGAAACGGCCTACCCCGTGCACGCGTCCGATGGTTTTCCCACCGCAAGCGACGCGGAGAAGGAAGATTGGGATCAGCTGTGCCAGCGGTTCTTCGCAACCAACAAGGAAGCTGCGGCAGCAGCGCTGGACACGAGCCGGCTCGACGTTGAGGTACGCTGTCCGTCGCGGCCGGGAATGCCGGTGCGAACGATGACGGTACGCGAGCAGCTTGAGAGCCTGGGCGCGCACAATGCCTACCACTTTGGCCGCATCGTTCTGTTGCGGCAAATGGAGGGGTTGTGGCCGCCACCCTTCGGCGGATTCAGTTGGTAGAGCCAATTGCGGTCGAGTCCGGCGTCCATTCAAACAGAATCACCCGCTGATCCGTACCGTTTGTGACCGCTACGCACGGAAAGGTATCATTGCACCTTATGGGAACTCCGCCAATTCAGATGGCCAACCTGGGGATGGCTGACTCGCTGATTCTGATGGTGATGGCGCTGGTGGTTTTTGGCCCCCGCCGCCTGCCGCAAATCGGCCGCCAGATCGGCAAGCTGATGTACGAGTTCCGCAAGGCCTCAAACGATTTCAAATTCCAGATGGAAGAGGAACTTCGCGCCTCAGAAGAAGCCGACCGGCGCAAGAAGGAAGAGGAGCGGCTGCGGGCCTTGGCGTTGACAACTCCCGCGCAACCGGCCTTGAGCGAAACTTCTTCCCAAGCCCCGCCAGTGAATCCCGGCGCGCTCAACGAAATCCTGGGAGCCGAGAATTCCGACGGCAGCGGCAGAGTCCCGGTAAAGCTGGAAGCTCCCGTTGAAGAGACCTATCCGCGGATCATGCCACCCTCTACCGGTGAGCAGGTTGCTGCAGCGCGTCCCAACAGCCTGACGGCGCAGGCGCAGGCCGAGCCTGAAGCTGCGGCGGATGTAAATGCGGAGCCGGCTGCCAACCCCGAGTCCGGCGCTGCGGACGCCATGGTATCCGAAGGCGGTCCTGCAGGAGAGATTGCGCCACAAACCGAGCCGGCGGCGCACCATGGTTGATGCCAGCGAGGCAATCGGCAAGGCGCGCGCGGCGGTAACAGAGCGCGCCGAACTGCCCGGCATGAGCCTCATGGAGCACCTGGACGAACTGCGCCGGCGCATCGTTCACTCGGCCATCTACCTGGGCCTGGGCTTCGCCGTGGCCTACATCTTCCACGAGCGGCTTTACGGCTTTGTCCAAGCCCCGCTGGACCAACTGCACATCAAGCTCAACTACACCCACCCCATGGATCCGTTGAACCTCTACCTGCAGGTAGCGCTGATCGGCGGAGCCATTCTGGCCTCGCCCTTGATCCTCTACCAGGTGTGGCTGTTCATTGCTCCGGGGCTTTACCAGAAGGAGCGGCGCTTCGTCGTTCCCTTCATGGCGGCTACAGTTGGACTGTTTCTGGCCGGAGCGGCCTTCGGCTATTTTTGGGTTTTGCCCGGCGCGCTCAAGGTCCTGATCGTCGGATTCGGCAGCAAATTCCAGCCCATGGTCACCATCGAGGAGTACACGGGCTTCTTTCTGTCGATCATTCTCGGCCTCGGCATCAGCTTCGAGATGCCCATCCTCATCTTCTTTCTCGCCATGTTCGGCATCGTCAGCCCCCGCTTTCTATGGAAGAACATCCGCTACGCGATTCTTGCCGTCTTTCTTGTCGCGGCTTTTATTTGCCCCAGCCCCGATCCGTGGACCATGTGCATCTACGCCATCCCCATGCTATCGCTCTACATCATCGGCATAGGCGTGGCCTGGTGGGTGCATCCATCGCGCCGCAAGGAAAAGGAAGCCAAAGAGGCCGCGCAATGATTCTTCTTTCGCGCATTTCTTCGGGGAAGAGGGTAGTTCGAATGCCACTGGGTGCCCCACCCTTGGCGCGTCTTTGTCCCTGCGCCAAGGGTGGGAGACCACAACCCTCACTCCGCCTGTCTTTCATCACGATCATGGCGCTGGGACTATTCACTTTCCTCCCGCTCACCCTTCCCGCCCAAACCCACTTCAACGGCGCCAAGGCTCTCGACTACGCCCGCGAATTCGTCGCTATCGGCCCGCGCTGGCCCACCAGCCCAGGACACCTCAAGGCCGAAGCCTTCCTCCGCGACCATTTCAAGCACGACCAGGTCGAGGAAGACGCCTTCACCGCCAACACTCCCATCGGCCCCGTCGCCATGCGCAACTTCATCGTCCGTTTCCCCGGCAAGAAGGACGGCGCAATCGTGCTCGGCACGCACTACGAGACCAACTACCCGCTCCGCACCATCAACTTCGTCGGCGCCAACGACGGTGCCTCCACAACCGGCCTGCTCATGGCCATCGCCGACCAGTTACGTGGCGACGTTGCCCGCAGCAAAGTCCTCGACGGCTACTCCGTCTGGCTGGTCTTCTTCGACGGCGAAGAAGCCTTCCAGACCTGGTCCGCGTCCGATTCCACCTACGGCAGCCGCCACCTGGCCGCGAAATGGGGCCGCGACGGGACTCTCAGCAAAATAAAAGCTTTCGTG
>Ga0326727_10019754_pt1 | contig 13477 bp, 8 predicted proteins | sample MB2enrmetagenome_FD_207643 | JGI IMG/M metagenome (GOLD analysis project Ga0326727, IMG submission 207643) | Lab enriched peat soil microbial communities from McLean, Ithaca, NY, United States - MB29MY | ecosystem: Environmental > Terrestrial > Soil > Wetlands > Peat | place: USA: New York... | reverse complement strand
CTTTCGCCAATCGCCTGGATCCCCGCGTTCGCGAGGATGACAGGGTGATAGGTGGTGCACGAAGGCGCTGTTCTTTGCTTACCGGTGACTGCCGGGTTTTCCGGGGCCCATCGGACCTTGGCGGGCGGATTCCATTGATTACTGCTGCCTTTGCGCCACCCAGCTTTCGACGGCCCGATATTCCTTTTCCAGAATGGCAAGCGCGTCTTCCAGCGGTGCTTCCTGCTTGGCGCAGTTCTCCAGTGCTTCGGCGGCGCTGGCCAGGGGCAACGCGCCAACCATACGCCCCGCCCCCTTGATGCGATGGGTGTACCAGCGTGTGTCTTTGAAGTTTGTTTCGCCGACCGCCTTGCGGACCGCGTCCAGGTCTTCGAGCTCTGAGGTGAGAAAGTCCTGCAGGATACTCAGCTCGATCATCAGATCGCCCTGGCTGTAGGTGTCGAGCGTGGCGCGGTCAATGATCTGCACTTCGCTGACCCGCTCCGGCGCGGCGGCAACGGCGGGTTCGATATCGTTTTTTCCCAGCCAGTTTTGCAGCATGTGCCGCAGGGGATCCAGGCCGATCGGCTTGGTCAGGACTTCGTTCATGCCGGCCGCAAAGGCCCGTTCGGCTTCATCCTTGCCGATGTTTGCCGTGCAGGCAATGATCGGGATCGGTTGCAGGGCGGGGTGATCCGCTTCGAATGCGCGGATCGCCATGGCAAGCTGGTGGCCATCCATCACCGGCATGTGACAATCGGTCAATACCAGCGAAAACGGCTCGTGCTGCCACAGGTCAAACGCTTCCTGTCCATTTTCCGCCACTTTGTACGCAATGCCGATACGATCAAGCTGCATCATCGTCAGCTTCCGGTTGGTCGGATTGTCCTCGACGAACAGGATAGGATCGCCTGACGGATTGATTCGCTGCTCTACCGCCGCTTCCGGTTGAGGATGCGTTACCGCTTCCTGATGATCATCGACCCGTTGCAACGTGACCCAGAGATTGGCCGTGGTGCCACTGTCGGGTACGCTTTCCAGCCCGACCTGTCCTCCCATCTGCTCTGCCAGCCGTTTGCAGATGGCCAGGCCCAGTCCCGTTCCGCCGAAGCGGCGCGTTGTGCTCGATTCAGCCTGGGTAAACGGTTTGAACAGATTGCTCAGATGTTCCGGTGCGATGCCGATGCCACTGTCGCTACAGGAGAAATGCAGTTTTTGTTCCTGCGCGTTCGATTCTTCGACCTGCACGCGCAGCGAAACCTGACCGGCAACCGTGAATTTCAGCGCGTTGCTGGCAAAATTCTGCAAGATTTGCCTCAGCCGCAACGGATCGACCAGGTGTCCGGCCGCCAGCGCCGGATCGATCTCTACGGTAAAGCCGAGCCCCTTGCTGGATGCCATCTCCTTGTACAGATCCTGGACCTTGAGCATCAAGGGCTGTATGGCGGTCGGCTCGGGGGCCATGTCGAGCTTGCCCGCCTCGATCTTGGAAAAGTCGAGAATGTCGTCGATCAGCCGCAGCAGGGTTTGCGCCGACTCCTGAATCGAAGACAGCGTATCTTGCTGGTTGGATTCCAGTTGTGTCAGACGCAGTAGTTCGAGCAAGCCAAGAATGCCATTGAGCGGTGTGCGGATCTCATGACTGATCGATGCCAGGAATGCGCTCTTCGCCCTGTTGGCTTCATCCGCCTTGATGGTGGCCTGGCGCAGTTCCTGCTCTTGAGCCTTGAGGTCGGTGATGTTGGCGCGCAGACACACACTACCCAGACCTGGAATCCGGTGGTCGGAAGCCTGATACCAGCGATCGCCGATTTGCAGCAGGAAGCTTGCCGCTTCCTGGTGGTGTCGTCGCACGCGTTCGGCCACCCATGATTCGAAATCGAAGCCATCTTCGATCAGCTCATGGGCATGAGCTACCGAAAAACGCACCAGAGAATCGAAGGTTTTTCCGATCATCTGCTCGGCGGTCATATTGGCGAAAAACAGGTCGGCGTAGTGTTGGTTGCACACCACCAGCCGATCCTGGTTGTCGTAAAAGGCAAAGGCTTCCGGGATGGCCTCGATTGCCGCCACCAGTTGTCCCCGTGCCTGTGCGGTGCTGTCGCGCGCTTCGCGAAGCGCGCGTTCGGAATTCTTCAGGTTGGTAATGTCGATGCAGGAAACGATCATGCCCTGCTGGGGGGAGTCGGCATAAAGGGCGCGGATTTCAAACAGTACCCATAGCTGAGTGCCCGCGCGGCTGCGGCATTCCAGCTCGCAGGGGGCGGCCTGTTTGCCTTCGCGAATGCGTCCGATGCGTTGTTCCAGCATGGCCCAGGCTTTGGGTGAATTCAGTAGCTGGTCAAGTTTCTGTTTGAAAATAGCCTTTTCTTCAACGCCGAACATGAGGCAGACATGGTGGTTGGTCTGCAATATGCGCGCCTCGCCGTCGATCCGGATCAGCCCGGCCGGCGATGCGCTGAACAGGGCTTCCTGCTGTCGCAGCACATCATGCAATTGTGCCGCGGACTGCTTGCGCCTTTCCTCTTCGGAGACGAACCCCAGCAAACTGGCGAACAGTCCAAGCAGCGGTTCGAGATTGCTCATCTGGTTGGTCAGTTGCGGATTGCGTACGGCGATCAGGCCGCTTTGGTCGTCTTGCAGCGCGACCGGGAACATCATCCAGTGGGGATCGGTCGCAAATTGCCGATATTGCGCCAACATCGAGTCGCGTTCGGTGAACGTTTGTTCTTCGTTGGGTAATCCGGCGTGCGCCCGGCAGCGTACGTTCAGCCCGTCGCCGCTTTCCGTGATTTCCATCAGGCAGCCGCCGTCGCTCCGGGTTGCGGCAAGCAGCATGGAGAGTAACTCGTCGAAAACCTGGTGGCGGGAGGTTTTGGTGAAAATCAGGTTCTGGATGCGGGTGATTTCCGACATGGCGGCCAGGTTTTGCCGATTTGCCTGTTCCGCCAGATGCCGTTGCTGGTCATTACGGATGATGACCAGTGTCCCTTTCCGGTTCTGATTGACCGGCAGCTGACTGGCTATCATGCTGACATGGAACTGATGCCCGTTTGCGTGTGCGGCCGGAGCAAGAATTTCTTCTCCGCTTTGGGCGAGTTCCTCCAGATGATGGGCATCCACCACGCCCCCTGGGAGCAGCTCGGATATCCCTTTGTGCAGAAGCTCCCGGGCGCTGAATCCGAACAGATTCTCCGCGCCGATGTTCGCCATGAAAATCCGCCCGTTATCGTCAACCAGTACAATGGCCTCCCGGGCCGCATCATTGATGGTGCTCAGCAGCGACAAAGGTCTGAGTACGCGGCGTCGCAGCCAGATCAGTAAGGCCAGGTTGAGCGCAATGGCCGTGCACAGTAACAGGCTATAGCGCAGCAGGCGGTCGGATGCCAGTTGCGTATCGAGTGTGGTCTGTTGATCGGAGGTGGCTGACAAGCGGGTAAACAGGGGGTGCAGCAGGTCCTGGGTACGTTCGGTTTGCGCGAGATACGCGTCGGCGGTGTAGGGGGAGACGCTGGATTGTGTCAGCGCCCGAACTTGTCCCGTACTCAGGTCCTGAAAGTGCGAAACCTGTTGCGACAGATCCGATGCCCGGTAGCCGAGTGGAAATTGATCGAGAAAGCGCATCTCGGTCTTGAGCTGCTTCATGACGATATCGGTCAGTTCCCGCCCGGTGGCGAGCGAGGTTTCATCCGAAGCGTTGAGCAGATGATTCATGTTGGCGCGCTCGATCAGCGCGGAACCATCCGCCGAAACCTGATTGCGAACTTGCCACAGAAGATAGTTGGCCTCTTCCAGTCGTCCGATCGATTCAATCGGGGCACTGGCCAGACTGCGGCTTAATTCGTGCAGTGCAAGTCCCGTCTGGGAAATCAGGTCGGACGTCGCCAGGGATAATTCGTATGCGGTCGTTTCGTTCTCGCTGAGCGCCGGCTTTGCAAGGCTGGCATCGACGCTTGCTCGCAGGGTGCGGAAGTGACGCAGCCGGTCGGCCAGTACCGAGGTGATCAGGGGGGGGACGGCGTCGGGATGGGATACGGAAAGCGCCATGGCATCATCAAAAGCGCGGTCTTCCTGGTTTCGCAAGTTGCTGAGCTTGCCAACCAGCTGCTGGTTGTAGCCTTTGTTTCCGGTCAGCAGCATCTGTTCGAGGTTGCGCTCCCGCCCGGCAAGATCGCTTGCTTGCAGCAAGTCCCGGCTGATGTCGTCCTGAATTTCATATTGCACGGCGCGTTGCCAGGTTTCGACGGAGCGCGAGATAATCAGCCCGAAGCTGATCAACTGAAAGGCGCAGATCACGGCGACTATGCTGATCAGGCTGCGGCTGATGACGCTGATTTGCGAAACACGGTTGCTGGCCCCGGGCATTTTGGCGTCCTCTCAGATACCGTACACTTCCTGGTACATGATCATCTGATCTTTAGGCAGATGGGCAATCGGAATCTGATGGACGCCATATTGCACCTGAAACCGCTTGAGGATATCCAGTTGCACACGCGTTAATCTGACCCCGCGGGTCAGCAGCATCCGCCCGTCGAGCGCCAGCAGATCCTCCGCAAGGATGGTGCCGGGTTCCGCGTTTTCGATCGGCACTTCCGACTTGAATCGCGTGAGTAGCATATCAAGATCGCGGCTCTGGGGTGGGGTGGTTTGTCGTTCGAAATTTCTCAGGTCGTATTCGCTTCCGGTCCGGATGTTGACGTAATGGAACGGATCAATGGGCGGTCGCGGGCGGGACAGGGCCACTTCCAGATTTTTTTCGATATCGCTGGGCTTGGGGGGTTTAACGATAAATCCATCCGCATGAAACTGCGCAGCCATCATGATGGTTGGGCGTTCCGGGTGTCCGGATAGAAACACGAACGGGATTTCCGGCGTATTGGGTGTGCGTGCGGAGCGTACGGCCTTCAGCAGATCGATCCCGTTGATCGGGTCCATCTGGATATCACATAAAATAATATCGAACTGACGCAGTTCAAGAATGCGAAGCGCATTGTTGCCGTCTGTCCCCTGGGATATCGAGTCGGGGCGAAAACCCAGGCTGCGTAACAATTGAGAAATCAGCGACCGGACCAGTAATTGGTCATCGACCACCATGATGCGAAGTGTGGAAAAATCGATGCTCATGTGTCCAGTCCACGGGTTCAGAAAGCAGGTCTTTATCGGGTACTTGTTGAATATAGCACCTGAGATTAGTACAAAAAAATAAATAACGCCATTTTGTAAATTTGAATGTCATTAAGTAAGTTCTGAACAAGTTGTCATTCCCGCGAAAGCGGGAATCCAGATGGCTGACGGAAGGGCCGGCTTTGCTGAATCCCCGCATGCGCGAGGGTGACGTCCGTGACCAGGCAAGAGATTGTTCGGAGGTCACATGGTTCAGACCCCCCCTTAAGGAATTGCGAATAGCGTAGTTAAAGCCAATCTCTTACAATAAGAGGGATTTATTTGCAGCAAAGCGGCCGTCGCATCATGTGGGCCGCTTTTTTACTCAGGAATACAGATGGAACCCGTACGTCTTTCAAAGCGTCTCGCCGAGTTGGGTATTTGCTCGCGTCGGGAAGCTGACAGTTATATTGAGCAGGGCTGGGTCAAGGTCGATGGTGAGGTCGCGGTGCTTGGACTCAAGGTACTGCCGCATCAGCAGATCGAAGTGGATCCGAAAGCAAGAGCTGCCCAGTCCGCGCGGGTCACCATTCTGCTCAACAAGCCGGTGGGCTATGTGTCCGGCCAGGCCGAGAAGGGGTATCCGCCCGCGGTCACCCTGATTACCGGCAGCAGCCGCTGGGTGGGGGATACCTCGACACTGCGCTTTAATCCCTCTCATCTGAAAGGGCTTGCGCCTGCGGGGCGTCTGGATATCGATTCGGTCGGGCTGCTGGTGTTGACCCAGGATGGCCGGATTGCCAAACAACTGATCGGTGAAAATGCGCAGACCGATAAAGAATATCTGGTGCGCGTAAGCGGTCATCTGATCGAGGGCGGCCTGGAGCTGTTGAACAAGGGGCTTGAGCTCGATGGCGAGGCGTTGAGGCCGGCGGAAGTGAGCTGGCAAAACGAAGACCAGTTGAGGTTTGTGTTGCGCCAGGGCAAAAAACGTCAGATTCGCAGAATGTGCGAGCTGGTCGGATTGCGCGTGACCGGGTTGAAGCGGGTGCGCATCGGAAAGGTCATGCTGGGTAATCTTCCTCCCGGGCAGTGGCGCTACCTGCGTACGGACGAGAGTTTTTAATGATTGCGTGTGACAAAAAATATGCTGCATAAAGCATGCTAACGCGTCAAACTACAAACAATATCTACCTGAATCCACTTCGCGTATGCTTGTAGAATGGGTACGCCGCCTGCGCGGTCCGCGCGCGAATCAAGATGAGCTACTGCCCGAAGCGGTCGAGCGGGTGGTGGCTGCGACCGATTCGCGCCTGGCCTTGCTTCCGGGATATCGCAAAGTCCTGATGCCTGGCATGCGTAAAACGCTGGAGTACGTGGCGTCGCTGGGCGACCGGCTTCCGGGGGTGGTCGACCTCTCCTTGCTGTCTTTCACGCTGGACCGAAGGTTGGGTCTGTTCTTTTCCTCTCCTGTCAGCTTGCTGGGAGTATTGCTCGCCAGTGCCGAGCTCAAAGAATATTTCTCTTGCGCATCCAATGGTGACGAAGCCTGTGCGTTGCTGCTGATGCAACGCACGGACACACTGCGTTTCGGAATGGTGAACGAAGGGGGTGAGATCCGTTCGGATGTCGCCCAGACCGTGGTCAGCTTTGACCGGCACCGCTTGATTCTTCCATGCGAGACGATGGAAGACGTCAGGCAGAAGATTCCCGGACGGGGACTGGATGTGCTGACTGGTGTGATTGCCCGGCGTCTGGCGTCAATGGAAAAGGAGCGGGGCGACCTTGAGTGTGAGCTGATGCGCATCAAGATGCGTCTTGCATCGCTTGCGCATCCTGGGGCGGTCATGATCGATGCCATGCCTGGCGGCGATGTGTTGCCTGAAAGCCGAAGCGAACTGGTCAAGTTGCGAGACCGCTTGTCCGAGCGGCTTGCGGAGGTCAAGGCTGCATCCGAAATGGGCGGTGTGCTGGAACTGGTTGCCCATATGTTGCAGCATCCTGAAGATTATTTCCGCGTGGAACGCACGGCTTTGCATCTGGACCGGATGGGGGTCATGCAGCCTGCCGGCGATCGGGGGGGGCAGGAAGAAGGCGAGTCCGCAACCGAGATCTGCCAGGAAGAGGTGATGGTGGGGAGCGAACCCGTGGTCAGTCGGGTTGTGATGCCTGTTCACGTCTCTCGCGCCGCTATCGCCGAGCTTGAGCGACGCGTTGCAGATGGAAATTAAGCGGTGTTCACCTCTGCCTCAGTATTCTTTCTTAAGTATTTTCTGAATTAATAGTCAGCTTGGGACGGTTTGCGGTGCCGTAACTTTTTTATCCGCATTACATGCGCGATGATCCATCCCGTTACATTTACGGGGATGTTCATGCTCTCGCTGCACCGCAATGAAAATAGTCTAGGTTTGTCACCCTCGGTGCGCGCCATTTTGCAGTCGATGAGCCATCAGGCGTATGGCTATCCGGCAGAATTGCTTTCGCCGCTACGAAATCGTCTGGCTCAACAGTACAAAACATCGACCTCTCAGGTGATATGCGGAGCAGGGTCGACCGATGTCCTGCGCATGGCTTTGCAGGCGTTGGCGCTTCGGCCGGATGTCAGGTTGTTTTGCAGTGTGCCGTTCTATCCCAGGGTCAAAAGCTTGACCCGGCACCATCTTCCCATGACGCAAGTGCCGCTGGATTCGCACCTTTGTGTCGATATCGATGCCTTGTGGCATGCGGTCGCCGCTTATCGCGGGAATGCCGTGGTTTATCTGAGTAATCCTGATTGTCATACCGGAGAATTGCTCCGGCGCGAAGTGCTGCTCGACTGGATGCGGGAGGCTGGCTCCAGGGTGTTTTTTATCGTCGACGAGGCTTACATGGAGTTTGTGCCGGATGCGACCGCTCACTCGCTGGCTGAGTATGTGCAGCCGGGTGTCGGTAATGTGCTGGTGCTGCGCACTTTTTCCAAGGCGTTTGGTCTGGCGGGGCTACGTATCGGTTATGGGCTGACAGCCGCGGAAAATGTCCGTGAATTGTCCCGCTTCGGTGCGGCATCGACGATCAGCCTGCCTGCGGCCGGGGCGGCCCTGGATGCGCTTGAAGATACGGAGTGGCTGATGCACTCGCGTGTCCTGGTCGATGTGTCGCGTGCCCTGCTGATTGAGGGGCTGGATTCTTTAGGGTTGGAATATAGATCTGGATATGTGAATTTTGTATTGCATGCACTGCCGTGTGGTGGATTGCCATTTCGCCGCAGCCTCCGGTCACGTGGCGTGCGTGTGGTCTATCCGGTGGCTGGCGTGCCGGGCTGGTGCCGAGTTGCGGTCGGGGCGCCGGATGAGGTGAGCTACTATCTGGATGGCTTGAAATCTTGCATGTAAATAAAAAAACGCCGCATCCAGGATGCGGCGTTTTTGATCAAGGCTGAAAAGCCTTAGTTTGCCGGGTGGCGGTCACCGGATTGACGCGGTGCGCGCTTGGCATAGCCACTGCCCGGTTTGCGGTTCTGGCCGCCGTAGTTGCCATTGCCGCTGCCTGCGCCGTGGCGGCGCTGGCCGTTGTTGCCACCCGCGCGGCGCGGTGCGCCCTTCGGCGGGCGACGGGTCGGTTCCATGCCTTCGATCACGCCTTCGGTGATCTGACGCTTCAGATACTGTTCGATACGGCGAACGCGGTGGAATTCCTTGGTTTCTGCCAGGGTGATTGCCACACCGTCACGACCCGCACGACCGGTACGACCGATACGGTGCACGTAATCTTCGGCCTGTTTCGGCAGGTCGTAATTGATGACGTGGGTGATGGTCGGTACGTCGATGCCGCGCGCAGCGACGTCGGTTGCAACCAGTACCTTGATGCGGCCGCGGCGCAGGTCGTTCAAGGTGCGGTTACGCCAGTTCTGCGGCATGTCGCCATGCAGGCAGGCTGCGGAGTAGCCTTCGTCCGCCAGTTTGTCCGCGAGTTCTTCGGAGCCGACCTTGGTGGCGGTGAAGATCACGGCCTGGTCGAAACCGGCTTCTTTCAGAATGTGGTCAAGCAGGCGGCCCTTGTGACGCTGGTCGTCAGCGTACAGCAGGTGTTCTTCGATGTTGCCGCCCGATTCCTTGCGTTCGATTTCGATGCGCTTGGCATTGCGGGTCAGCTTTTCGGCCAGTTTGCCGACGATGCCGTCGAGGGTGGCCGAGAACATCACGGTCTGACGTTCGGTCGGGGTTGCACGAACGATGGTTTCGATGTCTTCGATGAAGCCCATGTCCAGCATGCGGTCAGCTTCGTCGAGCACCAGCATTTCGAGGCGCGAGAAGTCGATGCGGCCCTGGCGCATGTGGTCCATCAGTCGGCCCGGTGTGGCGACCATGATGTCGATCGGACGTGCCATGGCACGAACCTGATAGCCGAAGGATGCGCCGCCGACCAGGCAAACCGTGCGCAGCCAGCGCAGGTGGGTGCCGTATTCGGTAGCGTTTTTCTCGACTTGCTGGGCCAGCTCGCGGGTCGGGGTCAGCACCAGGATGCGGGGACCCTTGCCCGGCTTGTCGGAACGTTCGCTCAGCTTGACCAGCGCCGGCAGCAGGAAGGCTGCGGTTTTACCGCTCCCGGTTTGCGCCGACACCAGAAGATCTTCTCCGGCGATGGCGGCCGGAATGGCTTCAGCCTGTACCGGTGTGGGTTCGGTATAGCCCGCATCGGTGATTGCACGGAGAATCAGGGGCGCAAGACCCAGGTCGGAAAAATTCATTATGTCCTTTCGTGCCGGAGGGTTCCGGCGTCACTAGTGCCAACTGGCATAGGTTGTGCGGCTCAATCGAATAATGCAAGGCCGCATGGCTCATCGGCACCAACCTGTGCAAGCGGCGAACAACAGTGGTCCGGACGAAGGGACGACAATTCGTGGACGATGCCTGAAATAGGGTTAGGTACGATGATTATGGAGTTCGTCGGGCGATGTGATGCTTTGGTGCCCGGGAAAACGCAGAGGGCCAAAGATACGCCAAAATGCGCCGGCTTGCAAGCGGTATTTGAAAATTAGGGGGGGTAAGTGGTTGATTTTTTATGATCTATCTCACTGCCCTGATGCTGGCATAGCCTGCGTGCATGCATTGGGGGGTGTGTGCAAGTCTTTGATTGGCCGGTTTTTTATGGATTTGCGACAAGAAGAGGGTAGTGTGACGTGATATGCCATGGGAATCAAAAAAATCGGACCGGTGAGTACCGGCCCGACGGGGTGCGGATATGGCGCGGAATCAGTGTGTCGAAATGAGCTGAGTCACCATTTTTCGTACGACTTCCGTTCCAAAGGGTTTGTCGCAAATTGCCGACACGCCCGCCGCTTCCACCGCGGCGAGGCGGCCGCGATTGGCCTCGCTTGAGACCATCATGATCGGCACCGATGACTGCATGCTCTGCTTGCGGATGTATTCGACCAGTGCGCGGCCGTCCATCTGGGGCATGTTGTAGTCGGTAAAGACCAGGTCGAATAGCTGGGTCTGTAGCAGCGGAATGGCTTCGAGGCCATTATTGGCTTCATAGATACGTTCAAAGCCGATTTTTTCCAGGATGTTGCGGATGTGATGCCGTGACGTGCTGCTGTCATCCACCAGCAAGACCTTGAGTTCGGCGAAATCGATCGAAGTATCGCCCCGGTCCATTTCTGCATTGAGGTACTGGATGGTGTTTTCCAGTGCGATGTTGAGCTGCATCTGGTTAAACGGTTTGGGAATGATGGCCAGCGTCCCCGCCTGGCGCACCGGATCCAGATAATAGGGGTTGGTCTCGCTCGAAATCAGAATGAAGGGCAGGTCTTGCCAGGCCGGAGTGTCTCTCAGCGTGTAGATCAGCTCGGTCCCTGTCATGTCGGGCAGGTACATTGCGCTGAAGATCAGGTCTGGGAGGTCGTGTGTCAGGTTCTCCAGCAGCGCGGTTCCGCTTTCGTAGACGGCAATGCGATCGATGCCGCGTTCGTTCAGCGCACTCTTGATGATCTGGGCCTGTACATTGGACGGTTCTACGAGTGCGACGATCAGGTTTGCTACTTCCAGCATGACGACTACTCCCGGGCGACGATCGATATAAAAGTTATATAAGAGTTGTCTGGCCAGCTTAACGCAAGGGCTGGTCCGGATGCCTGATTAATATCAGGGAATGCTGAATGACAAAACGTGCGGAAGTGTTGCTCCCGCCTTCCGGCGGGAGCAACGGTGGGTCATTTCTGGTGGTAGCCTGCTACGGTTTCGACTTCTTCGCGGGATCCAAGGAAGACCGCTACGCGTTCATGCAAGCCGGAAGGCTTGATGTCCATGATGCGCTGATAGCCGTTCGATGCGACACCGCCGGCCTGTTCCACGATGAAGGCCATCGGATTGCCTTCGTACATCAGGCGCAGTTTGCCGGGTTTCGACGGTTCGCGGGCATCGCGCGGATACATGAAGATGCCGCCGCGCGTCAGAATGCGATGCACTTCGGCCACCATGGACGCGACCCAGCGCATGTTGAAATCGCGGCCACGCGGGCCGGTGCTGCCGGCCAGCAGTTCATCGACATAGCGTTTGACCGGTGCTTCCCAGTGGCGCTGGTTGGACATGTTGATCGCGAATTCACCGGTTGACTCGGGGACGCGCATGTCCGGGTGCGTCAGCACGAAGCTGCCTTGTTCCCGGTCGAGGGTGAAGCCGTGTACGCCATTGCCGAAAGTGAGGACCAGCATGGTTTGCGGGCCGTAGATCGTGTAGCCGGCGGCGACCTGTGCGGTACCGGGCTGCAGGAAATCGGCCGTGGTCGGTTTCTGGGTGCCGCTGGGGTAGTGCAGAACCGAGAAGATCGTGCCGACCGAGATGTTCACGTCGATGTTCGACGAGCCGTCAAGCGGATCGAACAGCAACAGGTAATTGCCTTTGGGGTATTGTCCGGGGATATGGTAAGGCAATTCCATTTCTTCGGACGCCATGGCGGCGAGATTGCCGCCCCACTCGTTGGCGTCGAGCAGGAAGTCGTTGGCGATCACATCCATTTTTTTCTGTGCTTCGCCCTGGATGTTGCCGGTGCCGGCTTCGCCCAGCACGCCGGCAAGCGCACCCTTGTTTACCGAGAAACTGATGGCCTTGCAGGCGCGGGCAATGGTCTCGATCAACAGGCGAAGATCGGGCGGCAGGGAGCCGGCCTTGCGCTGCTGTTCGATCAGAAAACGTGAAAGCGTGATGCGGCTCATGATGATCCTCTGTAAAAGGGTTCGGTATTATATCACCAAGGGCTGTTCATGATGCTTTCAGGATTTCTCTCAGCACATAGGGCAGGATGCCCCCCTGGAGGTAGTATTCCACCTCGATCGGTGTATCGATGCGCAACCGGACGCTGATTTCAGTGCGCTCGCCGTCGGGCCGGGTCACGACCAGCCGGACATCCTGCTGGGGTTTGATGCCCGCATCGATGTCGAGGATGTCGAACAGTTCGTCCCCTTTCAGGCCAAGTTGCCGCCAACCGTTACCGTCCTTGAATTGCAGAGGCAATACGCCCATGCCGACCAGATTGTTGCGGTGTATGCGTTCGAAGCTCCGGGCAATGACGGCGCGAACCCCCAGCAGGCGAGTGCCTTTTGCTGCCCAGTCGCGGCTCGAACCGGTGCCGTATTCTTCTCCGGCGAACACCACCGTCGGCGTGTTGCGTTCGAGGTAGGTCATGGCGGCCTGGTAGACGGTCGTCTGCTGCCCCTCCAGCAGCGTAAAGCCGCCTTCGGTGATGCTGCCGTCTTCGCGCGCCGGCAGCATCAGGTTTTTGATGCGCACATTGGCGAAGGTGCCGCGAATCATGACCTCATGGTTACCGCGCCGTGATCCGTAGCTGTTGAAGTCCTGGCGCTCGATGCCCAATTGTTGCAGGTACTCGCCCGCCGGGGTGTGCAGGCCGATCGAACCGGCCGGGGAAATATGGTCGGTGGTCACCGAGTCACCCAGCAGGAGCAGGGCGTGGGCGCCATGGATATTGCCGATTGCCGCCGGATGATCGGAAAACGCTTCGAAAAAGGGCGGGCGGGCAATGTAGCTGGATAGGGGCCACGGGTAGTTTTGCCCCTGGGGTGCGGCGATGTCGTTCCAGAGTTCGAGATCCCGCGTCAGATCGGAATACAGGCGTATGAACGTCGCCGGGTCATAGGCTTGCGGCAGCAAGGCCTCGATTTCGTCGCTCGACGGCCAGATATCGGCCAGATAGACCGGCTTTCCGTCGCTGCCCTGGCCAAGGGGTTCTTGCGTCAGGTCGATGTCTATCCGTCCTGCCAGCGCAAAGGCAATGACCAGTGGTGGCGAGGCAAGATAGTTGGCGCGCAGGTTGGGATGAATGCGCGCTTCGAAGTTGCGGTTGCCCGACAGGACGGCGGCGCAGACCAGATTGTTTTTGATGATGGTTTCGTTGAACT
>Ga0326727_10019751_pt1 | contig 13478 bp, 11 predicted proteins | sample MB2enrmetagenome_FD_207643 | JGI IMG/M metagenome (GOLD analysis project Ga0326727, IMG submission 207643) | Lab enriched peat soil microbial communities from McLean, Ithaca, NY, United States - MB29MY | ecosystem: Environmental > Terrestrial > Soil > Wetlands > Peat | place: USA: New York... | reverse complement strand
GTGGCGATCCCCGTCTGCACGTTGCGCCGGCGCAAACGGCCGTCCACCACCTGATAGACAAAACGCTCGCCATCTTCCTGGTGCACCGCTTCCCGCGGCACTACTACCGCGGAGTCTGCTCGGGCGGTAACCACGTTCACACTTACATTGATGTTGGGCAATAGCTGGTGGTCACGGTTATTTACCCGGCAGGTTATCTCCCCTACGTTGCGCGAGCCGACGGTTACCACCGTACTCGGCAAATGGGTCAAAGTTCCTTCCCAGGTTCGGCCGGGGAGGGCGTCCCAGGTGAGCTGCACCGGTTCGCCCAGGCGCAGCTTGCCCAGGTCCGGCTCGTCCACAAAACCGCGTATCTGCGCCACGCTTAAATCCGCCACCTGCGCCAGCAGGTCGCCGGGGTTTACGAACTGACCTGCGCGGACGGGCAACGAGTAAACCGTGCCCGCGCGGGGAGCGACCACTTGGGAGCGACGCAGCACGTCCTGAGCCGAGGCCAAGGCCGCTCGCGCCTCCCCGGCTTGGGCCTCGATCCGATCGGCCTCCTGGCTGGAGTAGCGTTTGGCCTGCTTCTGCTGCAACAGTGTGAGATCGGCTTGCGCCCCGGCCAGCCGAACGCCGGCGGCTTGCACTTCGCCCTGAGAAGCGGCTCCCTGCTGCTCCAAGCGGCGCAAAGCGTCGAGGTTCTGTTGTTCGCTTGCCACCTGATTTTGCGCCTTGGCCAATTGCGATTCGGTGGTGAGGACCTCTTCGCGCGTCCCCCCGCTTTGTATCGCGTGCTGCTCGGCCTCGGCCGCCCGCACCTGGAAGATGGCTTTGGCTACCTGGGATTGCGCTTCCGTATCGTCCAACTCCAAAAGCCGCTGGCCCGCCTTGACTTGGTCGCCCTCGTGCACCAGGACCCGCTGTACGGTGGTGGACAGCGGAGCATGGGCTTCAAAGTTATCCACCGGTTCGATCTTGCCGTTTGTCGCGATCATGCTTTCCAAGGGACCGGCGGCCGCAAAAGACGCGCGTACCACGGTGTCCTTCCGCCCCAGCGACATGAAGGCTGCCAGCAGTACGACTCCTAGGGCAAGGGCGGCGATGAATATTCCCACACGCCGGCGTCCAGCATGATTTCTTCCGTTCCCTGCCATAGAGAAACTCAGTATATCTGTAAACCCCCTTTTTTCGGTGCAGTTTCGAGAACTCTGCCGGTCGGCGCATCTTGGCCAGGCTTGCTCCCATCCAAGAAAAACTGTCGACTCTGCTCAAGGCCAGCGGCGGCGGCAAACTCGAGTTGAAACACCAGCCGCCCGATGCGGTGCGCCCCGTCGAGCCCTGGGAAGCTAAGCCGGCGGCTTGATTTGAGCCGAGAGTAATGCGCGATTCGTTAGAATGGGTTCATGCCCAAAGCGCCGCGCTATACTCCCGAGCATGCCCAGTCCGGACTCGCTGCTCGTTTTCCGGAAATTGAAACCTGGCCCAACCAGTTTCCGCGCTACGAGATCGTGATTGAGGTTCCGGAATTCACCTCCGTCTGCCCCAAGACCGGTCTGCCGGATTTCGGGGTGTTGGCGATCCGCTACATGCCCGACAAGCTTTGCCTGGAGCTGAAATCCCTGAAAGAGTACCTGTTCACTTATCGCAATCTGGGCATTTTTCAGGAGAACGTGGTCAATCGGGTGCTGGAGGATGTGGTGCGGGCGGCCAAGCCCGTGTGGGCGGTAGTGAAAGGACAGTTCAACCCGCGGGGAGGCATCGGCACGGTGGTCGAGGCCCGCTGGCCCCGCCCCAGAAAATAGCGGCACACGGTGATGCCCCCTCGCACCCACCCGCGCCCGGCCGCCACGGTGGCCGTCCTGACCGCGCTCAACTTCTTGAACTACATCGATCGCTATGTGCTGTTCGCGGTGCAGCCGCTCATTCAGCAGGAACCCGGGTTTCAGCGCAGCGACTTCTACTACGGCCTGCTCACCACCGCCTTCTTCTGTTGTTACATGGTGGCCGCCCCCATCGTGGGCTATTTCGCCGACCGGGGTCCGCGCCGCCGCCTGGTGATTGGCGGCGCGATCCTCTGGAGTCTGGCTACGCTGCTGACTGCCGTCACTTGGGGTTATTGGGGGCTGTTCGTGCGCCATGCCATCGTCGGCATTGGAGAAGCCAGCTTTGTGGCGGTCGCGCCCGGCTACATCGCGGATCTTTTTGCGGAGGGCAAACGTGGCCGGCAGTTGGCAATCTTCTACACCGCCTTTGCCATCGGGCCGGCGGCCGGATACGTAATCGGCGGCTTGCTGGGTCATCGTTACGGCTGGCGCGCCCCCTTCTATGTGGCGGCAGCGCCCGGACTGCTGCTGGCTTTGCTTATGCTTCTTCTCCCCGAGCCCGAGCGGGGGGCGACGGACACTCTGGGGCAAACCCCCGAGCGCGCCTCCCTCCTGGGCTTGGGGCGCAATGGCGCTTATCTGACCGCCACCTTGGGCATGGCGATGTACACCTTTGCCATCGGCGGCTTGTCCGTCTGGATGCCCACCTTCCTGGCCCGCACCCGCGGCATCTCCCTGGAAAATGCCAATCTGCTGCTGGGAATCATGCTGCTGTTTGGAGTGGCTGCCACTTTGGCCGGAGGACAAGTTGCGGACCGGCTGCTGCAGCGTACTTCGGCAGCCTACTACTTGGTTTCGGCCGTGGCGCTGGTCCTGGCTGCCCCTCTGATGGCCGTGGCCATCCTCTCCCATGGGACGGTGATGCTAGTCGCCATGGGCGCGGCCATTTTCATGATTTTCTTCAATACCGGTCCTCTGAATGCAGCGGTAGTGGACTCCGTCAGCGCGCGCATCCGGGTTTCCGCCATTGCCATCAATCTTTTTGCGATCCACGTATTGGGGGACGTTCCCTCGGCGCCCCTGATCGGCTACATCTCCGACCGCGCCCACTCCCTGCAGACCGGCTTCCTGTGCACCATTGCCGCGGTGGCGATCGCCGCTGCCATTCTGTTCTATGGAGCGCGCTATGCTCCGCCATTGGGTGCTTCCGAGGGCCAACAGGTGGGCGCGGCGCGGTGATTGGGAAGCCGCGCCCGGTAGAATGCTCCCGCGGCGGCGTGGCGCAGAAAAACCTCTCGGCGCTCCCCCCCAGCAAGCGAAGGCCTGCTGGGGGTAACGGGCGTCAGGGGGCAAGGCCGAGCGGCCTATTTCAACGACGCGACTGCGGCCGCCTCGCTCTCCGGTACGTCAAAGACCGTGTACAGTTTGGTGATCTGCAGCAGATCGTGCACCTTCTTGGTGAGGTTCAGCAGTTTGAGGTCGCCGGACTGATTGCGCACGCTGGTGTACGCGCTCACCAGTTCGCCGATCCCCGAGCTGTCGATATAGGTGACTTCGGCAAGGTTAAGAAGGATCTTCTTCTGCCCTTTGTTTAACAGCTCGCGAACGGTGTCGCGCAATACGACACTCCCCTCGCCCAGCGTGATGCGACCGCTCAGATCCACAATTACGACCCCATCGACCTGACGCGAACTGACCTTCATCATGATTGTTCCTTCTCCTTGCCGGCGGCTTTGCCGCGCACGCGTTTAACCAAAACCATTTCCGTCCCGGGGCTTAAGTTGCGAAAGCGAACGTCGTCCATGTACGTTCGAATCAAAAAAATACCACGCCCGGATTGCTTCAGCAGGTTCTCCGGGGCTAACGGATCGGGAACGCTGGCGACGTCGAATCCCTTGCCTTGATCCCGTACCGTAACTTCCAGGGTTCCCGATTCCCGGGCGAACGTGACCTGAACGGTCTTGTGGCGATCGTAAGCGTTACCGTGCAGTACCGCGTTAATGGTCGCTTCGCGCACCGCCATGGCAAATTCCTGGAGGTCATCGTCCTCAAGGCCGGACTGGGCGGCAAATCGCTCTGCCATCCGCTCCGCCCAGTTGACGCTCTCAAGCGTCGATTCCAGCGTATAACTGACCCTGTCTGCGGTCATCGTGCGATTTAGCCGTCCTGAAATCCCGCCCTGGTGCCTGGCCCTCGCCCGGAGGGGGGATTCACCCTCGGGAAACCGGTAGTGTGACAATTCTCCCGCCACAAAGTCAAACTAAAGTGAAAGAATGCGTGAAATTTTTCCTTTCGGGCGGGCGGCCCGGCTCCGCCGCCCAGACCGGCTGGGCTTGCGTCCCCGCGCACCGGTTCCGCCCCTTCGTCACCGTAAGGATGCGAGCGGATCTAAGAGTCTGAGCCCGGGAAAACGGGTGAAATCCCGGTCCGTCGAACAGAGAACTGCGCTGTGCTCGATGGCTAGGGCTGCCAGGTGAGCATCGGGGATGAGTTCGGCCGTCGCCTGGGTTTCGCCAATCAGGTCTCGAAGAATGCGCCAGTAGGCTTCGCCGGGCTCAAGCGCAACCACGTTCGCTCGCTCCAGCCAGGAATTGACAATCTCGGTGGCCTCCCGGCCGCTGTACGGCGACGAAAAAACACGCTTGTTGGTGGTCAAACGCAAGAATGCCAACAGGACGCTCCACGGGAGAGCAATAAAGGACTCCGTTTCCAGAACCGTCGTGAGCCAACGCCGGGCCGGGAGATGCCAATCGGAACCCTGATGGTAGGAGTAGATCAATAAGTTGGTATCGATCAGGATCATCTATGCCCTGGACCCTCCGCAAACTCGATGAGCTTGGCTATGTTGTCATAGTCCAAGCCAGGGTAGCCTCCCAGGTCGCGCGCACCGTGCATGCTGAAGGGTGCCGGCTTTGCCGCACTCTCTCCTGCAAGTCCCTGTCGAACCGTCGTGTTCACCACATCCTTGAAAGATCTGCCGGTGCGCCGCGCCTCGGCTTTCAAGCGGCGCAACAGGTCGTCCTCGAGGGTTATTGTAGTTCGGCCCATGGCATCAAGATGCTATATGGCAGACATCGTGACGTCAAGCACGCTGCAGGCGCTCATGGGCGCATCCATATCCCTTGTCGACTGCCCACACGGGACCGGAGGAAGCGAGGAAGGCCGGCGTTCTCTCCCCGCTTGCGCTGTGGTAGAGACGCCGGCTAAGCCGGCGCTGGGCGTCCGGGAAGAAATGTAGATCTTTCACTTGCAACTTGTTGTATTCTCGACCGCATGTCCTTGAACTTCGCCCTTACCGAGCTATTGGGGGTGCCGGTCTACGACTCCGTTGGAGTGCGTGTCGGCCGGGTACGCGAAGTGGCGCTTTGTCCCCAGGAGGATCCGGCGCGGGTGAGTGCTTTCGTGGTGCGTACCGCCAACGGCGATCGCCTGCTGCCGGCGGCGGCCGTGGCTGCGGCGCGGGATGTGGTGCACGCCTCGACTCTGGAATCCGACTGGGCGGTCTACGCCGGCCACCAGGGTCTGCTGTTGCTGGGCCGCGACCTGCTGGATCAACAGATTATCGACGTGCATGGCCGCAAGGTAGTTCGGGTCAACGACGTAGACCTGAATGAGGAGCGCGAGAACCACCATGTGGTCTTACGGGTGGGAGCGGTAGACGTGGGCTCGCGAGGAGCGGTGCGCCGCTTGCTGAAAGGGTTGATGCCCGTCTACCCGCTGCGCCGGCTGTTGGCCCGCATTCCGGAAAAGGCCATTCCCTGGGAGTTCGTGGACCTGATTGAAACCGACCCCGCCCGGCGGGTCAAGCTGAAGATCTCCCACGAGCGTCTGGCGCGCCTGCACCCCGCCGATCTCGCCGACATCGTCGAAGACCTTACCCCTGCCGAACGGGAAGCCGTTTTCGAGACGCTGGACGATGAAACCGCCGCCGAAGCGCTGGAAGAGGTGGAACCTAAGGTACAGCAGGCGATCATCCGCTCGCTGAATTCCGACCGGGCCGCCGACATCGTCGAAGAGATGGATCCCGACGCCGCTGCCGACTTGCTGGCCGACCTGTCTCCGGAACACTCGGAAGAGATTTTGGAGGAGATGGAGCCGGAAGAACGCAAAGAAGTCGAAGAACTGCTCGAATTCCGCGAAGACACGGCGGCCGGCCGCATGACTACCGACTACCTGGCTCTCGCCCCCGAGGCCAAGGTGGAAGATGCGATTCAGTTGCTGCGGAGTTTTGAAGGCGACCTCGAGACCGTCAGCACCATTTACCTGGTGACCCCGGAAGAACAACTGGCAGGGGCGGTGTCGTTGCCCAAGCTGCTGCTGGCCGACCTTGCCACCCCGCTGCGGGAATTGAGTGCTGCCCCGGTCATTTCCGTCCTCGCCGGAGCCAGCGAGAAGGAAGTCGCCGAGACCTTTGACAAGTACAATCTGCTAACCCTTCCCGTGGTCGATGAGCAAGGCCATTTGACGGGCGTTATAACCGCCGACGACGTCATCAGCCTGCTGTGCAGTAAACTCTGAGCGCGAGCGCTATGGCAGAGATCTCTTCCTTGCAATGCTCCGGGTGCAATGCGCATTGCAGCGCAACGGAATCGCTCTGTCCGCGCTGCGGGGATTGGCTCTACGTTCGCTATGACCTTACGGCCTTGCGCCGGACCTTTCGCGGCGCGCTCCCACCGATGCCACGGCCGGGGATGTGGCGCTTCGCCGCCCTGCTGCCCGACGCTCCACCCGTAACCTTGGGCGAGGGGGCCACGCCCCTGCTTCCCAGCCGCGACAATCCCAAGCTGCTGATCAAGAATGAGGGAATCAACCCGGCCGGGAGCGTGGAGGCTCGCGGACTCTCCCTGGCGGTTACTATGGCCTCTGCCGCGGGACAGAAGCAACTGGCGATCGCCTCGACCGGAAATGGCGCCGGCGCCCTGGCCGCCTATGCGGCAGCGGCGGGTAGTCAGGCGAACATTTTCATGCCCGGCAATGCCTCCCCGGCCGCCCAGGTGCTGGCGGAAAGCCACGGAGCCAGGATCACGCGGGTCCAGGGGACCATCGGCGATGGTGCGCGGCTGCTCGGGGAAAGCAAGCGGAGCGAGGGCTGGCTGGACCTGTCTGCCTTTCAGGAGCCCTTCCGTCTCGAAGGCAAGAAAACCCTGGTCTTCGAGATTGCCGAGCAACTGGCGTGGACCCTCCCGGCCGCCATCGTCTATCCCACGGCCCTGGGATCCGGACCGATCGCCCTCTGGAAGGGATTGGAGGAGATGGACCAGTTCGGCTGGCTGCCGGCGGGAAGTCCGCGTCCCAAGATGATCCTGGTGCAGCCGGCGGGCTGTGCCCCCATCGTGCAGGCGTGGGAGCAAGGCCAAGCTGTTGCCAGCCTGGAGACCACGGGCGGGGAAATGCGGGCGCCCGGCTCCCCCGGCAGCCGCGCCGCTCTCGACCTCTTGCATCGCAGCGGAGGCGCCGCCGTGGCGGTGAGCGACGATGAGATCCTGGACGCCTGGCGAACCTGGTCTCGCCGCGAAGGACTTCTGGCGGCGCCCGCCGGGGCCATGGCGCTGGCGGGTTACCGCAAACTGCTCCACCGCGGTTTCCTTTCGGCGGAAGAGACGACTATTCTGGTCAACACCGCATCGGGGTACGCGTACATTGATACTATGGCAGCGTGGAACCTGCCTCCCAAGGACCGCCCCGGTTTGCGGCGGATCGGCGGGATTATTCAGCCCTACTGAGGTGCGCCACTGTGACCGAACGACTGTATTACGCTGACAGCTTCCTCTACGAGTTCCGGGCGGTGATTACCGAGGTCGTTACTGGCGCCGATGGGCGTTCGGCGGTCGTCTTAGACCGCACCGCCTTCTACCCGGAGAGCGGCGGGCAACCGTGCGACACCGGCACGTTGGTCATCGATGGCATGCCGGGTCTGCGCGTAGTGGCGGTGGCGGAGACGGAGAACGGTAGCGAGATTCTGCATTATCTTGAGGAGCCGCCGGGTCCGGCGGTGTGCCGGGACGCGCCCGTAACCGGGAGCGTCGATCTGGCCCGGCGTAGCCAGCACCGTCAAGAGCACTCCGGCCAGCACATCCTTTCGGGGGCCTTCCTCAAGCTTTTCCAGATGGCCACGCTCTCCTTCCACATGGGGGAGGCCGGCTGCACTATCGACCTCGACGCCCGCTCGCTTAGCGAAGACCAGCTTCGGCAGGCCGAGGAACTGGCCAATCGCGTAGTGTGGGAAGACCGGCCGGTGGAGGTTCGCTGGGCCACGCCCGAGGAAGCGCAGGCCCTCGGAGCGCGCAAGATTCCTTCCGGCATTCCCGGCCCACTGCGCCTGATCGACATCCGGGACTTTGACGTCAACGCTTGCGGTGGCACCCACGTCTCGCGCACCGGACAGGTCGGAGCCGTTCTGGTCCGCCGGTGCGAGAAGGTCAAACCGGGGATGCGGGTGGAGTTCGTGTGCGGGGCGAGGGCGGTACGCGCGGCGGGGCGCGACTATGCCCTCCTGACGGAAGCCGCTTCCTTGTACTCCACGCATGTCTCGGAGCTGCCCGGACAGATCCGTAAGTCCCTGGAGGAGATCAAAACGGGACAAAAGGAGCGGAAGCAGTTGCTGGACGACTTGGCCGAACTGTACGCGCTCAAGCTGGTGGGCCAGGCGCTGCCCGTCGGCAAGTGCCAAGTCATTACCTGGGTTTTTGGGGATCGCGATGCGGCTTTCGTCAAGCTGGTCGCTCAGAAGATTGCCGCCTACCCTCCGGTTTCCGGCCAAAGCACGGTCGCCTTGCTGGGCTGCGTTAGCAACTCCCAAGCGGCGCTGGTTTTTGCGCAGACCACGGGCGGCCCCTACGATATGACTATGCTCATGCATGGGGCTATGGAAGTACTGGGCGGGCGCGGCGGAGGCAACAAGGACCTGGCTCATGGCGGGGCGCCCGCCGGCTCCGACTTGGACCGGGTGATTGCCGAGAGTGCCGAATTTCTGGCCTACGGATAGCCTAAGAACTCCCCATGGATCAGAGCCTCATCCTGATTACCCTGCTGATCAAGCTCGGCGTGGCGGCCGCCGTGGCGAGCGCGCTGGTCCGTTCCAAGGCGTTCAAGAATATCTTGTTTCTGGAGCAGCGCACCCTGCTCCAGAAACTCTACCTGGTGCTGTTTGGCGGCTTCGCTTTCGCCATCGGGGTGGTGATCCAGGGCTACGTGCACAACTTTCTGGCCGCCGACCTGTCGTTTGAGGCGGTGGTATTGTTAGGCGTGATCGCGGGCCGGGTGGGCGGGATTATGGCCGGCCTTTTCATATCTCTGCCCTATGTCTTCCAGCACCAGTGGCTGAATCTCCCCTTCAACGTCTTTGCGGGCTTGCTGGCCGGCTGGCTGCGCCGGGTGGCGGACGATTACGAATACGTCTGGACCTTCACTCCCTTTGTCGACCTCAGCGTGTATCGCTGGATCCGGCGCAATGTCCGGCGTCCGCGCCCGGATTGGCAAATTGGCTTCCTGCTGATCGTCATTTTGCTCAGTTTCCTCCGCATCGAGCTGGGCCGGGTCTTTCCCCACCATTTCTTCGCTCTGGACAGTCCTCGATGGGCGGTGAAACTGGCGATCTATGCCACCAGCCTGATGTGCATCGCGATCCCCCTGAAGGTTTTCAATAACGCCCGCATCGAGCGAAAGCTGGAACAGCAGGAGCGGGCGCTGCTGCGCGCCCGGGTGGAGGCGCTGCAAAGCCAGATCAATCCTCACTTTCTATTCAACACCCTGAACTCAATATCTTCGCTGGTGCGGCGCGATCCCGATACGGCGCGGGAATTGATTGTGAAGCTGGCGAACATTCTGCGGGGCCTGCTGCGCAAGACCGACGCCTTTGTGCCCCTGCGCGACGAGTTCAGCTTTATCGACGATTACCTCGACATTGAGGTAGTGCGCTTTGGGCGCGACAAACTGCGCCTCGTCAAGGAACTCGATCCGGCTACGCTGGAAGTGCAAGTGCCCAGCATGATTCTGCAGCCCTTGGTGGAGAATTCCATCAAGCATGGCCTGGGGCCCAAGATCGACGGCGGCACGCTCTCTCTGCGCAGCCGCTTGGAATCGGGAACGCTGATCGTGGAAATCGAAGACGACGGCGTGGGCATGGGCGCCGCCCACCTGCTGGAGCCTCCCACCGGGCTGGGCGGCACCGGCATCGGCATGGCCAATGTCGTGGAACGCCTGAAGATGCTGTATGGCGCTACCGCCCGCATGCGTATCGACAGCCGTTCCGGCATCGGCACCCTGGTCCAGCTTTCGCTGCCGGTTCTGCAATCGGTGGAGGGAGTGCCGGTCAGCGGTCTCGCTGCCGCCACCCCCGCCAGCCACTATCGGAAACCCGGCCGGTAAGGAGGCCGTATGAAGCGGTTACTGGTATCTTTCCTGACGCTGGCGACTTTGGGGCTGGCGGGCTGTCCCGCGTATTCCACGCAACCGCTCTACACGGGCGTGGACCATGTGCTGGAGCCGGCTCTGGTGGGAACCTGGGTGAATCCGAACTCCGACGACGGCCCGGTCGTGTTTAAGAAGAGCGACGGCAGTACGTATGAAATGGTGCTCTCCGATCCCAAAACGGAAGTGACCCAGTTCTACGATGTGCATCTGGTACGGTTGCAGGGCGACCTGTTCATGGACATTATTTTTCGAGCCCAGCAGCTCAAGGACGAAGAAATCGCGTTGCCGTTAGCTACCATTCCGGCCCACTTGATCGCCAAGCTGAAGATAGCTGGCGACGAGTTGACCTATTCGGTGTTGGACGATAAGTCGATTCGGAAAGCTGCGGAAGCAACCGGCGGGCGCGTGTCGGTGAGCGGAGACGACGTGTTCAAAGGTGACGTGGTCGTAACCGCCAAGACCGAAGATTTGCGCGATTTTGTCACCCGCTTTGCCGGCGATCTGTTTCCCGAGGACGACCACCTGACACGGAAGCGATGAGCTTGGCCGCCCGAGCGGTTTGCCGGATTTCGCACGCAAACAAGCCACCACGGCCTGAACGCAACGATGACCGTGCCCGTGTGTACGCCCCGCCCCTTTAACATCTTGGGGCCTGTCTCGCACCACGGCACCCATGAATCCTGCAAACGACTCGATACGGATGTGGAGAGAGGAGGGGCTTTTCGGGCTATTCAGCCGGCATTTTCCCGCTTCTCCTCCGCCGTACTCTGGACGATAATCAGTTCTCACACTATGTCCCCAACTCCGGAGGAGCAAGCCCGGCAGAACATCGACGCCCTGCTGACCGCAGCCGGGTGGCTGGTACAGGACCGCAAGGACGCCAATCCACTTGCCGGCCGGGGTGTGGCTGTCCGTGAGTTCCCCATGAAATTCGGCTACGGCGAGGCGGACTATCTGCTCTACGCCGATGGCATGGTCGTGGGCGTCGTGGAAGCCAAGAAGCAGGGCTCGACGCTGACCGGGGTCGAGCTGCAAAGCCAGAAGTATAGCGAGGGCGTTCCCGACGGCCTGCCCGCTCCGCGCAAGCCGCTGCCGTTCTTGTATCAGAGCACCGGGGTCGAAGCCCGTTTCACCAATGGCCTGGAACCGGATGCGCGCAGCCGTGCCGTGTTTTCCTTTCACCGCCCGGAGACGCTGGCGGAGTGGCTCGCGCAGGAGCTTAAGCAGCCCGGCTCGACGGTATGCGCCCGGCTGCGCCACATGCCCGAGCTGCCGACTGAAGGCTTGCGCCCGGCGCAGATCAAGGCCATCCACAACCTGGAGGAATCGCTGGCGGAGAACCGCCCGCGCGCGCTTATCCAGATGGCCAGCGGCGGCGGCAAGACCTTCACCGCCTGCAACTTCAGCTATCGCCTCATCAAGCACGCCGGCGCCCGCCGCATCCTGTTTCTGGTGGACCGCGCCAATCTCGGCCGCCAGACGTTGAAAGAGTTCCAGGCTTTCCGCACCGCCGAAGAAAACCGGCTCTTCACCGAGCTGTACAACGTCCAGCACATGCAATCCAGCCAACTGGACGGCGTGAGCCGGGTCTGCATCACCACCATTCAGCGGCTCTTCTCCATGCTGAAAGGCGAAGAGCTGGACCCGGCGCTGGAAGAAGAGTCCACCTTCGCGGCCTCGGCGCTGCTGAAGGAACCGGTTCCCGTCAGTTACAACCCCAGGCTGCCCATCGAGACCTTCGACTTCATCATTACCGACGAGTGCCACCGCTCCATCTACAACCTGTGGCGGCAGGTGCTGGAGTACTTCGACGCCTCCATCATCGGGCTAACCGCTACGCCGTCCAAGCAGACCCTGGGCTTTTTCAACCAGAACCTCGTCATGGAATACGGCCACCCGCAGGCGGTCGCCGACGGCGTTAATGTCGATTTCGACGTCTACCGCATCCGCACCGTGATCAGCGAACACGGGTCTACCGTGAACGCCGGATTCACCGTGGACAAGCGCGACCGGCAGACCCGCAAAGTGCGCTGGGAAAAGCTGGACGAGGAGTTATCCTACAGCGCCAGGCAGCTCGACCGGGATGTAGTTGCTCCCGACCAGATCCGCACCATCGTTCGCGCCTTTAAGGAACGGCTGTTCACGGAGATTTTCCCCGGCCGCCAGGAAGTTCCGAAAACGTTGATCTTCGCCAAAGACGACAGCCACGCCGACGACATCGTCAGAATCGTGCGCGAAGAGTTCGGCAAGGGCAACGACTTCTGCCAGAAGATCACCTACCGGACCGGCGCGCTGCCGGTCAAGCTGAAGGTGAAGGCGGCGGACGGAGCCGAAGTCGAACAGACCGTCTGGAAGAGCAGCGGCATCAGCGCCGAGGACCTGCTGACGCATTTCCGCAACAGCTACAATCCGCGCATTGCCGTCACCGTGGACATGATCGCCACCGGCACCGACATCCGCCCGCTGGAGATCGTCTTTTTCATGCGCTCGGTGCGCAGCCGCACCTTCTTCGAGCAGATGAAGGGGCGCGGCACCCGCGTCATTGCCCCCGACGATCTTCAGGCGGTCACGCCCGATGCCCGGTCCAAGACGCATTTTGTGATCGTGGATGCCATTGGACTGTCGGAAGAAGAGATGAGCGACACCCGCCCGCTGGAGTGCAAGCGCTCGGTCTCGTTCGAAAAGCTGATGGAGGCGGTGGCGTTCGGCCATCGCGAGCCCGAGGTGCTCAGCTCACTGGCCTCGCGCCTCGCCCGCCTGGAGCGCCAACTCACGGAGCAGGACCGGGAGCAGATCGCGGAAGCCGCCGGCGAGCCGCTGCAGGCGATTACCCAGCGCATGATTGACGCGCTCGATCCCGACGTGCAGCTTGAGGCCGCACGTAAGCTGACCGGGGCGCAAGAGCCCGGCGCAGAAGAGGTGAAGCAGGCCGCGGCCAGCCTGCTGATGGAGGCCGCCAAGCCCATTTGCAATCCGGCGCTGCGCCACAAGCTGGAAGAGATCCGCAAGGCCCATGAGCAGGTTATCGACACCATCAGCAAGGATGAGCTGGTATTTGTCGGAATCGATGCCGGCGACAAGGCGAAGCTGCAGTCGGTCGTTACCTCGTTCGAGCAATTCATCCGCGACCACAAAGACGAAATCACCGCCCTGCAAATTCTCTACAGCCGGCCCTACAAACAGCGCCTCACCGAGCCGATGCTCAAGGAATTGGAGAAAAAGCTCCGCGAAAATCACGCCGCCTGGACCGAAGACCGCCTT
>Ga0326727_10019750_pt1 | contig 13479 bp, 10 predicted proteins | sample MB2enrmetagenome_FD_207643 | JGI IMG/M metagenome (GOLD analysis project Ga0326727, IMG submission 207643) | Lab enriched peat soil microbial communities from McLean, Ithaca, NY, United States - MB29MY | ecosystem: Environmental > Terrestrial > Soil > Wetlands > Peat | place: USA: New York... | reverse complement strand
AACTCTCGACGAAGATAGATTACTCAGCGGGAAGGGTCACGGCAAAACCAGAGATAATGTGACCTTTTGATTTCCAATCAAGGTCGCCGCTCCCTGGTGGTCGCGTCGGCTCGAATACCGTGGCTCCGATGCAGAGTATCTAGGGTTTTGCGTCGCGTCCACGGTCGTGGCGACCGCGGCGGAAGCGCCTGAAGCGGGGCGGACCGGCGATGGGAAGGCGGCTACGCATTGTCAGCACAGTAATTTTATCGCGACTCAAGAGCCATAGGAAAGTGGATTTTTGGGGAGAATGTGCGTCCGCGTGGCGTTCGCAAAAGAAAGCAGCGCTGCCCTGCTCCTATACTTGAAGTACACGGCTCTTCCAGAGCGAGGGATTCCCGGCATTGAAATACTGGGTTGGCATTCAGGGTCTTTTTGCGCGTTTTCTTGCCTGGCTATCGCGGCGCTTGCCCAACGAGCAGCAGCGTCTGCTGGCCATCACCATAGTGGCGGGAGGACTGTGCGGACTCGCGGCGGTTGCCTTTCACCTGAGCGCTGCGTGGCTGTATGGGCTGATGATCAATCGCGCCACCACGGCTGCAGGCCACGCGTGGATCTGGTGGACGATCCTGACGCCGGCGGTGGGCGGGCTGGTGGCCGGTCTGGGACTCACCTACTGGGTCCCGGCGGCGGCGGGCAGCGGCATTCCCCAGGTGAAAACGGCCTACACTTTCCGGGCCGGCTTTGTCTCCCTCAAAGATGCGGCAGGGAAGTTCGTGTTGTGCGCATTTCAGCTTGGCAGCGGCGCGTCACTGGGAGTGGAAGGGCCGACAGTGCAGATCTGCGCCGGTGTGAGCAGTTTTCTCGCGCGCATCACGCGGCTGAGCCCGGCGAACCAGAAACGTTTGACCTCGGTAGGCATGGCGGCGGGCATCGCCGCGGCCTTCAATGCGCCCATTGCCGCGGTTACCTTTACGCTGGAGGAACTGATCGGCAGCCTCGATCAGACCATGCTTTCGGGCGTGATTGTGGCTGCGGCGCTGGCGGCCGTGGTGGAGCACAGCATTCTCGGCTCCAATCCTGTGTTCTTTGTGCCGCGACTGCAGACCTTCACGCTCACCAAGGGCTCGTCGCTGGTGTGGTATGCGCTGCTCGGCCTGTTGGCCGCGCTCGTTTCCGTCGCCTTCACCGATGCGCTGTTGTGGCTGCGCCAATGGTTCAGGGGGCTCTCCAGGGTTCCCGCGTGGGTGCGGCCCGCGATCGGCGGCGCGGCCACGGGCAGCCTGGCCGTGGTGGCACTGCTGTTCTTGCACTTGAACGGCATCGCCGGCAATCCCTATCCCACTCTCACTCAGGCGCTGCTCGGCAATTTGCCGGTCACCGCCATGGCGGCTTTGTGCATGCTCAAACTGGCTGCCACGGTCACCTCGTACTCCAGCGGCGGCTCCGGCGGCATCTTTGCGCCGGCACTGTTCATGGGCGGCATGCTGGGCGGCGCGGTGGGCTACCTCGACGTGACGGTCTTCCATCACCCGGCCGATTCCATCGGCGCCTTCGCTGTGGTGGGCATGGGCGCGGTGTTCGCCGGGACCGTGCGCGCGCCCATGACCTCGATTCTCATCATCTTCGAGATGACCGGCGGTTACGGGCTGGTTCTGCCCCTCATGATCGCCAACATGAGCGCGTTTGCGCTGGCGCGCCACTGGCGGCACACGCCGGTGTACGAAGCGCTGCTCGAACAGGACGAAATCTACCTGGATCCAAGACAGAAGCCGCGCGGCCCGCGCAGGACTCCCATATTGCCTCCTCAGGAGTCGAGTGCAGAGGCAGACGAAGCGCCGTCGCCGCAAGCGCCGTAGGGCATATCGGACGCGCGAAACCGACCGCGCGCCCGCGTGACCTATGGTTTAGGCTTAGGCGGTGCGAGCGGGGTAAACGGATCGTCTGGTGCAAAGGGCTCCAGAGTTGGGCCCTGGCTGCTTCGAATCGCCGACATTGTCATCGTGGTGTTCTCCTTTTGCCGAGTGCGCAGCCGTCGCAGTGGCTGCACGTTCTGGCCGGTTCTCGCCTGAGTCGTCGGTCATTCCAATACGCCTTACAAAGCCACCCACGGATAATCGGGCGGGATGGCCTTTTCCACCGCGTCCTTGATCGTCTTCGATAATGCCGGCTCTCGCTGGCCGACTTGAGGAAGACTTGTCGCGGTGCCGAATGCCGTGTTCGCGGACCACACCCCGAGTTCCGCATCCCGGTCGTTCTTTGCGTCATGAATGAGAAAACGCAATGCCGCTTCAATTTGATTTTCGGCGAAATGCCACGCATGAACGTGCGTAGTGAAGTCGTCAATCTCCTTGTCCCAGCCGAACATCGGCACGATTACCGCAGCAATGAAAGCCAGAACAGACAGCACGGCAGCTACGGGATTCACGCGATGCACCCATGGAAGAACGGCCTCGTCGCTGAGAGCCGCGGGGAAGGAGAGAATCGCAACTGCGATGACACCTAGCGCCCCGATGATGATCTGCGCGCAGAGGCTCTTGCGGCGAGCGCGCTCAAGAAACACGATGTGGTAGCGGCGGTTGAAGTCGGTAAGCCGGTAGTTATAGAAGACCGGCGCGATTCTGTCGAAGTATGGATGGGTTTGGGCCTGGGGGACGGCCGGGGCCGGATTGGCTCCCGAGCCCCCTGTAGTCCCTTGAACATCGAAAGGGGCTGCGGGCGCAATGGCCGCAGCAGTTGCCAGCGTCCCGGGGACTGGGCCTGGCCCCGCAGGCATCGTGGCAGGGGCGGTCAGGGCCGGAGTAGAACCTTCCTGAATTTGGGGCATGTAATTGTCCTCTAGCCGGGGAATTGTGCTTAAGGACGGCAGTTAAGCCATTTTTCCCCTACTTTCCGCGCGTGTCAATGCTGAAATAGCTCATCTGCGGATATTCCGCTACTGCGGCTGCTCGTTGTAAAGGAAGAAGGCGCGGAGTTCAAGATAGGGACCGTGGAAATCCCGCGGCAGCGGCGGATAACTGGAGCCGCTAATGGCGCCCCAGGCCGCGCGATCGAGACCCGTGTCGCCGGAGCGGCCATCCAGTTGCATGTCGACGACCTGGCCGTTGGGCAACACTTTGAAGTGGACGACGACCTCGCCGGACTTGAGGATGGGCGGGTTCACTTCGTCGGGAATCAGCGGGTCCCATGTGCGCTCGGTAATGTAGTGCCAGCGCGCCAGCCAGGAGCTGAAATCGACTCCCTGGGTGTCAGAAAGAATCTGGATACCGCCGGTACCCGCGCCGGGATGCCTCGATAGCCCGCCTGATCCCTGATCGCCATAACTCTGTTGCCCGTGGCCGGGCAAAGCGTTCTGCATATCCTGACGGAGCTGATCGGCAGGATTCTGCGAGCCCATGGCGAAGTTGGGCTTTGCCGGCACGGCCTGCGGGCGCGGCGCCTCGGGCGCCTGCGATTGTGAATTATTCGGCAGCGGCTGCGTGGCCTGCAGTTTGGGCTGCTCCGGCGCTTGCTGCTGTGGGGGCGGCGGAGGCGGCGCCTGTTCTGCCTGGCGCTTCATCTCGTCCATGGTCTGCTTGTCGATGAGCGGCTTGTTGGGCGGCGGCTTGGGTACGATCTTCGGCTTGTTCAGTTCGCGCAGGGCGTCGGGCGGCAGGTCGAGATAGGTCAGGTCCTGGCGTTGCTTGATCGCGTCAAAGGGGTCGACGATTTTTGGCACCTTGAAGACGTACATGGGAATCCAGGTGAGGGCCGAGATGAGAAAAATATGCACCAGCACCGCCCACAGAACGCCTTCGCGCAGTCGCGCCCAGCGCCGCTCGTCTTCGAGCTCGCTGATCATTTCCAGCAGTTCGTGGGTGTCGTAGTCCAGCCAGCGCGAGCCGCGCGCTGGGGGCGAAGCCGGTTCGTCCGTCTCAGCGGGCGAAGTCTCTTCGCGTGGCTCGAGGTCGCGCGTGGAGAAAGTGTCCAGGCCCAGGATCGAGCCCGTGATAGAGGTTTCCTGCACAGAGCTGCCCGGTTGCGGGCTGGTCTCGGTGGGTCCCTTGGGCTCGTCTACTTCGGCTGGCGCTTCGCTGGTGGGCATTCAATGCGATGGAGCCGTTCAAAACGCACGCATCTCTCTTGCCGGCTCCGTACTCGAATCCTTTCTGTCTATTCTCTCATTTTGGGCGAAGCTTTGTGCAAGACCGCGCCTCGTACAATGGTCTTTGTTGAATTGACGCAGGATCGGGCGGAAGGGGACAGCGTTTGAAGCGGTTTTTTGCGCACATTCTGGCGAAATGGAAGCTGGTGATTCTGCCGGCGCTGGTCAAATGGGGGATTTGGGGCGTGGCCGCGGTCGCGTTGCTGGATTCGTCGAGCATTCCCGTCCCCATGGACGCGATCCTTGCCCTCTATGTGTGGCATGACAAGAGCCACTTCTGGCTCTACTGCCTGATGGCGGCCGCGGGTTCGGCCCTCGGCGGGTTGCTGCCCTACGGGTTGGGCCGCGTCGGCGGCGAACTGTTCCTGCTCAAGCGCGTGGACCGCGCCAAGTTCGAAAAGCTGCGCGACCGCTTCGAGCGCCAGGAGTTTCTGGCCGTCATGATCCCCTCCATGATGCCGCCGCCGGCGCCGTGGAAGATGTTCATCTTCGCCTCCGGCGTCTTTGAGATGCGCGTGCCCGATTTCCTGCTGGCAGTGTTCGTGGGAAGAATGCTGCGGTGGCTGTCGCTCTCCCTGCTGGTGCTCAAACTCGGTCCCGGCGCCGTCGATCTGGTGGCGCGGCACGCCCTGGTCGCGGTGTTGGTCGTGGGCGCACTGGCCGGGCTCGGATTTGCGTGGTGGTGGATGCGCAAGAAGCGCCAGGGCAAGCTGCTGGAAGATTGAGGGCCCCGGGAAGACGGTGAACCGCGAGTCCGAAGCTTCGTCGAGCGCGAGAAAAGGCGCCCTAGTCCAGCAGCTTTTCGATCGCTGAAAGGTCGAAGCGGCAGGCACTGCCGGGAAGATTGAATGGCTCCGGAGGCAGCGGCTGCAACGTTCCGCCAAGATAGCGGAAGTGCCGCCCATTCGGGTCGAGGAGGAGAATCGTCTTGATCCCCATGCGTTCGTAGTCGCCCAGCTTGGTCATCATGCGGTTGAGCGAATCTTCGGGCGACAGAATCTCGATTACGGCAATGGGTGGATGCGTCGCAACTCTCTCTGTGGGCAGGCTGCGATCAAGGAGCGCGAGGTCGGGAACGCGGAACCTGTGGTTCGCTACTTGCACTCGAAGCTCTGGGCGTACGCGAATGCCCCACTCCTTTTCATGCTGGCCGAACCAAACGTCAAGTGCATGCTGCCAGGCAGAGTGGTCGTATTCGCCCATCGGCCTTTCCTCAATCACGCCGTCGACATACTCCGCGTCGGGCTCATAGGAGGACTTCAGATAGACTTCCAGGGGCACGTAAGTGGGTTGCGCTGCGGCTGCCATTCATCCTCCTTTCCCGAGCTTATGCTCCAAAAAACAACGCTACTTTTCCGCCAACGCCTCTTGCGCGCGAGCCGCATGGGTCCTGTGCAGCAGCGCGGGAACGCCCAGCGCTACGGCCAGCACGAGAGAAGTCGAAATGAGGTCGTTGCGATAGAACGGCACGCCGGCCCAGTAGCAGGCTGCGAGCCCGGCGAGCGTGCGCGGATACGCATTCATGCCGCTGGCCCAGACGCCGAAGTTGGAGACGAGGAAGAACGAGGTCGGTCCCAACAGAGCGCCCGCGGCCCCGCGCGCGAAGGTTACGCGCTTGCTCAGCAGAATGGAGCCCAGCACCATCGCGGCCAGGTACCAGCCCCAGGTGAACGCATAATCCCCGAGGCGAAGCGAGAAGCCGGGGTATTTGAAGACCGTCAGGAAGCAATCGGCCGTGATCAGTGCCGCCAATGGCGCGAGCATCTCACGCCACGGACGCTTGGCGCCAAAGTAAAGCAGGCAACCGGTAACTGCTGTAAAGTTCCACCACGGAGCGTGGGGAATCACGCGCGATAAAACGGCAACCAGCAAGAGCAAATAAGCGGCCATGTCCACCTCTATGTGTAGGGTCTTCCGGAGTTTCCGGGCCAGGCCAACCTGACTACGAAAACAAAGGACTTCTTTCATTCTGCGGTGCGCGCGCCGTGCGGTCAACCCGGACGCTTCCACGAAAGCAACAAATTTTTCCGCTGCGGCAAACTGTCGATGATTTGTTCCGCCTCATGGAACGGCGGCGGCGAAAGCTGATTTGCCAAATCGTGCACGCAGGCTCTAGCGCTGTTCCCGGCCGTTCATCGCTTCGCCGGCGTCCTCGTGCCCGTCCACGATGTAGACCCAGGCACCGAGTGGGGCGCGGCCCCCAGTTCCGGGCATCGTCCCACGCGTGGCCAGAAACGAGTAATTGAAGCGCAGGTCGGTGAACTCGACCGTGGTCCACGTGCGACCTGGCGGCAGATTCGGCGGTTCCAGGCCCGGCACCGGACCCGGAATCGGCTCAGGACCCACTTCGCGCACCACGGCCCACGTTCCCCAATCGAGATACACGCGGCCCAGCAGGGTTTGCTTGGCGGCTTCGACCGCAGCGGTGTCGGCCGGCTTGTAAAGCACATCGCGGCGCGGATCGCTGTCGATGGAGGCGGTGCGCGTGTCGATCTCCGCGGTCTGGTAGCAGTCGGCGGTCTCGACGATAGCGTGCCAGCGCCAGGGATTCACCATATACGGCTCGGCGGCGATGCGCAGGGCCGGCTCGGTGGAGATGGGTGTGTTGCTGACCATGATCAGCGCCTGGGCGTGCTCGGCCCAGCGCCAGCAGCCCAGCACCAGCATCGCGCTGAGCGCAAAGATGGCCCAGCCGCGGCCGCGAAACCTCTGTTTCCGCGCCCCGATCTCGCGATCGGCAAGCCCCAGCACCCACGGCATGAACAACGCCAGGAAAAGCAGCAGCCACACCACCGGCTCGGCAATGAACATGAAGCTGCCCGCATACCAGCGCGGATTGAAAGGAAAGAACGGACGCACGCCGTAGTTGTTGGTCCAGTCGAGCAGCAAGTGGCTGAGCGCCGCAACGCACGCGGTGAGGTAGAGCCAGCCCCAGTGGACCGGCTGCAAATCGTTCGGCTGATGTGCGTTCCTACCCTTTTCATCTGCGGATGAAAAGGATGGGGCACCCGCGGCATTTCGCCGCCGCGTTTTTCGCCAGCGATCGAGGAGCCATACCGCACCCACCACCGCACCTGCCACCACAGGAACCGCCCAGAAGGTATGCGTGATGCCGCGATGGTGCTTCAGACCCTCCACCGGGCCGGCGAAGCTCCAGAGCATGTCCAGATCGGCGGCCTCTGCGGCCAGCACCGCGGCCAGCGTGGCATACGCCGTCTTGCGATTGAATCCGGCGCGACCGATGCAGGCGCCGGTAAGAAAATGCGTGACAGGTTCCATGCGTCTTGCAGTCCGATCTCAGATTCTAGTCGCCACCGGCATTCTTGATCCGTAAGACATGATGCCTCATCGTCCGCCGGCGCCAATCTAACCCCGCTAACCCCGCTAACCCCGCTCTCTACGCCCACTCGCCCCCGCGCATCAGCGGCTCGGCGTCACCGGATGCGGTGATACCGTCGATGTCGAGTTCAGCGGACCCAATCATCCAGTCGACGTGGATCAGACTGTCGTTGGCGCCCTTGGCGGCGAGCTGTTCGGGTGTGAGCTTGTCTCCGTCGCGCACGCACGACGAATACGACTGGCCGAGCGCGATGTGCGAGGCCGCGTTCTCGTCAAAAAGCGTGTTCAGGAAGACCAGTCCGCTTTGCGCGATGGGCGAGGAGTGTGGAACCAGCGCCACTTCGCCCAGGCGCCGCGCGCCCTCGTCGGTGTCGATGAGCTTGTCGAGCACTTCCTGTCCACGGGTGGCATGAGCCTCCACAATGCGCCCTTTTTCAAAGCGAACCTGAATGCCCTCAATCATGGTGCCCTGGTGCGAGAGCGGCTTGGTCGCGGTCACGATGCCATCGGCGCGGTCCTTATGAGGTGCGCTGAAGATCTCTTCCGTAGGCATGTTGGCAATGCAATAGATGCCGTTGCCCGCGGTGGTGCCACCGCCCAGCCATTCATGATCGTCGGCAAGCCCGAGGCGGAAATCGGTGCCAGGGCCGCGATAGTGCAGGGCAAAGTAGCGCTTGGCATTCATGAAGGCCGCGCGCTTCTGTAATTCGGCGTCGTGCGCCCGCCACGCGCTTACGGGATCCACTGTGTTGATGCGCGTGGTGGCGAAAATGGCATCCCACAGCTTGCGCTGGGCATCTTCGGGCGCGTCGTTGGGAAATACGGCCGCAGCCCAGGCAGGCGTGGCCCCGGGGACGATGGTCCAGTTGATCTCGTGGCGCGTGATGAGCTCGAGAGCGGGGCGGTAGGCCTGCGAAACGGCGCGATTGGCGCGCCCCACCTTGTCCGGATCCTCGTTGGAAAGCAATGTAGGATTGGCTCCGGCAATAGCGAGACGCGCGGCACCGCTTTTGAACGCCGCCGCCATGCCGTCGTAGAGCCACTTGGCCGCGTGATCGAAGCTGGCATCGGGCGCGTGCCGGTAGCGGAGCAGGGCCGAGTCTTCGTCGTTTAGAAGCGTGGTCACGAGCGAGGCTCCTGCGCGATATGCGTGCTCGGTGATGCGGCGCGTCAGAGCCACGGAATCGAGTGATGCGGTCATCACCAATTCCTGGCCCGGTTTGAGGCCCAGCCCCACATTCACGGCCACGTCGGCCAGCAGATCCAGATTTTCGGCTTGGGTGCGAGCTTCAGGAGCAGTTGCAGGTTGTGTCATCGCTTCTCGTGTCCTTTGGATTCCGTCGATCAACCAGCCGCTTGAACACAGCTAGCCGGATGTTGCTATTGTAGGGGGTCTTGCGTGCTGTCTGTCACGGCACAAAGCCGTCACGCCGCGCCACGATGCAAAGCAAGGGGCGGATTCGATCGATGCCGCGGCTTCGCCTACAATCGAGGATGGTGAAATAGGCTTTTCGAGGGGCCATATCGTCATGATGAAGCTTCATATGCATTGGGTGAAAAGGAGCATTTTGACTACTGGAATTTCGCTTGCTTTGGGAGCTGCATCCGCCTCTGCGCAAACGCAGACTGCAACCGCCGTTTACGGGCCGAACAACCCGTTTTACACGCCCAGCACTCTGCCGTTTCAGGCGCCGCCCTTCGACAAGATCAAGGACAGCGACTACCAGCCGGCCATCGACGCGGGCATGGCGATGCAGATTAACGAGGTGGAGGCCATCGCCAACAATCCCGCGCCGCCCACCTTTGAAAACACCGTGGTCGCGCTGGAGCGCACCGGCCTGTTGCTGACGCGGGTGATGCAGGTGTTCAACTGCGTCACCGGGGCGAACACCAACGATGCATTGCAGACAGTGCAGGCGTACGAAGCTCCGCGGCTGGCCGCGCACCAGGATGCAATCTACCTGAACTCGAAGCTTTTTGCGCGCGTAAAAGCGGTCTACGACCAGCGTGCATCGCTGCATCTCGACCCGGAATCGCTGCGCCTGGTGGAGTACGACTATCAGCAGTTTGTGAAGGCCGGCGCCAACCTCTCCGAAGCCGACAAGGCCAAGCTGAAAAAGCTCAACGAAGAAGAGTCGACGCTCGAAAACACGTTTGAGAATCAGTTGCTGGCGGCCGCCAAGGCGGGCGCGTTCTCGACCACGGATCCCAAGGCGCTTGCCGGGTTGAGCGAGGCGCAAATCGCCGCGGATGCACAAGCCGCACAGGCGCGCAAGCAGCAGGGCTGGCTGGTCCCGTTGCAAAACACCACGCAGCAGCCGGATCTGGCGTTTCTCACCGACCGCGCTACGCGGAAGGCGATCTTTTTGAACTCCTGGAACCGTGCCGAGCGTGGCGACGCCAACGACACGCGCGCCACCATCGCAAGGCTGGCGCAATTGCGCGCCGAAAAGGCTACGCTGCTCGGCTATCCCAACTATGCGGCATGGGATTTGACCGATCAGATGGCCAAAACGCCGGAGGCGGCGAAGCAATTTCTCGATGCGCTGGTGCCGGCCTCCACGGCCAGAGCAGCGGGAGAAGCGAAAGACATCCAGGCGCTGATTGACGCGCAACACGGCGGCTTCACCGTCGAGCCGTGGGATTGGGAGTTCTACTCCGAGCAGGTGCGCAAGGCGAAATACGACTTGAACCAGTCGGAGATCAAGCCCTATTTCGAACTGAACAATGTCCTCGAGAACGGCGTCTTCTACGCCGCGCATGAGCTCTACGGCCTCACCTTCAAAGAGCGCAAGGATATTCCGGTTTACCAGCAGGACGTGCGCGTCTTCGAGGTCTTCGACGCCAACGGCACGCCGCTGGCCTTGTGGTACTGCGATTACTTCAAGCGCGACAACAAGAATGGCGGAGCGTGGATGGATGTGCTGGTGGGCCAGTCGAAACTGCTGAGCCAGTTGCCGGTGGTTTTCAACGTGGCTAATTTCGACAAGCCCGCGCCGGGTCAGCCCGCATTGCTCAGCTTCGACGACGTGACCACCATGTTCCACGAGTTTGGCCACGCGCTGCACGGCATGTTCGCCAACACGGCGTATCCCAGCCTGTCGGGCACGCAGGTGCCGCGCGATTTTGTCGAGTTCCCCTCGCAGTTCAACGAGCACTGGGCCAGCTATCCGGCGGTCTTCAAGCACTATGCGCGCCACTACAAGACCGGCGCGCCCATGCCCGCCGCGCTGGCCGCAAAAATCGTAAAGTCGCAGACCTTCAACCAGGGCTATCTGTTCACGGAGATTCTCGCCGCGTCCGAGCTCGATCTTGAATGGCACCTTTTGCCTTCGAGCGCGCCCCTCCAGGATCCAGACAAGTTCGAAACCCAGGCGCTCCAGCGGACGCATCTCGACCTCAGCTATGTGCCGCCGCGCTACCGCTCCAGCTACTTCCTGCACATCTGGTCAAACGGCTACGCGGCCGGCTACTACGCGTATTCGTGGAGCGAGATGCTCGACGACGATGCCTTCCAGTGGTTCCTGGATCACGGCGGCATGACACGCGCCAACGGCGACCGCTTCCGGCAGATGGTGCTCTCGCGCGGCAATACCGAGGACCTGGAAAAGATGTACGCGGCGTGGCTGGGCGGGCAGCCCAGCATCGAGCCCATGCTCAAGTTCCGCGGGTTGAAGCAGGAAGGCGCAGAGTAACCGGAGAAGGAACAAGCATCCTGAGTTCGTGCTAACCCACCCCGTGCGCAAAACGGAATCGCGCCAACGGTCCACCCCACGGACGAAGACCTGTCCGCGGGGGCCCCGGGGTGGGCGCCCGTCGGTCGCGGCTCACTATAATCCTTAGCTATGAGCGAGCCAGCCTCCATGCGCGACGTCGCACGCAAGATCGAAAAGCTGCGCGAAGAACTGCGCCGCCACGAGCATCTCTACTACGTTCTCGACGCGCCCGAGATCAGCGACGCCGAATACGACGCGCTGATGAACGAGCTGAAGCGCCTGGAGGCAGCGCATCCTGAGTTGATTACGGTCGACTCCCCGACGCAACGCGTGGGCGGCAAGCCGGCCGAGGGCTTCAAGAAGGCGCAGCACTCGCGGCCCATGCTTTCGCTCGACAACGCGTACAACGCCGAAGAGCTGACCGACTGGGACCGTCGCGTGCGCGAGTTGGCCGGCGGGCTGCCCGTCGAGTACACGGCCGAGCTCAAACTCGACGGACTGAGCGTGGCGCTTAATTACCAGCCCGGCCCGGACGGCGATGCGCTGCTCGCCATGGGACTGACGCGCGGCGACGGCCAGACCGGCGAAGACGTTACTTCGAACATCCGCACCATTCGTAGTGTGCCGCTTTCGATTTCGGCAGCAAAACTCAAGAAGGCCCGCTTGCCGGAGTCGGTTGAAGTGCGCGGCGAAGTGGTGATGCCCGAAGCTGCTTTTCAGCGCCTCAATGAAGAGCGCGAACGCGAAGGGCTGCCCGCCTTTGTCAATCCACGCAATTCCGCCGCGGGAACGCTGCGCACGCTCGAGCCTGCGATCGTCGCCAACCGGCGGCTGGTTTTCTTTGCCTATTTCCTGCTCGTCGACGGCGAATACTTTGCCGCGGGCCAGACGGCTACGCTCGAAACCCTCTCCGCGCTGGGCTTTCGCGTGAATCCGCATCGCCGGCGCGTGAGTACGGTCGAAGAGATGATGAAGTTCATCGACAATGCCGAGAGCCAGCGCGCTTCGCTCGGCTACGAGATCGACGGCGTGGTGCTCAAAGTGGATGCGCACGCCACGCAGCAAAACCTGGGCTACACAGGCCGCGCGCCGCGCTGGGCCATCGCGTACAAGTTCACAGCCAAGGCGGGCATCACGCAGGTGAAGGACATTACCGTTCAGGTGGGCCGCACCGGCAAGCTGACTCCGGTGGCGGAACTTGCGCCGGTCTTCATCGGCGGCACCACCGTGAGCCGCGCCACGCTGCACAATGCCGATTTTATTCTCGGCCTTGGACTGAGAATTGGGGACTACGTAAAGGTCGAGCGCGGCGGCGACGTGATTCCCAAGGTCGTCGAGGTGATTGAAGACGCCGATCACCCGCGCGGAAACCGCGAGTTCACTTTCCCTTCGGTTTGCCCGGAGTGCGGCAGCGAAGTGGTTCGCGCCGAGGGCGAGGTCGATTACCGCTGCGTGAATGCCGACTGCCCCGCCAAGCTGCGTGAGAGCCTTTTGCATTTCGGCGCACGCGGCGTGATGAATATCGAGGGACTGGGCGAGGCGGTGGTGCAGCAGTTGCTCGAACGCGGGCTGGTGCACAGCGTGGCCGATCTGTACGCGCTGACGGAAGAGCAACTTGTCGGCCTCGACCGCTTCGCGGAAAAGTCGGCACGCACTTTGCTGGCCGAGATTGAAGGCTCGAAGCGTGCGGGCCTGGCGCGCGTGCTCATGGGCCTCGGCATCCGCTTTGTCGGCGAGCGCACTGCCGAGCTGCTGGCGCAGGAGTTTGGCTCGATGGATGCGCTGATGGCCGCGACAGCCGAGGAGCTGGAGCGCGTGGAAGAAGTGGGTCCGCGCATCTCGCTGGCGATTCTAGAATTCTTTTCCACAGCCGCGAATCAAGCTCTCGTAAAAAGCCTGAAGGCCGCCGGCGTCGATATGACGGCGGAGAAGAAGCAGCGGACCACACAACTTGCGGGTCTGACCTTCGTTCTGACCGGCACGCTGCCCACCCTGACGCGCGACGAGGCGAAGCAGAGGATCGAAGCAGCCGGAGGCAAGACCGCGGGTTCGGTGAGCAAGAAGACCAGCTACGTAGTGGCCGGTGAAGAGGCAGGCTCAAAGCTCGACAAGGCGCGCGAACTCAAGATTCCCGTGATAGACGAAGCGGGGTTGCTGGCGCTGCTCGCGGGGCAGACGCCGTCGAGTTAGTTCATCCCTTCGATTCTCAATTCACTGCCGGCGGCAAGTTCCGCATGCGGCCGGGCTCGTGAACATCAGAGGGGTCAGGGCGGCAAATATCAGAATCAGATCAAACCACAT
>Ga0326727_10019749_pt1 | contig 13479 bp, 9 predicted proteins | sample MB2enrmetagenome_FD_207643 | JGI IMG/M metagenome (GOLD analysis project Ga0326727, IMG submission 207643) | Lab enriched peat soil microbial communities from McLean, Ithaca, NY, United States - MB29MY | ecosystem: Environmental > Terrestrial > Soil > Wetlands > Peat | place: USA: New York... | reverse complement strand
CTTTAAAAGGATGGATTTCAAACTTTTACCGCACAACTTTGATAATCTTCTTTAGCTTTAGATCTTGTGATGAAGTACCAACCATAATTTTTATTTTATCTTCCTCAACATTAAAGCTGTGTTTGTTTACATCCCAATAAGCGAGAGATTCTGCTTTCAAAGGAATTTGCACGGTTTTAGTCTCATTCGGCAGGAGTGTAATTCGCTTGAATCCTTTAAGTTCCTTTAAAGGCCTCACAACAGCAGAATTTAGATGCTTAACATAAAGTTGAATAACTTCATCTCCGGTTCGCTTTCCGGTATTTTTTATATTAACGTTTATTATAATTTCACCATCTGATTTAAGATTTTTGGAACTTAATTTTAATCCTGAGTAATTAAAGTTTGTATAACTTAAACCATATCCGAACGGATAGAGAGGTTTACCTTTGAAATACATGTAGGTTCTGCCATCCCTGATATTATAATCCATCATATCCGGCAGCTGCTTAATAGATCTGGGCCAGGTCTGTACAAGCCTGCCTCCGGGATTATAATCCCCGAATAATATATCGGCTAATGCATTCCCAAGTTCTTCACTGCAGTGGGTCATGTGAATGATTGCAGGAACATTTTTTTGAGTCCAATTTATGGAATACGGGAAACTGCTAATTAGCACAATAATGGTTTTCGGATTTTCTTTGTAAACTTCTTTTATCATCTCTTCCTGTTCAAGATTAATCACCTTCCTGTCCACTGCCTCCCTGCCGTCGCTTGGGGTTGTACAAATACCCCATGGATCGCCTTCGCAAGTGGGATGATTGCCTGCACAAACAATAGCAATGTCAGCCTCCTTCACAATTTTAAGGGAAGAGCTGTCAGAAATATCTTTTACATATTTTACTTCTACTGTATTTCCAACTTTATTTTTAATTCCTTGAAGCGGGGACACCGTGTACGGAGGGGTCCCGCTATACCAATCCAAAAGAACTTCATTCGCAAGCGGGCCAATTAAAGCAATTGATTTTAACTTATTTTTATCAAGCGGAAGAATGTTTTTAGAATTTTTAAGAAGAACAATAGTTTTCCGAGTCACTTCTCTTACTGCTGCACGGTTCTTTTCAGTTAACCAGGGATCTGTTGTGTCGCTTATCCCGATTTTACTGTACGGTACCATTTCAGGCGGGTCAAGTAGTCCTAATTTTATCATTACTCTGAAGTTACCTTTAATAACGCTGTCGATTTCTGCTTCAGTTAAGAAACCATTCGCGAGTGCGCTTCTAACGCTGCCTGAATATTTATCTAAGAACTGGGATATACCTGCCTTTATACATCCGGCGGCAGCAATACTGCTGTCATTGTAATATTTATGGCCGGTTAAAAGCAAATGAAAGGCTCCTCCGTCCGTACAAATAATTCCATCCTGGCCCCACTCTTTTACGGTAATATCTTTTAGTATAGGATTTACAGCCATCGGAATTCCGTTATATGCATTATAAGATGCCATATAAGCACGCGATCCCCCTTTAACAACTCCTTTGTAGAAAGAGTAAGAATAATACTCTCGTAAAAGCCGCTCGTCAAAATTGGAAGAAGTACTGTCACGCCCGTCTTCATTGCTGTTAGCAAGAAAGTGTTTCATTAGTGAAGCTGTCCGCCAATATTTAGGGTCGTCCCCTTGCAAACCTCTGACGAAGGCAGTTACCATTTCTCCGTTAAACCAGGCATCTTCGCCGTAACATTCTTCAGTTCTGCCCCAGCGCGGCTCCCTTCCTATATCGGCATTAGGTGCCCTTACTACAAGACCGCCTTTTCTGTATTTTGGCGATTGAAAAATGTATCTTACTTCGTAACTTTCAATTGACGCAACTTGCTTTAATACTTCGGGATCCCAGGATTCTGCCAATCCTATGGCCTGCGGGAAAATAGTTGTAGTAACAGGGTCCCTCTTACCCCAGTTGCTGGGGCCGCCCTTTGCCAAACCATGAAGCCCTTCAACATGGGAACATCCGGTAATTCCTAAACGTGGAACGCTTGGGTTAGTACTAAGGCATGTAATTTTTTCTTCCGGTGTTAATAAGGAGATAATATTACTAATCCTCTCTTCAACCGGTAGATTTGGGTTTTGAAACGGGTATTGCTGGGCTGATAAGAGTGCACAAATACACGTCCATAGAAAAATCAGAGTACTAACTATTGTCCGGCATCGTCTTTTCATTTGTTTGATCGTTTTTATTATAGATTGTTTTAATTTCAAAAATAGGTCTATTTTTATCTTTAAACTAAATCCTCATGCGTGTAATATTTATTACTACAGAAATTACTAAATTATGTAACATTTTATTCCAGGCTTATAAAATTAAATGATATTATCATTTTATTCAGAAAAAAATGTTTTTTAATATCCAAAATTGCTTAATTAAATTAAACAATAATCGATAATGAAATTAATTTGTTATCAAATTGTTTCGGCTGTGCTTACTAATTATTTATTTCACTTTAAGGTAAGCAATTTTTTGAAATATTTATTTTTTTCAATCTGATAAGACTTAATTCTATTTATTGTAATTAATCTTCTAAGACAGAGGAGTACTAAACTGTGAAAATAATTTTAACTGCATGCTCTATTTTTCTGCTTGTTTACAGCACAATAAATGCTCAATCCCCAATAGATATTTATGGTTACGCTCAATCATCATTTTATATGTTTCATAATACCTTTACACCGTATCCTCCAAGTGGGGAAGACAATTATACATATAAAAATATGGGAGTAAACCAATTAAACCTATTTTTTGGAAAGGACCTTGGCGATGATTTCTCCGGGTTTATTAATTTTGAATTTATAAATAATTATTCAAGCAATAACGGTTTCGGGTCATTTAACCTTCAGGAAGCATACCTTAAATGGGACTATAGTGATTTTCTAAAAGTGAAATTCGGCATGCTTATACCTCAATTTAATAGTTTATTTGAGATATACAACAGAACTCCGTTGCTTCCTTATTTAATCATGCCGAAACTTTATGACGCTACAAGTGGTGATCTTGTAAATACATTTGACATCCTTCCCCAAAAAGCGTTGATTCAGCTAAATGGTTCCGTTCCCGTTGAGTCTGCTAATATTGAATATGCACTGTTCATGGGGAATCCGCCAAATAGTTATATCTCTTCACCGGCTAATAATATTTTGCCGGGTTATGTACCCTACGGGCAAAGTGCTGTAAATTTCATAAGCGTTGGAGGAAGATTAGGTATCAAATTAAATAATTTTCGTGCTGGAGTGTCAGCGAGCTTTGATCAGTATAACGGACGTATTTTTATAAAAGATTCCCAGGGTGATACTGCTGATATTGGCGATATTAATAGGGCCAGGTACGGTGCAGATTTATACTACAAAATTTGGAATTTTGAATTGAGCGGTGAATATCTTATTGTTAAAAACTTTGTACCTTCAGCTATTCAGGATTCGCTAAACTTGTGGAGTTCCCAGGATCCTTATTTTATAGGAAACAGCCTTGATAAAAAGTTTTATTACGCTACGTTATTGTATAATATTACGGATAATCTCTTTTGTTATGTAATGTGGGACTATCTTAATGATGAAATAAATCCGTATTATTTTGGATTGGATGGATATTATGGATATCATTTCGGCGGCGGTTATAATATAAACGACAATATTGTTTTGAAATTTCAATACAATAAAAATTTTTCAAGGTTCGATACCGGTGAAGATGTTTTTCCAATAAGGAAATACTATGAAAATATTTTTACAATCGGCGTAAGTTTTACATTTTAACAATACAAACAGGGACATAAAATGATATCAATAAATAAGATTTTTATAATTGTTAGTTCAATTTTATTGTGCATGGTTTATAATAATACTTTAGCCCAGGTATGTATTATAGCAAATAAAAGTATAAATGTTAAAACAATAGACATAAATAAATTAACAAATTTATATAATATCCAGTCAAATGAAATCGGATCTCAGAAGGTTAAATTATTTTATCTTAATAGTGATAATGAAACAGAAAAATTATTTCTTGAAACATTAGGAAAAACATTTATTGAACTAAAAAAAATTTGGTTGAAAGTTAAGTTAACCGGCAGCGGTACTCCACCCGAAACAGTTAATTCCGATGAGGAAATGATACAAAAAGTCACTTCGACACCTGATGCCATAGGATTTGTTGATTTAAAGAGTATCAAAGCAAATGTCAAGATAATTGCAAAATTAAGCGAATAAGAAGAATTCATTTAGCATTTTCAAGAGTAATAATCGCTCTATTAATTTGTATATGAGGTAGATTTATGGGAATATTGAATTTGTATAAAAAATCCATCAGGGCAAAGTTTATGTTTATTTTTGTAGCTTTATTGCTTCTGATATCAGTGCTAAATTCTTATTTCGGATATTCTAATCAGAAATCAAACAGCCTGCAGTTTGCCAAAGAACATACAAGTTCGCTTTCAGAAATGCTGGCTTATTCCACGGGCATAGGTCTTGGGGCTAATAATTTTGATATTGTAAACATTGCATTCTCAAAAGCTAAGGAAGACGATCAAATAGTTTATATCGATATTTTAGATGAATCTAATACCAGTCTTGTCTCATATAATCCCTTAAACCAGCAAGTTGATGAGAATAAGATATTGTCTGATGGGCAAATAGTCAGTACGGACAATTTTATTATTACGCATCATCCTGTCATGTATAAAGATAAGAATATGGGAAATGTAATAATGATCTTATCACTTCAAAAAATAAATGACTCTATCATGCATAGTGCACTTATTTATATTTGTGTTAGCAGTATAATTTTTCTATTTGGTATCTTAATAATATTTATAGTTAGCAAGATTTTAACTAAACAAATAAAACATCTTAAAGATACTGCCGTTCTGGTTGGGAATGGTGATCTTTCGGTTAGAGTTAACATAAATAGTATAGATGAAATAGGGCAGTGTGCCAACGCTGTCAATAATATGATCGGCAAAATAAAACAAGCCTCTGAGACTTTAAAACATGAAAAATATATTGCTGAATCTGCTGTTAAAGATGCAGAATTACAGAAAAACAATTTAACGGAACAGGAAATGTACTTATCTAAAAATGTTGACTATATGCTTAATGAAATAGGTAAATTCGCTGAAGGGGATTTAACAATAGAATTTTTAGCAGAAAAAGACGATGAAATTGGTAAATTATATAATGGATTTAATAAAGCAATTCAAAATATCAAATCAATGATTTATAATGTGTCTGAAGCTGTATCTGCCGCATTGGTAACAGCAAACAAAATATCTTTAACTACTGGAAAAATAGCAATAGGAATTGATAAACAAAACAGCCAATCGATCGAAGTTACAAATGCAGTAGATGAAATGACAAAAACAATTCTTGAAACTACAAACAATGCAAACGCAGCAACAAAGGCTTCAAATAACTATGGTAATATCGCTAAAGAAGGGGGTAGTGTTGTTAACGAAACTATCAGTGGAATGAATAGAATTGCAGATGTGATTAAGAAATCTGCAAACACTGTTCAATTATTAGGGAAAAATAGTGAGCAAATTGGCGAAATTATTCAGGTTATTGAAGATATTGCCGATCAAACTAATTTACTTGCTTTAAATGCTGCAATTGAAGCTGCAAGAGCTGGTGAACAGGGGCGGGGTTTTGCTGTTGTGGCTGATGAGGTCAGAAAATTAGCTGAAAGAACAACTAAAGCTACTAAAGAAATAAGCTCTATGATCAGGCAGATACAAAAAGATACTTCCGGTGCAGTTACTTCAATGAAAGAAGGAACTTCTGAAGTTGAAAAGGGTAAGGAATTAACTGATAAAGCCGGTAAATCTCTTAACCAGATTATTACCGGTGCCGACAACGTCGTAATCGTAATTAATAAAGTTGCTTTTGCTATTGAACGGCAATCTGCTGTTTCCGAAAATATAAGTAAAAATATCGATTGTATTAATACAATATCCAAAGAAAGCGCATCGGGAATTTATCAAATTGTTGAAGCAGCTGAGGGTTTGAATAATATAACTAATAATCTTAATACTTTAATTGATAAGTTTAAAATTAGTGATAAGAAAAACAAATATTCTGGTTGCTCTTTAGAACAAGAAGTACATAATGATTTTGTAAAATACAATTAGATATTTTTTTATGATTCTTATTTAACCGGAGGGCTAAATCTCCGTTTTTTCTTCTATAATTCATCAAATTTTTAATCTGTTTAATACTTCCTTTTTATTAACTGTCTTATTTATAAAATCGATTATCTTTTATTATCGCACATTTACGGCTTAAACTTATTGCTTACTGGCATAGTTGAGTTTAGCACGAAATTTTTTCTTTAACTTACATCAATAGCACATAAAATCAATTATTTTTTTATATTAATGTCTGATATTATATTATAACACTTTGGGGATAAGAAACAAAACATATTAATAGCTCATTATTTAAATCTATTTATTTAAAGGAGTAAAAATGTTAAATTTCGAACGTGCTTCTGCTCCTACAGATCGAACTGTGTTTGTTGGTCAAATCTTCTTTGCCCTCGGTATTATGGGTATGGGTATTCAACACTTCATTTATTCTAATTTTATACCTGTGATATTGCCTTGGTGGCCGTCCTGGATTCCTGGACGAATATCGTGTGCTTACTTTATGGGTGCGGTACTTTTTTTTGCGGGGTTATTAATTATTCTAAGAAAAAAGTCAAGAATAGCTGCGACACGGCTGGGAATGATTTTCATTGCATTACTTTTTTTAATTTTAATTATTCAATTTACTCAAAACAGTTTAATTGATTTATTAAATCTTGGAATTTGGACAAATACTCTTAAAGAATTTGCATTTTGCGGCAGCGCTTTTGTTGTAGCTTCCTCTCTGCCTCAGGGTAAACTGCATACGGCAAGTGAATATTCCTTTATAGGAAAATTAGAAAATAGAATATTGCCATTGGGAAAATTTCCGCTTGCCGTCATGGTTACGGTTTTCGGTATTGACCATTTTGTTTATGTTGACTTTGTTTCGTCACTCGTACCGGCCTGGATTCCCGGTCATATTTTCTGGACGTATTTTGCAGGAGCAGCTTTGATTGCTTCCGGCGTTGGAATAATTTTGAATATAAAAGCAAGATTAGCCGCCACCTTGCTTGGTGCTATGATGTTTACCTGGGTTTTAATCCTCCATATTCCACGCGCTGTCGCCGATCCGTCCGGTGCGATGGGTAATGAGTGGACCAGTGTATTTGAGGCGCTGGCGTTCAGTGGAATCGCTTTCATCTTAGGGAAAACGTTGCCTTAATATTAGGTGCATGCTTTACATTAATGTAGTGACAGATCGCGGCCCGTCACTACGGTTTGATTTGTCGGGACCAGTCACATCTTACGGAATATTTATAATTCCATGTCAATTTTTCGGTAGAAAAATCCGCTGCAAGGCTGTATTTTCCTCTTATTAATACAGGAAATATTTATGAATGCTCTGCCCGCTGAAAATATAATGTACAACGCAATGCTCAACAGGGATATAAGCTATGAAGGGATATTCTATGTTGGAGTAAAAACCACAGGTATATTCTGCCGTTCTTCCTGTCCTGCAAGAAAGCCTGATAAAAATAACGTGGAATTTTTTTCTTCGGCAAAAGATGCATTGCTTGCCGGATACCGCCCATGCAAAAGATGCTGTCCTATGCAGCCGCTTGGTAATACCCCTGACTGGCTGAAAGATTTATTTGATGAGCTAAAAAAAGATGATTCCATCCGGTGGAAAGATTCCGATTTAAGAGCAAGAAATTTTGATCCGAGCCGGGTAAGAAGATGGTTTAAGAAAAATCATAATATGACCTTCCAGGCTTATATACGTTCATTACGGCTTGGGAAAGCTTTGGGAAATCTTAAAAATGGCGAAAATTTAACGCAGACTGCCTTTGCGCATGGCTATGAATCATTAAGCGGTTTCCGTGATGCAATAAAAAAGATTACAGGAATAGCCGCCGGAAAATCAGCTTATGTTACGACAGTTTATCTTAATAGAATTTTAACACCGCTCGGCCCTATGCTCGCCGGCGCAACTGATAAAGGAGTTTGTCTGCTTGAATTTATGGATAGAAGAATGCTCAATACACAGTTAAAAATTTTGACAAAGAAACTTAATTGTAATTTTACTCCCGGCTCAAATAATTATTTAGTTCAGCTTGCACAACAGCTTAATAAATATTTTAACGGCAGGCTGAATAAATTTACATTGCCTTTAATAACGCCCGGAACAGAATTTCAAAATAAAGTATGGGACGCATTAATTAAGATCCCGGCCGGTGAAACAATTTCTTATGAAGAACTTGCAAAAAGAATCGGCTATCCTTCAGCAATAAGGGCTGTTGCTAAGTCAAATGGAGATAACCGGATAGCAATAATTATACCCTGCCATAGGGTTATAGGCAAAGACGGAAATCTGACCGGTTATGGCGGCGGCTTGTGGAGAAAAAAGTATTTAATAGAATTGGAAAGATTCAAAGATTGAATAAAATCTTGTATACTACTTATTTACCTGACAGCAACGGCGATGCCGACTCCTACAAGTAATGCGCCTGAAGTCCGGTGCATGCGCCGGATAATTTTTCGGCGGCTTATAAATTTTCTTACATAACCTGTTAATAGTGCATAACTTAAAAGCACTCCGCCTATAACTATAAATATTTCTAATGAAGCAATAAAATAATCATTTAGACTAAATGATGTTACATTCATAAAAGTAGGAAGAAATGAAACATAAAATAAAATTGTTTTGGGATTGCTTAATGTCAACCCGAAGCCGGCGAGAGTATTTTTGAAAGTTAAGTCCGCATTTTGCTGAACTATTATTTCAACTTTGTCCGGAGGTTTTATTATTAGCTTTGTGCCAAGAAATACAAGGTAGCCTCCGCTTAATATTTTTACTATAATAAAAAATTTACCCATAGCCGCGGCTGCAACACCCAGGCCCAGTATTGCAAGCGTAAGAAAGAACAGATCTCCGAATACTATTCCAAGTACAAAAAATGCAGCGGGTCTAAAACCGGATGAAAGAGAGCGTCCTACAGTCGCTAAAACACCTGGCCCGGGAGTTATAGCAAGCACAAATAATGCAATTGCAAGTGATATAATTGATGTAGAATTCATTGTTTCATTTCAAGTTATTATTACTGCAAGTTATTATATACGTATAAATAATTCAAGACTTATTCCTTTATCCTGGTTAGGTACCTCACAGCAAAGCGAATACTGTTAACAAGTATTTAAGCAGATGAAATACTTACCGGCTGATTCGGGTAAGGAACAATTCTTATTGCCGGATAGTATTCCGGAAGGGGGATATTTTGTGCCTAAATTTCTTGTTTTTCATTTCGATAATTAATTGTTAATTGTTAAATTAAACTATTATGTCGGTAAATTGTTTAAAATGTGCCCATTTTAAAATAACCTGGATAAAACAACTGCCATACGGCTGTACACTGTTTGGGTTTAAATCAAAAGGGCTTCCTTCAGTAGAGGTTTTTAAAACCTCAGGTAAGGAGTGTATCCAATTTACACCGAAACAGCAGAAACCAACCTCAAGATTATTCTAAAATTGAGTCAATTTAAAATTAAAAAGCGCACTTACCATTGTGCGCTTTTCTGATTTTGTATCTTGCGGCATGTGTCGCGTATCGTAAGTCTGGTTTCGAAAGTTATCGGAACCAGACTTGAATATGAGTTATTTCATGAACATCATCTTTTTAACTAAATTCACATTTTCACCTGTTAACCGGTAGATATAAATACCTGAACTTAAACGGTTTGCATTAAAGGTTTCAGTGTAATTTCCCGGACTGAAATTCCTGTTTGCTAATGTGGCTACTTCTTCTCCAAGTATGTTATATACTTTCAATATATAATTTCCGGCTTTTGATATTGAGAATGCTATCTGTGTGGAAGGATTAAACGGATTAGGATAATTCTGCATTAACGCCATTTTGATAGGAAGAGTAGGGGCGTTATTTTGAACAGCAGTAATGCCGTTTGATAAATTCTGCAATGACTTAACCTGTGCCATACTGTTTTTAACAACACTTTGCACCAAAGGCTGATTTGCAGTTACAATTGATGCTATATTTGTAATTGTTGTGTCCAAAGTAATTGTGCCTGTGAATTCAATATTATTGAATTGGCCTGAACCGTTAAGGTTTAAGCAAATACACTGCCCGCTTATGAGGCCTGAAGGGAAGGTTATAGTTGCAAGTGGTGCAAGTACGGAACCAAGTACATTTATACCTGAAATTTGAAGTGCCGTTGCCTGATAGAAATTAAACAGGAGGTTTGCACTTGTTGCTCCGTTAACATTAAATCCACCCTTCCAATTAATGTTATCGCCCGAAACGTTTATAAGTACTACTGAGTTTGCTGGAACATTTACTGTTAAGGTATTGCAATTGGATAAATCACTTCCTTTAATATTAAACCTGTTTACATCTGTAGCAGTCCCGGTTAAAGTAATCATACCATATTGCATGGTATCCTGTCCATTTTGAGAAAGGACAGCCATCTGGGATGAGAGGTTATTCAAGTATACAGAAGCTGCAGAAAAATTTATTGGTGAAGCTTGGTGAATAATTCCGTTAGCTAAACCCCAGTTTACTGTATCTATGAATGATCCAAAAGCCACCCCGCCGTTTACCCAGCCGCTGGTATATGTAAGTTTCCTTCCGACAATCAATACATCACCGGTTGGGTTAATTAATTTATCACCAACACTGTAATTGGCTAAAGTTGCATCCTGCCCCACAGCCATTTTGCCTTGTGTATCTGCTGACGGTTGGTTAATATCATTCAGAACAAATACATTGTAACCTTTTGCCGCTCCAAGGTCAAATACGTCTGAACTTTGAGATAAAGTTGCCTGAACTGTTAAATTTAATACTACGGTTTTGTTTACACCGATTGAATCGATTGTCCAGATGCCTGTACTTGGATTGTAATTTCCATCAGATGAAACATAAGTTAAAACACTTGGAAGAACATCCGATATCTCTACCCCGGTAGCTGCTGTTGTACCTGTATTTATAACTGCAATTTGATAGGTTATCTTTTCGCCGTTACTTACGGTAATACATGAAGATGTTTTAGATAAATTTAAAGTCACATAATTATACCATTTTACCGAAGCAGTAACTGTTCTGGTATCTATTACTGGCGTACATAAAACAAGTTTTTGCTGGCCGTTTGGATTTGAAACACTGTAATATTCCGTACCTTCAGGAATAGTAACATTAGCGGTCGCAGTAATAATACTTGAATTGTCAGGACCGGCATTAAGTGTGATAGGACCTGCAACTCCGGTTGAATCTGTGGTTGCAGTAGTAGTTGATAAGGTCCCCTCATTTACAGAGAGGCTTATCTTTGCATTTTTTATCGGTGCACCTACTTGATTATATGTTTCAACATAGAACTGAACTGGCGATCCTATATTAAATGATTGGGCCGGGAAATTTATAACAAGAGTTTTAAATGGTTGAATAGTGCCGGCATTTGCATTTGCAGCACTTAATATTTGCAGGGCTCTATTAATTACAGTTGTTATAGAACTTTCTCCATAGGGTGTACATCCTGAAATATTAAGAGTATCGGTTGCAGCCCATAATGCCAGTTGTACGGCCGCAGCTTCATTTGCTGTGGATAGTGACCCTGTATACGGAAGACTTACATAAGGATAATAATTATTCAATATATAAGTAACCAGTGAGTTCGTGGAATCTACAGGCTGGTAATTAGTATTCATAGCAAGTTCATGATGAATATCTATGCAGTAAAAGTCAACAGCTGTGCCGTTTACCGTACCCTTTAGTGTTCCGCAAAAAACTGCCTGATTATAAGGAGGCGCTAACGTCAGGTTAATTCCTTGATCGGTTGATGTTACTACTGCAATACACTGCGTCTTTGCAAAAGACACTGTTGCAGCGAAGAAAATGAAGGCTAAAAGTAGAAGATTTTTTTTCATAATGTTAATTCCGGTTTAATTGTCTATATTAAAACTAACTGTGGTAATTCAACTGATATGCCAATATGAAAAGATGCAAAATTCGAATGTTTTGTAGGAATTATGTGCAAGGAAATGGGATGAAATTATGAGATTATCTCAAAATGAGATTTAAAAGTTTATTCTTTTTTATACGAAATATTTTTTAATCCGGGCAAATGAGTAACTCTGGATTAATCGATTCTTTTTAATTGTGTTTGTTGTAAATTTGGTAGGATTTTTATTTTATTCATTTCCGTACGAATACATTCACTTAAATTCAATAATTTAAAAAAATCTTGAAGCATTACAAAGAATTTAATATAACCGCAGAGCCGTTTATACCGGAAATTTTAAGCGGGTTAATGTGGGAACTTGAAATAACTGGTATCAGTGAGGAAGTAAATTGTCTAAAAGTTTTTGCAACTGAAGGCAGCGATGTCTCAACGGAGAAAATTTCCCGGCTGTTGAATAAAATAGTTGCTGAAAAAATGATCTTTACTTTTTCTGTTGAGGAAAACCTGATTGAGGATAAAAACTGGAACGAGGAATGGGAAAAATCAGTTAAGGTAATCGAAGTTTCAGACAAAATTGTAATCAAACCAACCTTCAAGGATTACCAAGCAAAACCGGGACAAATAATTATTTCAATTGATCCAAAAATGTCATTCGGTACGGGCGAGCACCAGACAACTAAACTTGTGCTTCAATTTCTTGAAACAAATGTTGATAATGGAATAAAAGCTCTCGATGTCGGTTCGGGTACGGGTGTACTGGCTATTGCTGCTGTCAAACTCGGTGCTGCATATGCAATCGCTGTCGATAACGATGAATGGTGCTACAATAACGGAAGAGAAAATTGCGGATTAAATGTCGTTAATAAAGAAGTAGATATAAGGCTTGGCGAGATTAAAGATATTCCCGAAAATAATTTTGACCTGATCATGGCAAATATCCAGAAAAATATACTTTTGGATATGGCTGAAGAAATTAAGTGCAGGTTAAAACCGGGCGGGCTGATCATTCTTTCCGGATTACTTTATAACGATGAGGAAGATATTGTAAAAAAATATTCTTCTTTAGATTTTGAGATGCTTGAAAAGAAATCTCTTGATGAGTGGATAGCATTGAAATTTATATTGCAATAAATTTTTAATATAGGAAAATTTTATAAACCCTCTAAAAGATGTTATTAAAAAATATCTAGAAAATTTAAATCTTATATCCAATATTCATGGTGCTGATTCTGCTATAACTAATTATATTCACATTTGTAAGACATTCTCGCGAAATATTAAAGAAGATGCAGAGAATCTTCAAAAACATTATACTGCAAGCAAGGAAGCATTAGAAAAATTATTGAATGTACATAAAGTTTAAATTATCAGATTATATTTTTGTATATATCTACTGATTAAAGACTGTATGCAGGACCGCTTCAG
>Ga0326727_10019748_pt1 | contig 13479 bp, 14 predicted proteins | sample MB2enrmetagenome_FD_207643 | JGI IMG/M metagenome (GOLD analysis project Ga0326727, IMG submission 207643) | Lab enriched peat soil microbial communities from McLean, Ithaca, NY, United States - MB29MY | ecosystem: Environmental > Terrestrial > Soil > Wetlands > Peat | place: USA: New York... | reverse complement strand
TTATCGTACCACGGAAAAAATGATCTATGCCGACCATTTGGCTTGCAAGATTAGCGAGTTCGAACGTCACCATCGTGCATTCCGTATGTTGTGGGCTGCTTGCCCTTCTTGGTGAAACGTCGCTCGGTGCTCGGCCGGAACCCCCGGAAATGATTGAAGTCAAGGGAGTGGACTCCCCTGACTTCAATCAGCCGACGGCCGGACTCGAACCGGCGACCTGCTGATTACGAATCAGCTGCTCTACCAACTGAGCTACGTCGGCGCAACATGCGCGATTCTACCGCATCAGGGTGCGACCTGCAAGGTGCCGGCAATGCTACTTTGGACGCACGCCCCGATCTCGGCGATGACGGAGCGACGGGGCGAAAAGGCGCGGTAGACGATCCGCACGCGCCGCTGCGCGGCTCGCCCCGAGAGCTCGCGAAAGGCGATGCCGGGAAAGCGCTTCGCTACCTGCGCTCGCGCGAGCTCCGGCACGATCGTCACGCCCAGTGCCCCTTCCACCAGGTTCAACACGGTCTCCAAACTGGTGGCCCGCAGGTCGCTGGCGCGGCCGGCGTTTCCCGCCGCGCGGCAGAGCGCCTGGGCCTGATCGGCCAGGCAGTGCCCGTCGGCCAACAGGATCATCGTTGCCGGATCGACCGAGGCGATATCGAGCGGGCTCTCCCCGACGGCCAGGCGATGGCCGAGCGGGACCGCCAACCGGAACGGCTCGTCGAAGAGCACGACCTCCGAGAGCTTCCCGGGCGGCACGTCGGTCGCGACGATCGCGGCGTCGAGCTGACCGCCGCCGAGGCTGGAGAGCAACCGTTCGGTGAGGTCTTCGACCACGATCAGCGGCGCCAGCGGAAGCTGCTTGGCGACCGCCGGCAACGCTTGCGGTAAGATATACGGCGCGAGCGTCGGGATCACGCCCAGGCGGACCGGTCCGACGCGCGGGTCGGCATGGGCCCCCGCAAGCTCCTCGATCCGCCGCACCGCGTCGACCGCGAGGCGCGCCTGCTCGAGGATGGTCTCTCCGGCAGCGGTCACGCGCAGATCTCGGCCCGCCCGTTCGAAGAGCGCCACGCCGAGGCTGTCTTCCAGCTTGCGTACTTGCGCGCTGAGGGTCGGTTGGGCAACGCCGCATCGCTCGGCGGCCCGGCTGAAGCTGCGCTCGGCTTCGAGCGCCAGCACGTATTCGAGATCTCTCAGGTTCATGTATAGCTACCGCTTATACACCACAACCAGAGCATCGCCTTCAGCGATACAGCGGCTAGAAGCCCTTGCGGATCCGGATGAGGCGAAACGGAATCTCGACGATCAGCTCGTCTGCATCGCCGCAGAGCTCGCGCGCCTTGCGCGTGACGGCATCGCGGATCGGCTCCTTATCGGGCAGCGACCCGAAAAGATAGAGCCGGTTGTAAATGTCGGCCACGCGCTCGGGCGTCATGCGCGCGTTGGGATACACGACCTGGGTTTCGAGCGTCGAGAGCCGCAGGGACGGGTGCTCGCTGAAGATCTCGCGGATGCCTTCTTCGCTGTAGATTCGCTTGTCGCTCATACGCTGGTTTCGCAGCATCTCGGGATGCAAACTCGTTGCCGCTTCGAGCGCGGCATCGTACAGATACACCCAGGTGTGTTCGCGGCGATCGAGCCACCCGCGGTTGGTGGCAACGTGGAGCGTGCCGCCGGGGCGCAGCACCCGTACCATCTCGCGAATCGCGGCGGCAACGTCGGGAACGAAATTCAAGAACTGGTGCGAGACGACCGTATCGAAGGTCGTATCCTCGAACGGCAGCGCGCGGGCGCGCGCCCGCAGGAACAGGATGCGCGAGTCGCTGTTGAACCGGCGGCGCGCGACCTGAAGTTCTTCTTCCGACACGTCGACCGCCACGACGCGCGCGTCCTGCGGCAGGAGGTCGGGCAGGAAGTCCATCAGGTTGCCGTCGCCGCACGCAACCTCAAGCACCATCTTCGGCGAACTCTCGGCAACGTTGTTCGCGAGCAGTTCGTAGGTGGTAAAGCCCGCGTACGTGCGCATGAGCGTGAAGAGTCCATTCGCGCTTGGGAAGCGCGAATGAAAGGCCTCGAGATACGACTCCCACTCCTCGTCCGTATGCTGGCGGCCGTGGAGAACGGCGTCGAGGAAGGCGCTGTTCTCGTCGGTCATAGATCCTCGAGCTTGCGAATCACGGCAATCCGGAAGGGAATTTCGACATAGAGTTCGCCGGCATCTCCGGCAAGCTCGCGAGCGCGTTCTTCGATCGGGCCTAGCATCTGCGCGCGCTCGCGAACCGCCTCGAACACGTAGCGTCGATCGTAGATCTCGGCCGCGCGCCGCGGCGACATGCGAGCGCCGGGAGCAATGTGTTCGATGCGAAGCGATTCGAGGCTCAGCCGCGGTTCTTCGCCGAGCACGCTGCGCAGGCCGTGATCCGAGTAGACGCGCGGATCGCTCACGTCCGGAAGACGCACCTGCGGGTGAAGGGCGCGCAATGCGGCGAGCGCGGTGTCGTAGAGGCCCATCCACGTCGCATCGGCGGGCTCGTTTCGCGACCAGCCGCGGTTCACCGCGGTAAACAGCGTTCCGCCGGGGCGCAGCACCCGCACCATCTCGGAGACCGCCTCGGCCGGCGAGGGGATGAAGTTCAGCAATTGATGCGAGACGACCGCATCGAAGCTCTCGTCTTCGAACGGCAGATGCTGCGCGCGCGCGCGTACGAACGAGATGCGCGTATCGCCGGCAAAGCGCCGCCGAGCGGCATCGAGTTCGCCGCTCGACACGTCGACGCCGACCATCCGCGCGGACTCGGCGATCAGCGGCGCGAGCGCGTCGAAGAAGTTCCCTTCGCCGCAACCGACGTCGAGGACCGTCGTCGGATTCGAGCCGGCGACGGACCTCGCGAGAACGTCGTAACTGGTCGAGCCGTCGGCGGTAGTGAGCTGTGCGAACAGGCCATTGGCCGCAGGAAAACGCGAATGGAAGTCTTCCGCATAAGCCTCCCATTCACGCGGTGTATGCACACGGCCGTGAAGAACGGCGTCAATGAAACTCGACGCCTCGTGGTTCTCCATGCCGACATGGTTTACGGCTTGTACGTGAATCCCTGGATGAACGCGCCGGTCGTGCTGCCCTTCTCGCCCCACACGACCCAGATCGTGCCCGTCGCCGGGTCGATCGCGGTGGTGTGGACGCCCGGCGCGACCGGGTGGTTCTCGAGCAGCTTGGGTGCACTCGCCCCGTCGAACGAAAACAGCGCGATGCCGCCGCCCGCGCACGCGAGCCAACCGCGCGAGGGCTCCCAACTGCACTGGTCGACGTGCCCGGGGTAATCGACCTTATAGAGGAGCTTTCCGGCGCGGTCGTAGACGGCCAGCGCGTTGTTCTCGCCGGCCGCGATCAGCACGCGGTGCTCCGCGTCATACTGCAGCGGGTGATTGTTGGTGAGTTCGGGCGTCTTAATGATGCGCTTGACCTTGAACGTCTTGGGGTCGACCACGGCGATCTCGCTGTCGGTCGCGATGTTCTGGTAAACGTCGTGCGTTTGCGGGTCGACTTGAATGTACTCCGGTTTGTGGCCCGGGAGCGTCACGGTTGCGATCTGCTTGAACGTCTTGGCGTCGATGACGAAGATGCGCGTGCCGTTGTCTTCATCGGCGTAGATTCGCCCGAGCTCCGCATCGTAGGCGATCGCGTCGACCGGACCGTCGAGCGCGACGCTGCGCAGAATCTTCATGGCCTCCGGGTCGACCTCGCTCACGCTCCGGTTATCGCCGTTCCCCGTGAAGACGTGGCCCGTCGCCGGGTCGACGGCGACGCCCGCCATGTCGCCGACGTTCACGATGCCCAGTACGTCGCCGGTGTCGGCGTCGGCGACCAGCAACCCGCCGCCGCCGCCGTGCGCGGCGTAGACGCGCCGCCGGGCCGCGTCGACGGTAACATAATCGAATCCGCCGCCCGGATTCACCGGCTGGGCTTGCGTTACGGGAACGATCGGCATACACACACCTCATGAGCGGAAGCAGGGCGAAGCATCAGGAGCCTACCACCCCCGGATGACGGAGAGATGAACGTTTCTACGGCGCGGGCTCGTCGTGGAACGTGCCGCGTTTGGCGCTATGGTCGAGTTCGAGGTCCTGCAGGAAGTAGTAGACGATTTTGCGGTCGTTGAAGCCCACCTTCGCAAGCTCCCGCCCGCCGATCTCGACCACCTCGTGAATGTGGCCCTCCTTCCCGGCATAGGCATAGTTCACGGCGGTGTACTCGGGGTTATCGGGCTGCGGTCGCGGGACGGCCCGGACGCCGCGGAGCGGGGTGTTGTGGCGATGCATGGCGTAAGCCTTCGACACATGATCATCCCCTACCGTGGCAAGACCCCCCGCATCCACCCGTCCGCCTTCATCGCCCCCACCGCCGTGCTCATCGGCGACGTCGAGGTGGGCGAAGAGTCCAGCATCTGGTTCGGCGCCGTCCTGCGCGGCGACAACGGACCGATTCGCATCGGCAACCGCACGTCGGTGCAGGACAACGCGGTCTTACACGTCACGAAGCTCACGCAGATCGACGACGACGTCACCATCGGCCACGGCGCAATCATGGAGGATTGCCACGTCAAGCGCAAGGCGCTCATCGGAATCAACGCGGTGCTGCTCAACGGCAGTATCATCGGTGAAGGCTCGCTCGTTGCCGCCGGAAGCGTCGTGGGCGAGCGGGTCGAGATTCCCGACCACGTGCTGGCCGCGGGTGTACCCGCCAAAGTGAAGAAAGCGATCGAAGGCGAAGCCGCTCGCTGGATCGACGTCGCCGCCGAAGAATACGTCCATCTCTCCCGCACGTATATTGAAGAAGGTATCGATGCCGCTCGTCCGTGATACGATCGCGCAATTCATTCAGGCCGAGGGTCATAAAGTCGACATTGCGTCGATCGACGAAGAGTCGGGCGTAAGCGAAATCCTGTTTCGCACCCGCGGCCAAGTGTTCTCGGTCACGACCTACGAAAACGCGCCCGGCACCTTCACGATCTCGACCGCCTACGAGATCCCCGATTGGGCGCGCGAGGCAACGACCAACCTCGAGACGCTCGCGCATGCCGGCGACGACTATCCCGACGTCGCCTTCGCGATGGCGCACGACGGCGGGCTGTTCATCGCGAGCTGCGACGAAGAGGCGGGCTCGCCCGAAGCCTTCACGCGACAGATCTGGGAGACGGTGGCGCGCGTGCGCGAGGCGGGCTCGCACGCGATCGAGCGCATCGTCGACCGCACCGAAAGCAAAGCGGCGGCGGAGAAATTCATCAATTCGTTCATGCGCGGCGAACGATGAGCGACGATCCGCTCAAACCGATCGAGAACGCACTCGACGACGAAGGCCTCTACTTCGACCGCGACGACGACGAAGACGCGTACCGCATCTCGTTCAAATCCGAGGGAGATCGCTATTTCGTCGTGGCGTACCGCGACGACCCAAGCTTCTTCATGATCGGCTCCGGCTGGGCGCTGCCCTCACCGGTCGACGCCCACGAGGCGCTCGCAGTCGCGAACGTGCTCAACGTGCGCAAGAAGTTCGTGAAGACCGCGCTCTGGGAAGACGAGCGCGACGTGCTCTTTACGGTGGAACTCTGCACCGACGACGCCGAGGACATCCGCCCGAACTTCGGACGGCTCCTCGACGTCTTGCGAGATACGGCCGACGAGTTCTTCTCAGAACTGCGCGCCGCCGAGTAAGCTAGACCGGCCGCGCCGGCGGCTGTTTCCAACTGCCGTCGACGACGGACTGATCGGGGTAGTAACAGCGCAGCACCATGAAAAATCCGCCTTCGGGCGCCGGGAGCCAGTTCGACTCGCGATCCTTTCCGGGGCTATCGTGCTGCAGGTAGATCGTCACGCCGCCGTCCTTGTCGCGCTTGAGATTCGGCAGCATCGGCGAGTTGATCAGATAGCGATCGAGCGGGTTCGCGACCAGTAACTGCGCAGGCAGATTGTACATCGTGAGCGACCAAAACGCCTTGACCGGCGGCAGCTGTCCGGGAGCAAAGCGAATCGTATACTTCTTGGCGCCCGTCAGCGGCTTTCCGTCGGCGTCTTTTTCGTAAGTGAGGTAGATCGCCTCCGCAGCCGTGTTCCCCAAGATGCCGAGTTGCGCGGCAACGGCCCGGTTGAGGTATTTGCCGGCCAGTTGTGCCGGGGTACCGAACAGATCGGCCGAGCTCGTCGACTTGGCGCGAGCGGCGTCGATTTCGGCCTGGCCGGCGGCCATGCCGTCGGTCAGTTGCGTATCGGTGACGCCCGCCGGCTGCTTGTAGCTGCCGCTGAAGATCCCGATCTGCTCGAAGCTCTTGCGCGTCTTCGCATCGACCGGCGCAACCGGACAGAACTGCAGTACGAACGAGAGAATGTCGTAGAACTTGGGCGAGGTACGCTCGGGCGGCATCAGTTGAGCGATAACCCAGTTCTTCAGGCTGAACTCTTTGGGCTCGGAGGCGCTCATCGGCAGCGGCCACTTGATCGCGGGCGCCTGCGAAGGCGCCTTCGTTCCGAAGTAGGCCGACAGCGGCTGGATCCTATATGCGGCTTGAATGCGATGCACGGCCGTGATGTCGGCAGCATTGAGGAGCTGCGTGCGAATGATCGCGAGCGCGAGCTGGGTATCGGACTGCACCACTTTAGTGATGCCGGCCGGCTTGCTGCCGTGCCAGTTCGGCCCGGCGATGAGGAACTTGCCGCCGCCGTTGCCGGTCGTGCGCGTTCCGAGATAGTCGAAGTTGAAGGTGTACTGATCGACCATCTGCACCGAGTAGTACCGGTTCTTTGCGATGGCCGGAAGCGTGAGCACGTACGGCTCCGCCCGCAGGTCGAACATCACGAACGAGTACGGCGTATCGGAATTCGGCGTCTGGACCGTCGTGTCGGCCGGCGTATAGACGTTCGGCGTGTTATAAACCGAGTTCAGTCCGGTCTTATACACCGGACTGCGCGGGAAGAGAAAATACGCCGCGTAGATGCGGTAGAAGTCGACCAGGGGAAAGCCGTAGACGTACGCCTGCTTCGCGATATCGACGGGGGAATCGGCTGCACGGACGCCGCCCGCCGCGGCCACGAGCAACGCCAAAGCAAAAAACGAGGCCCGAGTAAGAAGAAGCTTCACGTTTGATAACCCTCCTCAACTTTTCCAGCCTTCGCACCCGGCGCTCTATCTCCCGCATAACCGCCTGCGAGGCGAGCCTCGTTCTTTCAAGCGAGGGCGTCTGAGAATTGCGCGAAGCCAGGATGGCGTGAGCGCAATTTCAGTCGAGCAATATTTTTCCAAGGATGGAAAAATATGGGCGTCCCGAGCGCAAAGAACGAGCCTCGCCGCCTCACGGCCCGGCGTAGTGCGATTCGTCCGCGTAGGGAACGAAGAGCGTGAACTCTTTCTGGAAGCGCAGGCGCACCGTGCCGGTGGGGCCGTTGCGGTGCTTGGCGATGATGAACTCGGTGACGTCGGGCTCGGGGCCTTCGGGGTTGTAGTACCCGTCGCGGTACAGGAAAGCGACCATATCGGACTCCTGCTCGATCGAACCGGAATCGCGCAGATCCGAGAGCATCGGACGCTTGTCGTTGCGCGATTCGACGCCGCGGTTGAGCTGTGCAAGCGCGATGATCGGCACGCCGAGGTCCTTCGCCGTCACCTTGAGCGTGCGACAGATATCCGAAAGCTCTTCGTTGCGATTGGCGTTCTTGGCAAGCACGCCGGGGCGCAGGAGCTGAAGGTAGTCGATGACGACGGCGCCGAGCCCCTTGGTCGATTTGAGGCGGCGGCAGCGGCTGCGCACTTCGGTGACCGAGAGGCCGCCCGAATCGTCGAGAAAGATCGGCAGCTCGTTGAGGTTGCCCATCGCGCGCGAGATGTCTTCCCACTGGTGCGGCTTGATGTTGCCGCGCCGCATGTCATGCATCGAGAGGCGCGCGTCGGAGCAGATCAGACGCTGCACGAGCTCGTTGTTCGACATCTCCAGCGAGAAGAACGCGATCGGTTCGTTGCACTCGCGCGCCGCCGCCACCGCCATGTTCAGAGCAAACGAGGTCTTGCCCATGCCGGGACGCGCCGCCACGATGATGAAGTTGCCCGGCTGAAATCCGGTCGTCATCGCGTCGATGTCGCGGAAGCCCGAGGTGAGGCCCGTGCGATCGCCGCGCATGTGGAAGAGGCGGTCGATGTGATCGAACGCATCCTTCATCAAATTATTGACCGCGACGAAGTCGCCGGCCATTTGGCGCTCGCCGATCGAGTAGACGAGCTGCTCGGATTGATCGAGTGCGGCGTCGACGTCTTCCTCGGCTTCGTAGCCGAGCTGGGTGATCTGCGTGCCGGCGTGGATCAGCGAGCGGAGCACCGCTTTTTCACGAACGATCTTGGCATAATACGAGGCGGAGCCGGCCGTCTGCACGGTATCCATCAGCGTGCTGATGTAGGATAGCCCGCCGACCTTCTCGAGCGCGTCGCGGTTGCGCAGCGCTTCCGCTACGGTAACCTTATCGAGGGGCTCGCCCTTGTCGAACAGCTCGACCAGCACGCCGTAAATCGTCTCGTGGACGTGCGCGTAGAAATCGGATGGATGCACGAGCTCGCCGACCGTGCCCATGATCTCGCGATCGACGAGGACGGATCCGATGACGGCCATCTCGGCTTCGAGATTGTGCGGCGGAATGCGATCGATGATCACGACCGGACAGCCTTGCGACGGGCAGCCTGTGGGCGACCTTGCGAGCGAGGTGTGGATAGCCTGCGAACTCGCAGCTCTTTCAGTGCATCATTGACCGACGCCACCGGGACGATCCGGATTCCCGAGAGCGACGCGTCGACTTCACGAGCGTTCTCTTTGGGAAGCAGCAGCGTGCGCATGCCGCTCTGACGCGCCGCATAGAGTTTTTCGATAACACCGCCGACCGCGCGGATCTTGCCTTGAATCGACAGTTCGCCGGTGATCGCGACGTCCTGCGGCAGAGGCGTCTTGGTGATCGCGGAGTAGAGCGCGAGAAAGATGGCCAGGCCGGCCGACGGGCCGTCGATCAAGCCGCCGCCGACGACGTTGATATGAAGGTCGTAGTCGACGACGTCGATGCCCGTCTGCGCACGCAGCACGCTGGTGGCGTTGAAGACGGAGTCCTTGGCCATCGTACCCGCGGTGTCGTTGAAGCGGATCGTCCCCTTGCCGGGTTGCGATGCGGGAAACGCCATCGCTTCGATCTCGATGATGCTGCCGAGATAGTTGTGTACGCCGAGGCCGAAGCTCTTGCCGACCTCTCGCGCGGCACGCGCTTTCACCAGCGTATGCTGCACGAGGCGCCCCGTCTGCACGACGACGCGCACGTCGTCTTCGGTGATGGTCACGGCGCCGCCGTTGCGCTTTGGGTCGACGCGATACAGCGCCTGGCCGTAAGCGTCGGCCACGATCTGGACGGCCTTGCGCCCTTCGATCGTATAGGACGCGATGCTCTTGGCAACGCCGCGCGTCGCGTTGGCGCCGAGGCGCTTGATCGCACCTTGCACGATCGTGACGACCTGCGCTTGGGTGAGCGGCTGGAAGAAGATCTCGGCGCACCGCGAGCGGATCGCGGGATCGATGTCGGCGGGGTCGCGCGTGGTAGCCCCGATCAAGATGAAGTCGGCCGGCGCGCCTTCTTTGAAGAGACGCCGTACGTAAGCGGGCACGTTCGGCGCGTTCTCGTCGAAATACGAGGACTCGAAGCGCACCCGTTTGTCCTCGAGCACTTTGAGCAGGCGCGTCTGCAGCATCGGATCGATCTCGCCGATTTCGTCGATGAAGAGGACGCCGCCGTGCGCGCGCGTCACGAGGCCGAGCTTAGGTTCCGGAATGCCGGCCTCGGCAAATTCGCGCCGGCCGCCCTGATAGATCGGATCGTGCACGCTGCCGAGCAGGGGGTTCGTGGTTTCTCGCGGGTCCCAGCGAAGCGTCGTACCGCTCGTCTCGACGAACGGCGCATCCTTGGCAAAGGGCGTGTAGGGGCGCGTCTTGGCGAGTTCGAGCGCCAAACGCGCGGCCGTCGTCTTGCCGACGCCGGGCGGGCCGTACAGAATGACGTGCTGCGGATAGGGCGAGCTGATCTTGGAGAGCAGCCCTTTGATCGCCGCCTCTTGCCCGACGATCTCGGAGAGCCGCTGCGGACGCAGTTGCTGGAGCGCCGACGCCGCGAGCGTGCGATGCGAAAGCGCTTCGAGCTCTTCGAGTTTGGCTTGCGTCGCCGGCGTTTCGGGACCGGAATCCTCGCGCAGCGCTTCCAGCTTGAGCTCTTTGAGATACTCCTGGTGGCGCGCGTTGACTTTCTCGTTGACCTTGCGCTCGATCGAATCTTCGACGCTCTTCTGCGCCATGAGGTCGGCGAGGCGCTCCTCGATCTCGGCGATCGCCCGGCGCTGCTGTGCGCGCGTGCCGGCTCGTTCGATCGTCGGATCCTCGAAAACCAGGCGCGAGAGCGCGCAGAGACGGTCGGGGAAACTCTGGGAGCGCATCATCTTGAGCGCGCTCACTTTACCGGCGCGCAGGACGAGTTTTTCGCTGCCGATTACGTCGGCGAGCATTTCGTACAGGGCCGAGACGTAGCGGTTGAGCTCGTCTTCGACCCCATACTTTCTGCGTAGTCGCGCCGCTGCCGTAGAAGGCATCGTGGGGCTTAGCCCGAGACGACGTTGATCGTCGCCTTGGCGACGACGTTCTTGTGGAGCTTGATCTCCACCGGATACGCGCCCAGGGCTTTGATTTGACTCTTGATCTCGATCTTGTGTTTGTCGACCGCGACGGAGAGCGTATCGTGAATCGCTTCCGCAACGTCGGCGTTCGTGACGGCGCCGAACAGCTTACCGTTGCCGCCCGCTTTGGCTTTCACCGCCAAGCTGGTGGCTTCGATTTTCTGCGCCAGTTCCTTGGCGTCGGAAAGGGTTTGGGCTTCTCGCTTTTCTTGCGCACGTTTCTGATCCGCGTGCGCGGCGAGCGCGCCTTTATTCGCTTCGGAAGCGAGGTTACGCGGCAACAGGAAGTTGCGGGCGTAACCCTCGGCGACCTCGACGACATCGCCCTTCTTGCCGAGCGCTTTGACGTCGCCCAGAAGAATGACTTTCATGCCGGACCTCTTTTACTCGGAAACGTATGGAAGAAACGCGATAACGCGCGCGCGCTTGATCGCCGTGGTGACGATGCGCTGGTGTTTGGCGCAGTTGCCGGAGATGCGGCGCGGAACGATCTTTCCGCGCTCCGACACGTACTTCTTGAGGCGGTTGACGTCGCGGTAGCTGACGTCGATGATCTTGTCGCTGCAGAAGTTGCACGACTTGCGCTTGGGGCGGCGGTCCTTGACCGCGCGCTTGGTCTTCGGGGTTGCCATTGAAACGGGTTCCTTTATCAAGCTAGGTGGTTGGCGGCCGCACAGAATCGCAAGCGAGTGTCCGTGAAGCCCTAGCCACGTGACGCAGCAAGCCCGCGCCACGAAAAATCTCGGCCGCTGGGCCGAGACGAGACATGATAGTACCACGCCCGGGCTCGGCTTCCAAGCCACTTTCGAATACGAACATACGTTCGCTTGGAACCGGGCTCGTCCCTCTCGAATGGAGGGTAGGTGCTACACGATCTCCTGGCCGTCAACGAGCTGAGCTCGACCGTCGGCGTGCTGCTCGAGTCCCTCCCCGACGCCATGATCATCAGCGACGCCGGCGGGCGCATCGTGTTCGTGAACGGCCAGGCGGAGCGGCTCTTCGGGTATAGCCGCGAGGAGCTGCTCTCGGGGGCGGTCGAGATGCTCGTCCCCGAGCGCATGCGTAGCGGACACGTGGGCAACCGCGAAGGCTACGTCAACGATCCGCGCGTGCGCCCGATGGGAGCCGGGCTCGAGCTGCACGGACGGCGCAAGAACGGCACCGAGTTTCCGATCGAGATCAGCCTGAGCCCGATCCCCTCGGAAAACGGCACCCTCGTCGCGAGCGCGATCCGCGATGCCACGCAGCGCAAGCGGTTCGAACACGCCTTGCGCGAGAAGAACCTCGAACTCGAACACGCGAGCATGGCGAAGGACCGGTTTCTCGCGAGCATGAGCCACGAGTTGCGCACCCCACTCAACGCGATCATCGGCTTCACCGGCACGTTGCTGATGAAACTGCCGGGCCCGCTCACCACCGATCAAGAGAACCAACTGCGTATCGTGCAATCGAGCGCCAAGCATCTGCTTTCGCTCATCAACGACATCCTCGACCTCGCGAAGATCGAATCCGGGAAGGTCGAACTGCACTTCGAGGACCTGTTCGTGCGGGACGTCATCGAGGACGTGATCAAGGCCATGCGCCCGGTCGCCGAAGAGAAAGGGCTCGCGCTCGTCGTCGAGCTTCCGGACGAGCGGTTTCCCGTCCATGCCGACCGCCGGGCGCTGCATCAGATTCTCTTGAACCTCACGAGCAATGCGATCAAATATACCGAAACCGGAACCGTGACGTTCGCGCTCTCGAACGCGTTCGATCAGCGAGGACGTCCGGCGATCGACGTCTCGGTCACGGATACCGGGATCGGCCTCAAAGAAGAGGACCAAGACAAACTCTTCTCCGCCTTCGAACAAGTCGACCCGTCGAACACCCGGCGTTTCGAAGGAGCCGGCCTCGGGCTCTACCTATCGCAGAAGCTGGCGAAGCTGCTCGACGGCAACATCCATTTCACGAGTTCGTACGGGGTGGGCAGCACCTTCACGTTCACGATGCCCAAGGTGTAATGGCACGAATCCTCATCGTCGAAGACAACGCCGCCAACCTCGAGCTCATGCGGTATCTGCTGACCTCATTCGGTCACGAGGTCGTAACGCGAACGCGCGCGGCGGACGCCCTCGAAGAGGCGCGTAGCGGCTCGTTCGACGTCATTCTCAGCGACATCCTCATGCCGGGAATGGACGGTTTTTCGTTCGCGAAGTCGGTGCGCGCCATGCCGCGCGGCGCGCAGGTACGGCTCGTTGCCGTCACGGCGCTCGCCATGGTCGGCGACCGCGAGCGCGTATTGGAGGCGGGGTTCAACGGTTACATCGCCAAGCCGATCGAGCCGGAGAACTTTGCCGGACTCGTCGAATCGTTCATCACCGCGCAGGAAGATGCCGGCGAACCACTGGTGCTCGCGGTCGACGACAACCGCATCAACCTCGAGGTGCTCGAGGCGACGTTGCGCCCGTCCGGGTTTCGCATCACCACGGCGAGCAACGCGCGCGAGGCGATCAAAAAGCTCGAGGCCGAACGCCCGAAACTCATCCTCTGCGACGTACACATGGATGACGGCGACGGCTTCGCGTTCATCGAATTCGTCAAAGCACGTGACGAGCTCGCATCGATCCCCTTCATCTTCATCTCGTCGACCGCGTGGCAAACGAGCGACCGGCGGCGCGGCATGGAGCTCGGCGCCGAAAAGTTCATCGTGCGCCCGATCGACCCGCAACGGCTCATCGCCGAGGTGGAGTCCTCGCTACGAGGTGGAGATG
>Ga0326727_10019745_pt1 | contig 13480 bp, 12 predicted proteins | sample MB2enrmetagenome_FD_207643 | JGI IMG/M metagenome (GOLD analysis project Ga0326727, IMG submission 207643) | Lab enriched peat soil microbial communities from McLean, Ithaca, NY, United States - MB29MY | ecosystem: Environmental > Terrestrial > Soil > Wetlands > Peat | place: USA: New York... | reverse complement strand
TCGGCGCTGGTCCGGAGCAGCTATTTGTCGGTGAACCTGAACGGCTGTTAGGACTGGTTGGGGGGACCGGGTTCCGTATTTATTCCGGTTCCTATGATCAGAACAAAGAAGAGTGGGACCGAGCTATCATCGCTCTCAGGAGCCTAGGCGTAAAGGCCGCTACGCCCAGCGGGCCGGATAGGGACATTCGGTCGGTACAGTAAGTCGTGTCTGTGTAGCTGCGTCCCTAGAGGACGTTGCGGGAGGGGCAGCATGAAAACCGTCATAGGGCTAAGCATCGCAATTGCCTGCATGGTCGTTCTCTACGGATGCGCCGGATCAGATACACTCCCATGGGCAGCCCCGACGACGCCGGTGGCGTCAGCGTCTTGCGCACCGGACGGAAGCTTTGTGCCCTTCAGCCAAGCCACGGCCGTGGTTTATGCCAGGAATTATCAGGGATGTAATTTCAAGACGACGGCCGAGTTTGTTGGAGCAGGTGCCGCAGGATTTGGTTTGGCAGGCATAGAGAACGACCATGTCATAATCAGGGTAGTCGCCCCCGGCGAGCAAGCGCCGTCGGGACTTCAGGCTCCTAATTTTGTAGCCCTGCCACAAGTGGGAAGTGATTTGGCCTTTCTATTAAAGCCTGGAGACACTATAATCCTCACGGGCCGTCCTTTCGTGCATTGGTTACTCCCGAGTGTGCCAATTTTCATGGCAACCTCAATCGAACGGGCGAAATGACGCGATCAGATGTAGCGGCTGCATCGTGCGGGAATCAATTGGGAGTACAACAGTTCTCGCGGCGACGCTACACCTGAGCCCGGCGTACGGTATCGAATACAACGAGCCACAGCCCGTGCAAAAGTTTCCTGGAAGCGGTTGGTTGATTAATTCCCGTAACGAACCTGATTTTGGCGCTTACGTTCAGGCAAAGCAACAGTGGGACCAAGCGATAGTAACTATCAAGGGGTTCGGCGGGCAAGAGGCTACGCCCAGCGGCCCGGATAGGGACATTCGGTCGGTACAGTAAATCGCTTCGTGGTGGAGGGTCGAAGAATGCGCTTTGTCGAACTTCTGATCGTCGCGGGATTGTTATGCGCTTGTGATCAAAGTATCGTAACCACCGATTTCAGTGCTCCGCAAGCGGCGCCTCAAGCGGTTGCGACAGTCCAGGATTGCCGCCAGCCCGGCGATCTCCTTGAAGTATTTTCGATTCAGGCTAAACAGATCACTTGGCGCGCAGGCAAGTTCTCTGTTGTTTTCACACTGGAGAATATGTCTACGAGTCCAGCCTATTTATTCATGGGCTCATCAGGTGGGGTATCGGAGATTTATTTACTTAACCAGCAAGGTGTTAAGTACAGCTATGATTTGAGATCTCCTGAGCAGATGCAACATAATATGCAACTGTATCAACAGCTGAATCCCGGTATGACGATGGATATGAAGTTAGATTTCAGCGCTCCAAAGGAAGAGTATACATTCAATTTGGAATCAATAAACATTTCCAACATGGTAAAGACTACATTTGTGTGTCGCCTCACCAGGTAACCCCGAAAGTTGGTGATGGTACCACTACAATTATGGGCCATTCCGGCATCACGTGAACATGATAAGAATTGCCTTATTTCGTTGGTCACCCGGGTTTTCCGTCAGTCGCGCGGCCGCGAATTCTTGCGATAGGTCCATGTCGGCGCGATCGCACTCCCGCCGACCCACCGCGCCGAATCGCGGCGGATGTCGACCCCGCCGCCGCTCGCCCTGGAGGCGCGGCGCGGGATCGGAATCGGGACGGAAAACGGCGCCCAAGCGCTTGAAATTCCGACGGGCGCGACACGGATATGCTTTTGGCGATCCGTCGCTGGCGACGCGTCTTCCGCCCGCCGTCACCCCTCGCTCTGGTGCCCACCGCTCAGCGGCACGAAGGGAATGACCTTGCCGCCGAAAATGTCGGAGCGGGTCACCTGGACGACGCCGTCGGCGCCGGTCGTCTTCACCACTTTCAGGATATGCTGCGCGCCGGGCGGGCCGATCGGGATGACCATGATCCCGCCGGTCGCCAGCTGCTGCAGCAGCGGCGGCGGGATGTGGTCGATGCCGCAGGTGACGATGATCTTGTCGAACGGCGCCGCGCTCGCCAAGCCGTAATAGCCGTCGCCGGCGCTGGTCGAGATCGCCGCGTATTCGCGATAGCCATCGGCGATGAGCCGGTTGTAGACGCCGCGGGTGCGCGCCGCGAGTTCGGGGATGATCTCGATCGACCACAGCCGGTCGGTGAGGTAGCTCAGCAACGCCGACTGGTAGCCGGAGCCGGTGCCGATTTCGAGCACCTTGTCGCCGGGGCGAACGACGAGCGCGCTGGTCATGCGCCCCATCGTCCCCGGCGGGGTGATGGTGACGCCGAAGCCGATGTCGAGATAGTGCCCGACGTAGGCGCGCTCGCGATCCTCGGGCAGGACGAACTCCTCGCGCGGCGTCATCAGGAAGGCGCGTTTCTCCGCCGGCGTCCACAGATCGTTGAACGAGAGCAGCACCTCGTAGCGGTCGTAGCGCTCGCCGAGCCGCGTCGGGTTCTCGCCGCGGTTCGCCGCCATCCAGGCGACGAAGTCGGCGCGCCGCGCCATCGGCGGCCACAGGTCGCGCTGGAAGGGCGCCGGCGGCCCGGCGAGTGCGGGAAGGGCGGCGGTGGCGAGGCCCGCCGTACAGCCGATGAGAAAATCGCGTCTCAACATGACGGCCCCCTCGGTGCGGCGTCGCGCGCGGGCGCGAACTCGATGCGCACGCCTGTCCTGCTGTACGGCGCGCGCCGAGGCGAGTCCAGCCGCGCCCCGAGGCCCGAATTAAGGGGACGCCGCGCTCGGGCGGCGGCGAGCGGGCGCATTAACGCGTGAAGAACGGATCGGGGCTTGCCTCCGTTCTTCTTTTGTTCCATTGTGCAAAAAATCGTCCGGGGTCAGCATCGCCAAAGCGGCGATTCGTTTGGGGGCTGCCAGTGATTTCCGCGTCGGATGACCTGCTCGCGTTCGCCAAAGGCCGCAGATTCAAGACGATTCTCGCCGACCCGCCTTGGCGATTCCAAAACAGCACCGGGAAGGTCGCGCCCGAGCATAGGCGTCTGAGCCGCTACGGCACGATGACGCTCAACGCGATCAAGGCCCTCCCGGTGCCGCAGGTCGCCGCCGAGGCGGCGCACCTCTATCTCTGGGTTCCGAACGCGCTTCTCCCCGAAGGAATCGAGGTGCTGCGCGCATGGGGCTTTCAATACAAGTCCAACCTCGTCTGGCACAAGGTGCGCAAGGACGGCGGCTCGGACGGGCGCGGCGTCGGATTCTATTTTCGCAACGTGACCGAGATGGTGCTGTTCGGGGTCAGGGGCAAGAACGCGCGCACGCTTGCGCCCGGACGCCGGCAGGTCAATCTGTTTTCGACGCGCAAGCGCGAACACAGCCGCAAGCCGGACGAGCAATATGAAATCATCGAGGCCTGTTCGCCCGGCCCATACCTCGAAATGTTCGCGCGAGGGACGCGGCCGAAATGGACGGTGTGGGGCAATCAGGCCGACGAGGCTTACACGCCGACGTGGGACACGTACTCTCACAATTCCGCGACGGATCAGGGGGCCGCGGTCGCCGCTGAATAGAGACGACACCGGAAGCCGGCGGAAAGAAGCTCATGTTCGATGCGCTGACGCAGAGGGGCTTTCAGGTTGAATATGTCGCTCACGCGAAGGCGATTTTGGCCAGCGACTTTCCCGACGCGGCCGCCGAGCTCGAATCGGCGTTGATGGCGGCGACCATTCCTATCGAGGAAATCATCGCGGGCGGCGGCGGCGAGGCCAAGGGCACGCAGCGCCTGCGGCGCGCGCTGTCCGCCAAGAGTTGGCTAAAGACGACGTTCGTCATCGAAAAGCGCATCAACAATGTGCCGAAAGAGAGCCAGTCGCACGAAGTCGATCATGTCCGCACGTTCGCCGACGGCTCGCGCATCGCGCTCGAAATCGAGCGGAACAACAAGGACCCGTTCTTCGATCGCGATCTCGAAAATTTCAAACGCCTGCACGCCGACGGCGCCATTTCCGCCGGCGTGATCGTCACGCGGGGCAGGTCGCTCCACGACAACATGCGCGGCCTCGTGCGGCGCTTTCTCGACGAGAGGCAAATTCAGGGGCTCGCCGATCTCGAGCAATGGGGGTACGAGCCGACTTCGCGGCAACGCGCGGCGATCGATCGGCGCGTCCAACGCAAGAAGAATCCGCTTCCTTTTCGCGAAGCCTTCACCGACAAGTTCGTCGCCGACAAATTCGGCGAAGCCACGACGCACTGGCGCAAACTGGAAGATCGCGTTCGCCGCGGCGTCGGCAATCCCTGCCCGCTGGTGCTGATCGGAATGCCGGATTCGATCGTGACCTCCCACGAGGGGAAGGCGGCGCTGGACGAGTTGCAGGCAGACGAAGAGGACGGCGACGCGTGACCGCGCAGCAAGGTGGCGAAAAGCCAAGCGCTTTCGATCGCCAACGCCCTTATTCCTCCCTCGCCTTCCCCTTCCCCGGCAGAAACGGCGCCATGCCCTTTCGCGCCAGGGCGTCGGCGCGCTCGTTCATTTCGTCGCCGGCGTGGCTCCTGACCCAGCGCCAGTCGATTTCGTGGCGCCCGGCGGCCTCGTCGAGCCGGCGCCACAGGTCGTCGTTCTTGACCGGCTTCTTGTTCGCGGTGCGCCAGCCGTTGCGCTTCCAATTGTCGATCCAGCCGACGACGCCGCCGCGCAAATATTGCGAATCGGTGTGCAACTCGACGCGGCAGGGGCGCTTGAGCGCCTCCAGCGCGGCGATCGCCGCGGTCAGCTCCATGCGGTTGTTGGTGGTCGCCGCCTCGCCGCCGCAAAGCTCCCTCTCGCGGCCGCCGGAGCTGAGGATCGCGCCCCAGCCGCCCGGGCCCGGATTGCCCGAACAGGCGCCGTCGGTCCAGATCGCCACCCGCGTCGTCACGCCAGCCGGCCGTAGTCGCGCGCGCTGACGACGCGCCGATGGAAGCGCAGCTTGGCGAGGTATTCGAGCGGGTTCTTCGGCGCCACCAGCGCGCCCGGCGGCACGTCGAGCCAATCGACGAGGCGCGTCAGCATGAAGCGCAGCGCCGAGCCGCGCGCCAGAATCGGCAGCGCCGCGACCTCTTCGGCGCGCAGCGGACGCAGGCGCTCGTAGCCGCCGATCATCGCCATGCCCTTGGAGACGTTGAACGCGCCGTCGGGCTCGAAGCACCAGGCGTTGAGGCAGACGGCGAGATCGTAGGCGAAGGCGTCGTCGCAGGCGAAATAGAAGTCGATCAGCCCGGACAGCCGATCGCCGAGGAAGAACGCGTTGTCGGGGAAGAGGTCGGCGTGGATCACCCCGCTCGGCAGATCCTTCGGCCAGATCGCCTGCAGCGCCTCGAGTTCGGCGCCCATTTCGCGCGCCAGCCCGGGCGCGACTTCATCGGCTCTGGGCTCGGCGGTCGCCGCCAGCGCGGCCCAGCCCTCGATCGACAGCGCGTTGGCGCGGCGCAACGGAAAGTCCGCGCCCGCCTCGTGCATGCGCGCGAGCGCCGCCCCCACCGCGGCGCAATGGCGCGCCTGCGGACGGCGAATCCACAGGCCGTCGAGAAAGGTGACGATCGCCGCGGCGCGGCCGGCCAGGCGCCCGAGCGCCTGCCCGTTGCGCGCGCGCACCGGCTCGGGGCAGGTGACGCCGCGCGCCGCGAGGTGCTCCATCAGGCCGATGAAGAACGGCAGATCGGCCTCGTGCACCCGTTTCTCGTAGAGCGTCAGGATGAACTGGCCGGCCTCGGTCCGCACGAGAAAGTTTGAATTCTCGACGCCCTCGGCTATCCCCTTGAACGAGGTGACGCGGCCGAGGTCGTAGAGCGCGAGGAACTCGCTGAGCGCTTCGTCGGTGACTTCGGTGTAGACCGCCATGATTCGTCCGGGGTGATTCGTCCGATGTGAATCGCGCCCCCTCGCCCCGCCTTGCGGGGAGAAGGGACGCCGTGCTCCTCGTGGGACGCCGCGCCCCGCTCGGTTCGTAACGAGGAGGGTGAATGTACGCAAGCGGGCTCTGGGCGGCGTTCACGCTCATCGCCGCCGCGGCGCAGACGCTGCGCAACGCGATGCAGCGCGAACTGATCGGCGCGCTCGGCGCGGTCGGGGCGGCGCAGGTCCGCTTCCTGTTCGGCCTGCCGTTCGCGGTGCTGTTCCTCGCCGGCGTGCGCCTGTCGACCGGGATCGCCCTGCCCGCGCTGTCGCCCTCGACGCTCGCCTGGACCGTCTTCGGCGCCCTGACGCAGATCGCCGCGACGGCGCTGATGCTGGCGGCGATGCGCCGGCGCAGTTTCGTCGTCGTCGTCGCCTACACCAAGACGGAGGCGGCGCAGGTCGCGCTGTTCGCGCTGCTGTTCCTCGGCGAGACCCCGACGGCCAAGCTCGTCGGCGCGATCGCGCTGGCGACGGCGGGCGTCTTTCTGATGTCGGCGCGCGGCGCGAGCGAGGCGTCGCCGTCCTGGCGGCCCGTCGCCATGGGGCTCGTTTCCGCCGCCTTTTTCGCCCTCGCGGCGATCGGCTTTCGCGCGGCGGTCACCACCGTCGCAACGTCGTCGATCGCGATCGCCGCCGCGACGATCCTCGTCGTCGGCCTCGCCATTCAGAGCGTCGTTCTGCTGGTCTACCTGGCGGCGTTCGATCGCGCCGGCCTCGCCGCGATCTTCGCCGTGTGGCGCGCCTCGCTGTTCGCCGGCTTCATGGGGGCGCTCGCCTCGCAGTTCTGGTTTCTCGCCTTCGCGCTGACCGACGCGGCGCGGGTGCGCACGCTGGCGCTGATCGAGGTGCCGTTCGCGCAAGTCGCCTCCTTGCGCCTGTTTCGCGAGGCGCCGAGCCTAAGCGAATGGCTCGGCATGGCGCTGATCGTCGCCGCGGCGGCGGTGCTGATCAACGGGTGAGGAGAATCGGGTGCGATGGCGAGGTCGATGCGCGGATCGCCGATCGCCGAACGACGCGCCCGCGCGCCCCGCCCCCCGCGCGCGCGGCTCAAGACGCTACGCGTCCTGCCCCGCCCGGGGAATCGCGCGCTCGGCTGGCTGATCGCCGGGCCGTTCCGCGCCCCTTGCGCGCTCGGGCGAAGCGGGATTGCGCGCGACAAGCGCGAGGGCGATCGCGCGACGCCGGCGGGGCGATTTCGGCTGCTGTGGGCCTATTTCCGTCCCGACCGCGCGCGTCCCGCGGCCGGCGGCGTTCCGCTGCGCGCGCTCAGGCGCGATTCGGGTTGGTGCGAGGACCCCGCCAGCGCGCGCTACAACCGTCCCGTCCGCCTGCCCGCCGCCGATTGCACGGACCGGATGTGGCGCGACGATGCGCTCTACGATCTCGTCTTCGTGCTCGACTGCAATTTCACCCGCCGATGCAAGGGCCGCGGCAGCGCGATCTTGTTCCATCTTGGGCGTCCCGGCCTGACGCCGACGGCGGGCTGCGTTGCGATCGCCGCCGCCGACATGCGCAAGCTGGCGCCGCGCCTCGCCCGCGGCGCGACGATGCGGATCGGCTAGGGCGGACGGCCGACAAACAAAACGACCCGCTCCCGGAGAATCCGGGCGCGAGCCGTGATCGTCGCCTCTCCTTGCCGGTTCATCCGCGGTCAAGGAGAAAAGAAGTTGCGCGGGGATCAGACCGCCTTGAGATTGTCGGCCGAGGACTTGCCGGTCCTACGATCGGCGACCACTTCGAAGGTGATCTTCTGACCCTCGTTGAGGCCGGAGAGACCCGCGCGTTCGACTGCGCTGATGTGGACGAACACGTCCTTGCCGCCATCGTCCGGCTGAATAAAGCCGAAACCTTTTTGTCCATTGAACCACTTCACGGTTCCTTGCGCCATAGACCGATTCCTTGAGTCAGTTGCGAAAACAAATCGCGCGCCAACGCGATCGACGATGATTCGAGTTTTGGGAGAAGGTCGTCAGTCTGACGCGAACCGCGCCGAGGCCAAGTCATTCGGCCGAAGCCCGATCGACGCGATATATAACGATTTTTTATTCGATGCGCAAGCGCCAAAAAGAGAGGATGCGCCGCGATACTTGTCGGCCCGGGCAAATCGCGTCGATTTGACGAACCGCTTCCGCGCCTTACGCTTCCGCGCCTTAAGAATGGCGACGCCCGACGCGGCGGCGGTCAAGTCGCTTGCGCGGCGACGGAGCGGAAGCGCACGATCGCGAGAGCGAAGAACAGGCCGCCGATCAGCGCGACGAGGACGAATTGCGGCCACACCACGTCGATCCCGGCGCCGCGGTAGAGAATCGACTGCGCGAACAATACGAAATGCGTCGAGGGCGAGGCCAGCATCGCCGTGCCGAGCCAGGGCGGCATGCTTTCGAGCGGCGTATTGGCGCCCGAGAGCATGTTCATCGGCATATAGACCAGCAGGAACAGCAGCCCGAGCTGCGGCATCGACCGCGCCACCGTGCCGAGAAAGATGCCGATCGCGGTGGCGAAAAACAGGTAGACCACCACGCCGACCATGAACAGCGGGATCGAGCCGGCGATCGGAATCCCGAGGATCGTCCGCACAACGATGGTGAGGGCGAGGCCGACCGCCACCGTGATCACCAGGCCGTTCGCCCACACCTTGGACATCGCGATCTCGAACGGCGTCAGCGGCATCACCAGCAGATGGTCCATGGTCCCGTGCTCCCGCTCGCGCACGATCGCCGCCCCGGACAAAATGATCGCCAGCATCGAGACGTTGTTGATGATCCCCATCACGCTGCTGAACCACGCGGTGGTGATGTTGGGGTTGAAGGCGATGCGCACGGCGAGGTTGACCGTCGACAGCGGCGCGCCTTCCGAATGGGAGAGGAAGTCCGCGATTTCGTTGGCGACGATCTGCTGCGCATAGCCGGAGCCGAGGCCCGCCTGCACCATCGCGGTGGCGTCGACATCGATCTGCAGGCCAGGCTGGCGCCCCGCCAAGACGTCGCGCTCGAAGTTCGGCGGGATGTCGATGACGAACGTGTATCGGCCCCTGTTCATCAGGGGAACGACGTCGCGCTCGGCGATCAGTTGCGGACGCTGGAACAGCGGCGGCAGGAACGCGTGGGCGATTCGGCGCGACAGCTCGGAGCGATCCTCGTCGACGATCGCCAGCGAAGCGTTGTGCAACTCTTGCGAATTGCTCCGCGCCTGCATCATCACGACAAAGGAGAACGAATACACCACCAGCGGCAAAAGCACGAAGTCGCTGAAGAAACTGCGCAGTTCCTTGACGCCGAGCCAGAAGATGTTCGCCGCCTTGCGCATCGCCGGGCTCCTCCTAACGTTCCTGCTTGCTCAGCAGCAGGACGTTCGCCAACGTCAGAATCGGGACGAACGCCGCCAGGGCCGCGAGGTTGCTGGCGAGGTCGAAGAAGCCCAATCCCTTGGTGAAGGCGCCGACGCTGATCGGCACGAAATAGGTCATGGGGAAGGCGCGGCCGATGATCTGCGCCTCTCCGGCCAGCGACGAGACGGGAGTGAACATGCCAGCGAACTGCGTCGCCGGCAGCACCGTCAAAATCGCCGTGCCGAACAGCGCCGCAATCTGGGTGTTGGTGAACGACGAAATCAGCGTTCCGTAGGCGGTCATGGCGGTGACATAGAGCAGCACCCCCAGCAGCAGCGTCGGAAAACTGCCCTTCAGCGGAATCTGGAACACGAACAGCGCCATCAGCAACATCAAGGTGAAATTGCCCACCGCGACCGCGATGTACGGCAGCTGCTTGCCCACCACGAATTCGAACCGGGTGACGGGGGTCACGTAAAGGTTGGTGATCGAGCCGAGCTCCTTTTCGCGAACGACGGCCAGCGCCATCAGGATGGCGGGAAACAGCGCGAGCATCAGCGAGATGTTGGCGGGCACCATCGCATAGATGCTGTCGAAATCCTGGTTGTACTTGAACCGGAGTTCGATGTCGGCGGGCGGCGGCGCGGCGGGCGTGGTCGTCTTCACCGCCGGGTCGGTCAGATACAGTTGATGCATGCCTTGCAGGTAGCCGCGGATGGTCTCGGCGCGGAACGGCATGGCGCCGTCGACCCACGCGCCGACCCACACGGGACGTCCGCGCTTGATGTCGCGGCCGAAGCTGGGCGGGATCTCGACGGCGGCCTTGATGGCACCGCTCCTGAGGCGATTTTCGAGTTCGGCGTAGTCGGCGAGCGGCGCCTTCTCGACGAAGTAGCTGGAGCCTCTGAGTTCCTCCAGATAGGCGCGGCTCTCCGGGCTCTGATCGTGATCGAGCACGGCGAAGGAGAGATTGTTGACGTCGGTCGAAACGCCGAATCCGAACACCAGCAGCATCAGCGTCGTGCCGAACAGGCTGAAGCCGAGCCGGATCGGGTCGCGCATGAGCTCCAGGGCCTCGCGGATCGCGTAGGCGACGAGGCGCCGCGGGCTGAAGCGGGAACGCTCCGGCGCCGCCGGCCGCGCTCGAATGGCGGCCTCTCGCGAGGGAGCGGGCGCCGCGGGCGCCAAGGCGCGCGGGCCCGTCGCCTCTTCGAGATAGCTGATGAACGCGTCCTCGAGCGTGGCGACGCCGCGGGCCTTGACGAGATCGGCCGGCGCGCCGGCGGCGAGTACGCGTCCCGAATCCATCAGCGCGATCCGATCGCAGCGCTCCGCCTCGTTCATGAAGTGGGTCGAGACGAAGATCGTCACCCCTTGATTGCGCGAGAGATCGATCAGCGCTTCCCAGAAGCGGTCGCGCGCCAGCGGATCGACGCCCGACGTCGGCTCGTCGAGGATGAGCATTTCGGGCTGGTGGACGATGGCGACCGCCAGCGACAGCCGCTGGCGAATCCCGAGCGGCAGATCCAACGCGCGCTGCTCGAGATGCTCTTCGAGGCCGAACCATTCGACCAGTTCGGCGATGCGCGTCTTCGCTTTCTCAGCCGGCAGGTGGAAAAGGTGGGCATGCAGATCGAGGTTCTGCCTGACCGTCAGTTCGGTGTAGAGCGAGAACGACTGCGCCATATAGCCGACGCGGTAGCGCGAGTTCACATCGCCCGCCTCGAGCGGTTCGCCGAACAGCAGCGCCTCGCCCTCGCTCGGCGCCAGCAAGCCGGTCAGCATCTTCATGGTCGTGGTCTTGCCGCTGCCGTTCGAGCCGAGGAAGCCGAAAATCTCGCCGCGCTCGATGGTGAAGCTCACCCGATCGACCGCGGTGAAATCGCCGAAGCGGCGGGTGAGATCGCGCGCGGCGATGACCGGCGCGCCGCCGAAGACGCGGCGCGGCGGTATCCGCAATCGCTGGTGGCCGCGGCGTTCCTCGTCGGGAAGCAGCGCGATGAATCCTTCTTCGAGCGTCGCCGCTCCGGCCGTCGTCTTCAGCGCGGCGGGCGATCCCGTCGCCAGCGCCTTGCCGGCGCTCATCGCCGCCAGCCAGTCGAACCGCTCCGCCTCCTCCATGTAGGCGGTGGCGACGATCACGCTCATGCCCTGGCGGCGCGCGCGCATGCGGTCGATCAGCTCCCAGAACTGCCGGCGCGACAGCGGATCGACGCCGGTGGTCGGCTCGTCGAGGATCAGCAGGTCGGGATCATGGATGAGGCAGCAACAAAGCCCGAGCTTCTGCCGCATGCCGCCGGACAGCTTCTTGGCGGCGCGATCGGCGAACGGCGCCAGCCCGGTGCTGTCGAGCAGCTCGGCGATTCTCGTCTCCCGCTCGGCGCGGGACTGTCCGAACAGACGGCCGAAGAACTCGATGTTCTCGCGCACGCTGAGGTCCGCATAGAGATTCTTGCCCAATCCCTGCGGCATGTAGGCGATGCGCGGGCAGATCGCGGCGCGATGCGCCGCATCCTTGATGTCGCCGCCGAGGACGAAGACGTCGCCGCTTTGCGCCTGCCGCGCGCCGGCGACGACGCTCAGCAGCGACGACTTTCCCACCCCGTCGGGACCGATGAATCCGGCCATGCAGCCGGCCGGAATTTCGAGCGTGACGGAGTCGAGCGCGACCGTGGCCCCATAACGCTGCGTGACGCCCTCGATCTGCGCGACCGAGGGAGCGCGCTCGATCATGGCGCGACGTTCCCTTGCAACTGGGACGGCCAGGGCGCCGCCGGGTCTTCTTTCACATAGGCGACCCCGGGCAGACCGCTGCGCACCAACGCGCCGCGCGCCCGCAACAGTTCGGGATCGATCTTCACCCGGATGCGGAACATCAGTTTGTCGCGCTCCTCCTTGGTCTCCACCGTCTTGGGGGTGAACTGCGCCTGAGTGGCGATGAACGCGACCTTCGCCGGGATCGCGAGATCGGGCCTGGCGTCGAGCGCGATGCGCGCATCGGCGCCGATCGTCACTTTGCCGGCGTCCGCCGTCGGCAGATAGATGTCCATGTAGACGTACATGATGTCGAGCATGGTGAAGACCCGGCCGCCCGCCGGCAGCACCTCGCCGATATTGGCGATGCGGTACTGGATGCGGCCGTCGCGCGGCGCCACGAGCGTATTGTCGGCGATGTCGACTTGATAGAGCTCGACGTCGTGGGCGGCGGCGTCGAGCGCGCGCTCGGCTTCGCCGACGCGATCATTGGCGGCGGCGAGCGCGGCTTGAGCGCCGTTGAGCGCCTGCTGGCGCTGGTCGAGCAGTTCGGTGGTGGCGAAGCCGCGCGCGACCAGCGCGCTGGTGCGGTCGAACTCCTGCTGCGCGAGCGTGACTTGGGTCTTCTGCAGCTCGACGTTGGCGCGCGCCTCGTCGAGGCCGTGCTGCGATTCCTGGACTTGAGCCTCGGCCTTGTGAAGGGAGGCGGCGAGATCCTGGGTGTCCATGCGGGCGAGGGCCTGGCCGGCCTTGACCATGTCGCCTTCGTCGGCGAGCATTTCGGCGATGCGGCCGGCGAACTTGGCGTCGATGTCGATCTCGTCGGCCTCGATCCGGCCGTTGCCCGATGCGATCCCTGGGGGAAGCGCGCCCTGGCGCGCGTGCCGCCAATAGGCCGCCCCGCCGCCGGCGCAGACGACGATGAGCGCGAGCAGCGCCAAGGTTTTCCATCGCGATCGGCGCGCCGGAGAAGGCGGCTTTGGCGCGACGGGCGGCGGGGAAGGCGCAGCGGCAAGCGCCTTCTCGGTGGGCGGCAACACCTCGCCGTGCTTGATCTCGGCACTGACGGAAGAGGCCGGCGGAACCGGAGCTTCGCTATCGTCATCGCCCATGATCGGCGCCTGTCGGTTCGAACTGGCGAACCATAGCATGGGGTCGCGAGGGAGGTCTTGCCAATTTCCCTCGTCGACCGGCGTTCCGCGGAGCCCTCGGCGCTGCGACGCACTGACGCGGGCTGCGGTCGACCCATCGCCATGCGGCGGAAGTCGCGCCGGCACTGCAACCTAGAGCATTTTCCGATTGAGATTACGCATAGCCTGCGTGCCTGAAATAGTTGGCGCATTCGTTCGGCGAGAACGCTGCGAGGATTTCGCCGATTTTGTCCCATAGGCCGTCGATGGTTCGCTCGGC